>ENA-OQHA01000319-OQHA01000319.1-human-gut-metagenome-genome-assembly--contig:-NODE-319-length-25440-cov-7.284794_pt1 | contig 25440 bp, 26 predicted proteins | sample MGYA00242558_ERZ504707 | MGnify/ENA primary metagenome ERZ504707 (study PRJEB26092, sample SAMD00036197) | human gut metagenome | host: Homo sapiens | study: EMG produced TPA metagenomics assembly of...
CGCCGCCCGGACTGCTGTACTATTTCGCAAACTCCCCCATCATGCTCATCATGGCTCGCGTGATCAACGGCGTTGGTTTCGCATGCTGCTCGGTCTGCCTGGCACGTGATGTCGCTTTTGCTGCCGATCCGGCATATGGGTGCCGGCATGGGAGTGTATGGCACGATGAACGCGCTGGCTATGGCGGTCGGACCGGCATTGGGTATTCGCGCGCAAAAATACATCGGTTATCGTCTGACGTTTTTGAGTTCGCTGGTGCTGGCGGTGATCATGCTGATCGCCACACTGATGGTGAAGAATGGCGGACAACCGGTACGCAAAAAGCAGACTTCCATAACGGAGAATCCCTCCACTGCCGTAGACATTGACGGTTCTGCTAGCGCAACCAAAAAGCATCGTTTTTCGATCCGTTCGATTCTGGAACCGCGTGTGGTGCCGTTGTCGCTGACGTTCATGATGTTTGCGATAGCGTATTTCGCAAATCAGTCCTTCATCGTGAATTATGTTCAGTCTCGTCATCTGCCGGTATCGTCCGACCTGTTTTTCATGTTTTACGCGGTCGCGTTATTGGTGTTGCGACTGGGCTTGCGCGACCTGTTCGACAGCAAGGGCTTCCGTTTCTGGCTGACGGTCTGCTCGTTGGGCATGCTGGCGATGCTCGCATGCATGACGTTCCTGTTCAATGATTGGATGCTGTTGTTGGCTGCGATTTTCACCGCTGTCGGCTACGGTCTGATGAGTTCAGTCACGCAGGCGCAGGCCGTGGTAATCGCAGGCCGCGAGCGCAGTGGTATTGCGAATAGTACGTATTATGCGGGTATTGATTTGGGTATGTCGGTTGGTCCGTTTGTGGGTGGTTTGGTGTATGGGCGTTTGTCTGCTGTGTGGTTTTATCCGGTGTTTATGTTGCGATGCCTGTTGCTTGGTTGATTTATTTGTTGTGTGTGAAGCGTGTTTCGAGGTAGTTGTTGGCATCGTGTGCGAGGTTTCTGCCGTAAACCATTCCAAGCGCGTGTCGTTCTAACTGTTTTTGCGGTCGGTCGTATTTTCCATATACGGCAATATGACCGACCGACGCCCATCCTGGCTCGTGCAAGGCGTCCATGCCGAAGGGAGATGTCAAGATCGGCCCTTGCCGCCGTATTCCGTTCCAGCCTTTCCGGCTATTTGACTTGGTGGATTTTGTTGCCTTTGACCATGTAGGCACGTCGGGCCATGTCGATCATGGGCTGGTCGAATCGGCTGTCTGTGTAGAATTCGTCCACTCGAACGTTGTCTCCGTAGAGTTCGCGGAATCGTTTGGGCTTGTTGGTGTTGAAGTTGAGGTAGTTTACGTTCAACGTGTTGCCGTCGATGGTGGACGAGACCAAATGTTGCACGCCAACCTGCGGCAGGCCTCGCCCACGGTGATGTCGAACGAGGCGGTGAGGATCACATCGTCTTCGCGTGGCTCATACCAGGGTTTGATGCGCTTCATGTTCTGATCCCAGAAGGCGTTGACCAATTCTTCGAATTCCAATGATTCGGCCAGTTCGCTTAAATATCCGTGGCATAGCTTGCCCACACCGTATTCCATTTGATCGAACGTGGCTCGTCCGAGCTTGTATTTGATGGCATAGCGCAGTACCGGGGCGATGTACCGCAATACCTTCGGATTGTATTTGGCCGAAAACAGGTACAGGTCGAACAGGCTTTCTCCGTCATAGATGGTTCCATCGAAGTCGAATACACGCATGTATGCAGCTCTCACTTCCTCGTATGCGCGCATTCAATACGCGCCATTGCATCTCATGCTAAAGTCCGAAGGCTGATTCCTTTTTACACCAAGGTGAACGGCCGGCGACCGCAATGTGCACAAATTGCACATCTCAATGCACATTCGGTTCATGTCACGTTTGGAAGGAGGAACCACCACAACAACACAGTCGGACCGCTATTCGCCCCATAGGAGCCGTTCGCGCTGCTGATACTCCTCATCGAACAACGGCTGGGCCTTCGTGTCGATGAGCTTGGCGAATTCCAGATCCTCATCTCGTTCCACCCGATGCTCAGCCATATTCCATTGGTCATGGTACGTGTAACGCAATGCCTCGGCATCCGTTTTCAGAACATGCGACCGGTAAAGGTCCCGTTCGATAGAAGCGTATCAACCAGCCATCCTGGCTCGTCCGGAAACTTGCTGATGCCATTGACGTACTCCGCACGATACGCGTCATGGACAAGGACAGGCAACGCATCGATACGCAAAAGCTCCTTGAACATGATAAGCCGTCCGATTCGACCGTTGCCGTCCGAAAATGGGTGAATCTTCTCAAACGTCCAATGGACACGGGCGATCTGATACGGTTCATCCTCAAGTTTCGTGCACATATCAAACAGCCTGTCCATAAATTCGGGAACATCCTGCGGCAGCGCAGTCCTTGTCGGAGTGACAGGATTGCCAATAAAGTTCGGCCGAGTCTTGTAGCCGCCCACGTTGAAAAGCGAGTCGGAGACCTGTCTGGTGCCCTGCTTGAGAATGGCATGCAGGTGACAGACCATATCCCGGTCCACCGGCTCATCAGCATGGTCGAGAATCCAACGGAACGCAGCGAAATGATTACGGGTTTCCAACGCATCGTCAGGATTGACCTGTTCGCTGCCATCCGTGGTATAGGTACCGGTGGCAAATAGCTGCGCGGTCTGTTTGGCAGTAAGGTGGAACCTTCCATATGATTGGAATTCCATGCGAACTGGATTTGTGTAGTCGTGTAAATGCCGTCACCATATCGAGTATCACGCTCTCGGATAAGACGCTCCACGATACGTTCCGCCATAACCCCATCCTTCCTTCATTCCGCTCGACTATCCTCCCATGGTAATTCATTTAGGCTAGAAACCGTGGTGGATGTCGTATATCCTGCAGGTTGGTTCCATGTCGAACGTGACCGTGTCGAACTGTTCGGGATGGTGCACGAACGTATCGATCAGTTTCCATTGGCGACGGCTGATGCCGATACGATAGTCCGGACGGACCATAAGCACCGGCGCTTTCGGCTGGAGTTCCTCCAAGAGCTGCGCGCGCTGTTCGAAGCATTCATCATCGTCGATCCATACGATCGGCGCGGGTTCATTCTCTTCGCATTCGATGCGTACGCGTCGTTGGATGGTCTGCCATTTGCCTGTCTCACGTCCCCATTTGGTGACAGGATCGTACCAAGTGATGACATCGACCAGCATGGGATCCCAGCCGAGCATCGGGTCGAGAATCTGACTGCAGTATGGCTGCCAGGTGGACAGCCACCACAATTCCACAATGCCGTCAACTGCCAACGCGTACATGGCGTCGGACAGTTCGCTGGACCAGTGGATGCGCCATGAGCCTACGGGCGTGTGGGCTTTTTCGTTGCCGTCCAAGTGGAACGCTTTTTCAGGATTGTACATTTTCGCGTAGGGACTGTCGGGCTTCGCCCAGGTCATAACTTTGTTCACGCCACTCCTGCGCAAAAGCTTGTCATCCGGAAAGGCGTTGAGCACCCCATCGAAATCCGTGAACACCACAGGCTTGGAAAACATTTTCAACTCCGTCATCACTCCCCTTTCAATCATCAACTATCTTCTTATATTGACCTTACGGTTTCCTCACTACGCTTTACCTGACAAATACTGACAGCACCGCCATCGTTTTATTTGCTACACTCGGATTAGTTCGGCACGGACGCCGAACGACCGCAGGCACGAGCATAGGCAACCGCAAACATGGTCCATAGATGCGCAAAACATGATGCGCGAACGCATCTAAAAGCGGTCATCATAACGCAAAGGAGCGAAACATGGCAGTTGAATCATCGCAGATCCAGAGAAAACCGTCGAACAAATCTTCGACGAACGTTATCCCCTCGACAAATGGAAGGATTCAAACTACTCGATACTCGACAAATTCTCAATGCGCGGCCGCAAAGGCTTCGTCACCGGAGCCGCAGGCGGTCTAGGACGCAACGCCGCAGCCGCACTCGCCCAAGCCGGAGCAGACGTCGCACTAGTCGACCTGCCCAGCCAAGAAGACAAGCTCACCGAACTGGCGAAAGACATGAGCGAACGTTTCGGCACCAACGTCATCGCGCTCACCTGCGACGTCACCGATACGGTACAAGTCGCGGAACTCAAAACGCAATTGGTGGAACAGCTGGGCACCGTCGACTTCGCATTCCTCAACGCCGGAGTCAACGTACCGGGCGACGATCAAGACGCCACCGAAGAAGTATGGACACGCACCATCAACATCAACCTCAACGGCACCTACCGTACCGGCCGCATCGCGCATGAAATCATGCGCGAACACGGTCATGGCGGCTCACTGATCTTCACAGCCTCCCTGTCCGGACACAACGCGAACTACATGATGGGAAGTCCGACGCCGGTGAACGCGTATGGCGCCACCAAAGCGGCCATCATGGAACACTCACGTTACCTTGCCGCAGCGCTCGCCAAGGACGGCATCCGTTCCAACACCATCTCCCCCGGATACGTGTGGTCTGGAATTTTCAATGGCCGTATCGACATGCCTGGCCACGACGCTATGCTCGAAGTCGTGCCAATGCACCGTTTCGGCACGAATGACGAGATTGCCAGCACGGTACTCTTCCTCGCCAGCGACGCCTCCTCGTACGTTACTGGCACTGATATTCGCGTAGATGGCGGCTACAGCGTCTTCTAACCTCTAACAACCATCTAGCACGTTGAGGCCGGCCGTGGCTCACAGCCCTCCGACCGACCTCAACAGGCGCCTATTCGCGCTTTATATCGGCACGAAGTCCGAAGAACCGTAAGAAGCAATCACGTCGGCATCAATTCGCCAGTAGCCCGACAGCATTTGACGTTTCCGTTGTTGTCGGATGCCGATCTGACTGTGCATCGTTTGTATGGTGCGTATGGTGAGAAGAAATTATACGGCAAGGTCTATGAGGGTGTGATTCGTTCGACTTTCGTGATCGATGGTGATGGAGTGATTCGTGTGGCCCGAATCCATCCTCGCTACAGCAATCACGAACGCTTCTTGGGAATCCTTGTACAAGCCGGTTCCCACGGCGGAGCACATCGCGCCGCCAAGGCGCCGAACTCGTTTACTGCGACGTTTTCGACAGGGATGCCCAGCACGTCGGCAAAGACAAAACATCATCACCTCGATGTGCATTGTCCTCATCTCGCTTATGCATGGCAGATTCGCGGACTTGTACGGAGGCATCTCAGCTATGCCACAAGTCATCGCTCAACCTCTTTCCAACCATGATTGCGGCCAAGAGAACGCCCACTTGGCCGCAATCACAAAACCTACACATCGAGAAAACCCGAAGAATGATACGAGCTGTCATCCGCAACCGGAACATCATCCTGTTCTTATCCTGCAACAACAATCACTGCTATGTTGCCGAAGCCTACGACTACAGACCAAGCAAACGGTTTCCGGAATCACTCCCATCTTGCTGATACGACGCTTCTCACACGCGTACCCCGCCTGTGGATGCTCTCGGAAAGAACACTCTCATTCACAAGAGATGCAGGAATGTAATCACCCGTCCGCTCATCTTTCTTGTTCACCTGTTCCGACAAGCCCAACGCCACCGCTCATCACCAGCAAATAAAATCAAGCCACTTTTCGCAGATTCCACCACATAGGCAGCACTCGCCACATGGTTGAAGGCCTCACCTGCTATATCCAGTTTTGATTTTGCATGACTCCGCCGCTTTTCGTATGACGTGTTCCTGTCGCTATGTCTATGGGTGTAGTCCACGCGCTTCGCCGTAAAATTCCTTCGTATGATGTCGTCATAGAAATCCGACTGCCGGGCACGACGTCCCTTATGGAAGTCCATGTAGTATTCAAACCCACATAGATGGGCAAAACGCCTTTAGTAAACCTGATGGCAACTTCGCTACCGTCATCACATTGAAGAATCAACCGTCCCGAGGAAAGCAACCGGCATATGCGGGACGGATTTCGTCCCTTACTTTCCGAAGCCACTCCGCCTTCTCTTTGCTGTGGTCAGCCATCATTGCCCTCCGAATAAAAAGAAGGGAACAGATCTTTTCGGATCTGTTCCCTTGACGGGTCTGACGCCCACTGCTTGGGAGGTTCGCCACGCTCTCGCGGGACGTTTCGCTCACCCTTCCGCTTTCCAACGGTTTCGCACGGGTGGTATGCTACGCCTCCCTTACGGTTTCCACGTCTCCGACGTGGCGGAGGTATCCGGCAGTAACCTCTCGCAAGCCTTCCGCCGCCCCGACCGACGGCAAGCCGGTTTGGGGAATGGCACAAAACTTGTCATCCCGATAATAGCCCATGCACAAACAAAACCGTTCCGCTCACATCGAAATATTCGATACCGCGCTTGCTTTGGAACGAGAAAAATAGATCGTCGCGCAACGAGTCAAGCAAGCCGCGCGCACGTAAGGCGGGTATGATGACGCCTGTTCGCGCTTTGTATCGGCACGAAGTCCGAAGAACGGTAAGGAGCAATCATGTCCGACATCAATTCGCCAGCGACCCCAACAGCGCAGGACTCCCCCGCATCCGCACGACTCGAAGCGGGATTAACGGCCCCGAACTTCACACTTCCCAGCGACAACGGCGATAGCATTACGCTCTCCGCATTGCGCGGTCAGAATATCGTCTTGTACTTCTACCCTGCCGCGATGACTCCTGGATGCACTACTGAGGCCTGTGACTTCCGGGACAACCTCGCGCGCCTGCGCTCCCGCGGATTCACTGTGCTCGGCATATCAAAGGATCCGATGGACAAGCTCGTCCGGTTCCGCGAGCGCGATCATTTGACGTTTCCTTTGTTGTCGGATGCCGATCTGACTGTGCATCGTTTGTACGGCGCGTATGGTGAGAAGAAGTTGTATGGCAAGGTCTATGAGGGTGTAATTCGTTCGACTTTTGTGATCGATGGTGATGGGGTGATTCGTATTGCCCGATATAACGTGCATGCGAAGGGTCATGTTGATTCTTTGCTGCGTGCGCTTGACAAGTAGATGGTTCAGTTTTCTAGTCTGGAATGCTTTGTTGTTTTGTTTGTGGATTAGCTTTTCTATGTGAAGGATGCAAGCTGACTCATGCGCAGAGCGAGAAGTGCTCAGATCGGAAATGCTCTATCTCGTAGAAGAACCGAAAATCTCGTCGCTCCCCTTGCGGAGGCGGTCATGAATTCTCCAAAAGGCGTAGCGTATTCCGGTAACGGTTTTCGATCAATGACACCATTACCAAGGTCGCGGGAACCGGTGTCACGATGATTATCGTGACACATGAAATTCGATTCGCCAAAAACGTATCCGATCGCGTCGTTTTCGTGGACAAAGGTGCAATCCTGGAGCAAGGTACGCCCCAGGAAGTGATTGACCATCCCCAGACGGCACGAGTCCAGGAATTCCCCAGCAAGATGGCGCTGAAATAACAGTTACCATCTATTCCACAACCTTGTCCGGTACGAAGAGCCGCCCTTTCGATGGACGCTCTTCACATATAGCGTTTTTTATAAAATTCTTATTTGCTGAAATGCCCGAGAAGTAAAAAAGACGACTCAATCTAAAGATTATCCCCTCTGGCGCAGTAGACTTTTCCTATCAACATTCTACAAAGATGTCCGGGAGATTCGAAATGGTAGACTGCACACCTGATCCAAACCTTTTGGAATCGATGCGGTCCGTCGGATACAGCCTGAACACCGCGGTGGCGGATATCATAGACAACTCAATCGCCGCCCACGCCAAAACCATCAGCATCCGCTACTTCGACCACGGCGAAGATCCGTATGTGGCAATCATTGATGACGGTGACGGCATGGACTATGAGACGGCCGTGAACGCGATGAAACTCGCCGGAACCAACCCGAACGCCAAGCGCAATGCCAACGATCTAGGCCGTTTCGGACTCGGTTTGAAGACCGCATCCCTTTCACAGGCACGTTCCGTCATGCTTTCCACCGTTCAGCACGGACGTCAGAATACGCTCCGATGGGATCTGGACCACGTCGCACGAACACGCGAATGGGATCTCGAGACCTTGGATGAAGAGCAGACCAATCTTGAATTGCCTCGAAAGGTGCGGGATCTCATGCCCAGCACGCATGCACATGCGTGCTATGGCGTAACCTGGATCGTCTGGGAAACGTCGCGGGCGATTCCCTGCAGGATATAGACCAAGCCATGCTCGAACTGTCCGGGTATCTGGGTCTCGTGTTCCACAGGTTCCTCCACCCATATCCTGAGGATGAAATCGAACGCATCTCGATAACCGTGAACGATGAGCCCGTGCCGGAACGCGATCCTTTTCTCGTGAACAACCTTGCCACGCAGCGGCAACGGATGCAGCGCATCCCCGGCACCGACGCCACGTTGTGCGGATATACGCTCCCCTATCAGAACAAACTGACCATGGAAGACAGAGGTCTTCTTGATCTGAAACAGGAAAAAGGACACACGCTGTTCGATACCCAAGGTTTCTATATCTACCGCGCGTACCGGCTAATCACCTGGGGCAGCTGGTTCCGCCTTCTCACCCGCAAGGAAGCAACGAAACTATCCCGCGTGCAAGTCGATATCCCGAACAACATGGATGACGAGTGGACGCTTGACATCAAAAAGTCGCAGGCCACACCTCCGAAGACCATACGAGACGCGATGAAACGCTACGTGGAGAAATTAGCCGCTCCCAGCCGCCGCACGCAGCAGTTCCGTGGACGCAAGACGTCGAACGATCCGGAAGCCCGCATCTGGGACGTCATCAGTGACAGGGACGGCTCTTTTCGATATGAGATCAACACGGACAATCCATATGTGAAAGGATTCATCGACAACCTTTCCAGGGAGCAGCGCCGCGATTTCAGCGGGATGATAAAAGTATTCGCAGCAGCGTTCCCGTACAACGACGTACAATCACGACTCTCAGTGGACGAGCATGGAGCGGAGAACGGTCTGACCGATGATGAGATACGCGAATGCGCCCAAGACATGTGGATGCTTGCAAACCAGTTAAAGCACATGAGCGCTTCAGCTTTTGTCGAGAAATACAAATCCAAAGAGCCGTTTTCCTTATGCCAGAACGCCGAAGAAATCCTAATGGAGGTATCACATGCGTAATAAATGGGAAAAAGTCAAGGCTAAGGTGAAGCTTGTTCTGATGGTGGATGACGATGATGACCAAGCTCCTTCCGAACAGGATATTGAGGATGCATTAAAAATACTCGTCTCTCGAAAACCTGAACTACTAGAAGATTCCGAGGGATACAACCGCACTTTCCGCGAATTACGTAACGAGTTAGTTCCGAAAATAGACGAAGGTATAACTCTCACTGACCAAAACTCGGCATGGAAACCATGGCTGTCAGATATGCAGTCATCTGATACTTGGGAAACCCCTCGATCAGATTCGTACTATCAGTACCTCGTCATGGATAAGAATTCCAGCTATTCGACTCTCGACTATACCGCCAATGAGATAGTCAAACTGTTGGCAGATCCACGTCGCGATCAACCGGCAGTTTCCAGAAAAGGTTTGATTCTAGGAGACGTGCAGTCCGGAAAGACCCGTACCTATATCGCTCTGATGAACAAGGCCGCTGACTGTGGATACCGTCTCATCATCGTATTGACCAGTGATAATGAGAATCTGAGACAGCAAACACAGGAACGTATCGATACTGATTTCATCGGCTGGCAGGATGGAATACGAGTGGGCATCGGAAAGTACCAGCAGAACATTGCGCACCCCAGCCAGCTCACTAACGAAAATGACTTCGTGGCAGCCTACGATAAGGCATTCCATAGCTTTCCACGCCCAACATGGAACAGCGCCGCCCCCTGCGTGGCGGTGATAAAGAAAAACGCGTCAATTCTCTCCAAGTTCAATAAGTGGTTCGACAGTCCCGAATTCGACAAGGATCTGCCCGTGCTCATCATTGATGATGAAAGCGACTACGCATCTGTCAATTCCGCCAAACTGGATGATTCTCCCACACGAATCAATTCGCTGATTCGCGACCTGTGTCAAATCAGTTCCCGAACTTCTTACGTTGCCGTTACGGCAACGCCTTTTGCGAATATCTTCATCGACGATGCGGATGAAAGTGATCTGTTCCCACAGGATTTCATTCACATACTTAAATCCCCCGACGCGTACATCGGAGCAAAGAAGTTGTTCGGCGACATGGATAGCGTTCCCGAAGATTCGAGTTGCGTGAGAGAGATTGATGAGGGTGAACTAGAAAGTTGGCTACCCGTATCGCACGGAAAGAACTACGACATCGTAGATCCCGAATTGGATGACCAAGTCAAGCATGCCGTCTGCACCTTCATTAATGCGTGCGCTCTCCGTCCCAACGCGGAAGACGAACAGCAATCCATGCTCATCCATATGTCACGATTCACCGATGTCCAGCGTCAGATTGCTGATCGGGTCAGTGGTTATTTAAGGCAGGTTGAGAATGCCGTACGATTCCATGCTGATGGAGATCCGAGAATCGATGACCTGCAAGAGGCCTTTGAAAGCGAGTATTACACGAGCACGGACATTTCCTGGGGAATGATGTTCCTACGGATAAGGCGTCTTGTCCAATCCAGCAGACTTCGTGTCAGACTGGTCAACTCTGATTCCGATGACTGGAGCCTCAGAAACGATGTCCCGCCCGATCTGACTTCCAACGAATGCACCATATTCATCGGAGGAAACCAGCTTTCCCGAGGTATGACGCTCAGTGGTCTGATTTGCAGTGTGTTCTACCGGAGAGTGACAGCTTCCGATACTCTCCTGCAGATGGGCCGGTGGTTTGGATATCGTCCGAATTACGCGAATCTGCAACGTATCTGGTTACTGCCGGAATCCGTACTTGATTACCGCTACTCATGTTCCATCGTGGAAGAACTCAAGGAATCCGCAAGCAGGATGAAGCATCTTGGCATGACGCCCAAACAGTTCGGACTTGCCATCAGAAAGAACCCGAACAAGGGTGTACGCATCACCAATGCCAGCAAGATGCGCAACGCTGTGGAAGGGATCGGCTACCAAGAATTTGACATGGCCGGTGAAATCATCGAGTCAATCAAACTCGACGTTGATATGAAACGTCGAAATCAGAATGATGAAGCATTCATGAAGCTGCTCGGCGTCTGCAACGCACCGCAAGTCATCTCATCTGTATCACCCTTGGTTGAGACACAAGTCTTTCAGAATGTTCCCGCCAAGGCCGTCGTGGATTTCCTTTCCCAATACCGATCGGGCTATAGAGATACATTCTTCGGTCCCACTCTCATGACCTATCGCGATCAGGAAATCGAGATGAACACAAGCATGGCCGAACAGTACGCATGCACCCAGCTGTCAGAAAATCCCGATATGACTTGGAATATTGGTTTCATCAACGGTAACGGAAACGAAGTGGAAGGCGTCAATTTTCATTGGACCCAGGTCAAGCGTAAATGCACATTCAGGGACAATAGACAGTTCCAAATCAATGGCGATAAAATGCGACTTGGCTCCAAGAACGATGCGCTCAAGATTGCAGCCTGTACATATCAGCTTCCCATTGACCAGAAAAATAGTTCGGAGCGTCAATACTATCTGACCAAGTACTTCGGCGATCATCCGAGCCTTCTCTTCTATCGCATATGTGTGAAGAATTTTGATGGACATCAAGGATTGTCCCCACAAGAAGGTCCCGGCATGCTCGGGGTGAAGCTCATCGTCCCGGTTGATGAGGTGAATGTGAACAAGCATCTCGGCAAAACGGTCTATATGTATAACACCGTCGCTCAGCGACGTGAATTCGCCGAATTGAGTAGGAAAGCTGAAGAATACGGTGATGATTAAATGAGTCTTTCCATAAATGAAATAATCTCCCTCTGGCGGGATGAGGCTCGACGTCCGGGTCGTACTAATCATGAGTTGGACACGTCTCTTCGACTACCCATCGTTCTTGGATGCACGGTCGATGGACTCCCCTATATCATGCTGCTTACCGAACGACAGCCCAAGACCTTAAATCGGTTGGAGGCCATCGACGTTCGTGTCAGTATGCGAGGGAACGCCAGACCTCGCGAGAAATGGGCGCTCACGTTCACCCTCCAGGATTGGAGTCTGATCCATGCCTTCGGGGAGATCTGCTTGGCTTTTGCTAATCGGATCGCGGATGCGCCCTCCGAGGATGCGGCATTGCGGCAAATATATGCGACAGTTGATCAATGGCAGAGGCTGCTGAAGATATCCCGCAATTCCGACATGGCGAAACTGCTCCGCGGCACATTCGGGGAATTGGTCGCGGCGATGGAAATCACACGACAGACTGGAAAGACCATCGAAGAGGTATGCGTCGCATGGCAGGGCCCATACGCGGCACCGCAGGATTTTCAATTCCCGGATGAGAAAACAGCTTGGGAGGTGAAGACCATCCATAAAACGGCGGAAAGCATCACCATATCATCTCCCGAGCAACTTGATACCAGCGACAGAAGCATCAAGCTCATGGTCCTCGAGATACAGGAAACGAAGGATATGGAACATGGACTGACCCTTCCCCAGCTAGTCGACAGGCTACGCGAGAAGGCAGCAGACCCCTCCACCGTCACGGAATACGTGGATGACGGTCTGGCGAGCTTGGGACTGAACCTGTATTCGGGCTTGTCTCCCAGACTGCATTCCGCATTGGAACAATATCCACTTACCGTGTCGAAGACGGATTTCCGAGGATCGAAACCGGGACGATACCGGCTGGCGTTTCGAATCTCACGTACCATATCAGCAGAAGCAACCTGACGCCATATCTGCAGTCGGAGAGCACATCGGCCATGGTGGAGGAATAATGGAAGAAATCGAGGAATACCGGCACGATCTGTGGAACGAGGTCCTTGAGCTGGCGCGCGACCGAGACATATACGATCAGGAGGCGTTTTTTGAGACCGCGTGCGAAATCCTGCGGGACAGCGAGGCGATCACCGCCTATCATCCTGCCTACTGCCGTTATCTTATGGGCACAAACAAAGCGCTAGCCATTGATGGATATGACCAAGACGCCTTCGAACTGGACGAGTCCATCGTGGTTATCGTCTGTGATGACAAACTGACCATGAACGACCAAAACGCGCCGCAGACCATACAAGCTGCGGAGTGCAAAAAATACTTCAATGCAATGCAACGGTTCTTTGTTGCCGCATGGAACGGCAGTTATCAAGCGCAAGCCGAGGAGAGTAGCGAAACCTACGAATTCGCTCAATTCATCAAACAAAATCGCGCCGGCATTCGTCGTGCACGATTCTACTTCATTACCGATCGCGAGTACACCGGCCGTAGTGACCCAGAGGCTATCCAAATTGACCAGTACAAAAAGGAAAAGGAACGACAGCATATTAGCTGGGAATACCACACTTGGGACATCCGAAGGCTTATGGAAGCTTCGCACGCCACCGGATTGGCCGAGCACATGTCGATCGAACTGCCCGGCGGCATCGCCACGGTCAAAGCTCCTGACGATATGGAAGATATGGACACCTATCTTCTGTTCGTCACTGGAGACGTTCTTTCCGGATGGTACAAGAAGTATGGCTCGAAACTGATGGAAGCCAACGTGCGGTCGTTCCTGTCAATGCGTGGCAAAGTCAACAAAGGAATCCGTACCACCATCTGCAATCAGCCTGATAGATTCGTGGCCTACAACAACGGTCTCACTGCCACTGCCACGCATGTGGAAACAGACGGACAGGGACGGATCATCAGGCTTGATGACCTCCAGATTGTCAATGGAGGGCAAACCACCGCATCCATCTTCTACACAGGGCAAAAGGACAAAACCGATCTGAGCAGGGTCATCGTCCCTGTCAAACTCGTCGTCGTTCATGAGGATATGGCGCGAGAACTCGTTCCCTATATCTCCCGGTACACGAATTCCCAGAACAAGGTCGCGGAGGCCGACTTCTCTTCCAACAGCGAGTATCAGATAAAGCTTGAGCAGTTGTCCAAGCAGGCATTGACCCCGCCTCTGCCGGGCACGATCCAGACACATTGGTATTACGAACGTGCCCGTGGCCAATACGACAGCGAGAAGAACCGTCGGGATGCCGCTTCACGTAAGGCCTTTGAGAAGGCCAACCCAAGCAAACAACGCATTAAAATGGTTGACGCCCCCAAATATCTTGTTTGCTGGGACGGGCAACCTCAAGTCGCCAGTCTTGGAGCCCAGAAGTGCTTCGCTAAATTCGTCAACCAGCAGTCGGCGAACAAGAGCGCGGCGGATGAGTTGAACGTCGATTTTTACAAGCAACTCGTTTGCAAGCGAATCATCTTTGATACCGTCTACAAACACATCAAGAAGGCCGAATGGTTCTTGGGAGCATACCAGGCGAACGTTGCCGAGTATGCCGTCGCCAAGTATTCCTTGGATCTGCGGCGTGCCGGTCTGTCCTGTGATTTCGACGCCATCTGGCGAAGGCAGTCCATCGACGCGCATATGCTCGGGTGCCTTCTGAAAGCGGGAGAACAGGCTTCCGAGGTGCTTAACGATCCACGTCGTCCCGTGCAGAACGTGAGCGAATGGGCGAAAAAGGATCAATGCTGGAACAATCTAAAAGGGAAGATGACCTGTCTCGATGCCGCTGACGTCGAAATCGTCATGGAAAAACCCAAACATGCCGCCACCAAACGAGTAGTGAAAGAGGATGAAGTATCGGCCGCTCCGGAACCGCGACACAAGGCATCCAACGAAGCCGTGGAAGAACTACCCACCGACAATGTTCTAGTATCCGACTGGCATGCGTTGACTCCCAAATCTCTTGAGAGACTCATCGCTTTCGCGACTCCCAAACACTATTTGAGTCCAAAGTCAAAGAGCTCCTTGGAGACGCTCATTTCCGGCGATGACCTTCCCATTAATGAGAACGCTTTGAACAATCTGCTCAAACGATGCTTGGATGCAGGCTTCCCGCTACGCGAACTGCAGGCAAAACCGCAGGTTCCGTTAAGGCCAGGAATAGATATCACTTCTGAAGACGCCAGCGTCGATGATAGACGTGATTTTCTCATGTCCATTCCAGAGCAGAACTGGCAGACCATAATTCAATGGGGGCAGAAACGCTACATGATCAACCAAGAAATGATGGCGTCGTTGGCGAGACTTTCCGAAGGACTTCAGCTGACCGACCGGCAGACCGTTCTGCTATGGCGTTTGGGCAATGACATGGTAAAGCGCGGTTTCCCCGCCTCCCTGTTCAAGCCCCGGGATCAACGGTAATATCCGACAGATGGCTCATCTATCCAATCGGCAACGACCTGCGCCATTTGCTGCGCCAGCAACGGTGGCACAGCGTTGCCGACCTGCCTGTATTGGTCAGTGCGGTTGCCCATGAAGAAGTAGTCATCCGGGAATGTCTGCAAACGCGCAGCCTCACGCACGGTCAGACTACGGCACTGAGACGGATCGGGGTGGATGAAGTAATGCCCGTCCTTGCTGATGTGAGACGTGACCGTGGTTGACGGCTGATCGGACAACTGTACATGGAACCGGTCCGCGAATACTACCTCTTTGCCCTCGACCGCGCCTTCGGCGTTCTTGTGGTTCGGCAACAGATACTTCGGGAAATCGTACAGCTTCGCACAAGTCTTATGTTCCTGCGCGTAAGCCGCGCAGAACAAATATCTATCCAGATCGGAATCCATGTGGTTGCGTGCAACATGCTCGGGCAACACACCGCTGCCTGCAAGATGGCCTCGATACCAGTCGGATAATGGATTCCGATCTTCAGCACCGATGCCATCGGCATGCTGTGCGGAAGGCAGATGCTTGCCCTCCATCACGGGTTCCAAGCTCGGCCCCAATGCGGATCCCTCCGGAGTGAGCATGAGTTTTTCCGCAGCCTTGCGGACGTATTCCTTCCAGTCAAGCTTGTCATGAACTCTGGAGGAGAATCCAGAACGGATGCGCGGCATCTCCCCTAATACTTGGTCGACCGTAATAACTGGGCGTGGAGTCATCACTCCGGGAGCGCCCTGGCCGCACCCGCTCCTGGTACCGAACAGGATGACCCTATGACGGGCCTGGGGGACGCCGAATTCGTCGGCGCGAACAATGAAATCATGAGCCGCTCTGGATCTTTCACGACCATAGAATGCAGCTCGTATCCCAACGCCTCCATATCAGCACGGATATGTCCGAACACGCCTTCGCCGTAATTGCGCGCGGACAGCAGTCCTTTCACGTTCTCCATGACAAACGCCGTAGGCCTGAGCACTTCGATGAACCGCAGATAGCACTTGTAGAGCGTCTGCTTGACGTCCTTTTCGAGCCTGTCCTTATCATGGGTACGACGAGCGCGCCCGACGAGCGAATACGCTTGGCATGGCGGACCACCGATCAGCACGAGAGGACCGTCATACCCTTGCAAACGTTTCTTTGCCATCTCGACGAACTCATCATCACCCTCTTTGAGGGTTCCTTGGATTGCCTCGGCTTCGGCTGCAGCCCACTCTTCTGGATGAGAATCCTTCAATCTTTCGAGATTCTCACTGGAAGGAGTTCCGAGATAGTCGATGTAATCTTGGGGCAGCCGTCCATCCGCATCCATAAGACGGCGAGCGAACGCGCGCAACCTCAATGTGGCATGCGCAGTACGCTCCATCTCTATAGACATGATGGAGCGGAACACCGGCTCATCGTTTTCATCACGCAGGGAAGAGAATCCTTCGCTCATACCGCCTGGTCCCGCAAACAGGTCTATGACCGGTATTGGATCCATGGGCATAGTGAAAACTCCTTGAATTGAATGTCAACGGCTGCTCAAACCCAGGATACCAGGTAAATCGAAGTAAACTCGCGAGCATCGCAGGATACATACAAAAAGTCGCCCATACCGTATTTGGCGTACGTCACCACAACGCACACGATTTTCTACCCGTATGGGGCGCACAATAGCGGATACACCATTCGAAAAAGAACAGAGGGATGTCATGGGCGACAGTAACATCCCCGAAGACTGCGGCTAAAACACAGCTCTACATAGGCGCGCTACCTCGCGCCGAACAGCCGCTTAATCCTCGCAAACAGACCACCTTTCGAGGTCTTTTTCTTTTCAACCTCCTCATTGAGAGATTTGAATCTTTCCTGAGTGACACCTGGCTTGGGCGCTTCTTCCACGTCCCAAGGATCCTCAGCTTCCCATGGATCCATGGCCGCCCAAGGATCGCTTGCAGGCTTCGAAACAGGCATCGCCGTCTCACCCTTGATGAAGGCAAGCACCTGCGGCAGGTCCTGAGGCTGCACCAACACCTCACGGGCCTTGCACCTTCGGAAGGCCCCACAACGCCACGCGACTCCAGCAAATCCATAAGACGACCAGCCTTGGCGAATCCGACACACAGCTTGCGCTGCAGCATGGATGTCGAACCGAACTGCGAGGTGACGATCAGTTCCGCCGACTGCAGAAGCAAGTCCATATCATCGCCAATGTCTTCCAGCTCAACATCGTCCGGAACGGTACCCCAGCGGATATCGAAATCATCCATATTGCCGTCGATGTTTTTATCCGGTGTAATATCCTTCTTGTTAGATACTCGGCGTGTAGCATGTCGAGTCTGAACAGTCTTCGCCCTCCGACCATCATCCGTTTTTCTTTTTCCGTTGAGGAAATCAAGCACTTCTTTGGAAGTAACCAAGAAGTTATCGTTTATGTGATGAGCAAGATACAGTCCGTGAATACCCGTCAGTCGCGATAGAGCCGTGTACAACTGGCCGAAATCCCAGCAATCCGGATAGATAATCGCCCTATCGAATGTTTGCCCCTGCGACTTATGAATGGTAATTGCCCAAGCCAATTTAAGAGGTATCTGTTCGAATGTTCCCACAACCTCTTTTTCAATGCGTCCATTAATGAGAACAGGCTTCGTGATTTTCCACTCAAAGCTCTGCACAAAAGTAGCCTCTATTCCGTCAAACCGAACTAGGGCACCTGGACCGTCACAGTTTATGACCGTTCCCAATGCGCCGTTCATGAATGTATCTTCGGAGTTGTTGACAAGAGCCATGACTCGCGCGCCAGGTTTCAGCGAAAGCTCCTCATCAGTCGGCATATCCGACTTAAGAACCTCACCGGTCACATGCGCCACGAATGTCATTTCCTCATCTTTTAAAGCATTGAGCCTCTGCATGTTTTCATCCCGCGCCTGCGCATTGGTACTGCAAAGAATGATGGAGTCAGGCAGCGGATTGACGAGAGCATGCTGCTCTATCCAACGCGCACCATTCTTGTCGCCGAATCTGCAAGCATTAAGAGCCGCAACAAAGTGCGCATCCCTTTGCCTGATCGCCTCGCAGATTCCACTTCCTCGAAGTTCCAGAACGCCCATTCGCTGCTTTGAAACGCAAACGCCTCTCCAACGTCGTAGCCATATTTTTCTTCCAAAAACCGCCTCTCTTCATTAGTGATGACGGGCGGAAGCTGGCAAAAATCACCAACGACCAATAATTGGCAAAGACCCTTGCCCTTCTGTTTACGTATTTTGCCGGCAATCTTCAACACTGCGGAAAGATAATCGAATAAATCCATACGGCACATGGACACTTCATCAAGAATCAACAGATCACAGTCCGGAAGCGGAGAATCCGTAGGCACAAAAGGATGCGGGTCTTTCTCCAAGGTCCGTCCCGGACGAATGCAAAGGACGCGGTGCACCGTCGAACCACCCACGTTAAGCGCGGCTATACCTGTCGGAGCACATGTAATGACGTTCAAACCCGACGTTTGAGCCCATTCAATAATCCGCTCGACAATATAGGACTTGCCTGTACCAGCGAGACCCGTAAGATAAACGTTCTTGCCTTCTTTGACTAGATCAAAAGCTTTTTTCTGACCATCAGTCAAACCATGGAAATCTCTGCCAACGCTCCTTGCCGTGGACCAAATCCGCTTATATTCTTCTTGCTTCTCGGAAAGTGTTTCAAGCGCATCCGCATTGGTCTTCTCAAGCGCATCCAGAAAGGCCTTCTCCGAAACAATCTCGATGGTGGGATTATCCGCAAGTTTTAATTCCATGGCATGCTCTTGACCTTCGTTCCATAACTGCCGAAAGCCCAAGCTGCGTTACCTCTATCGCCAACGATCACATAATTGATCCTTTTTGAAGGTCCGGTCTTCGTAACACTGCCGCCAGCCTCCTCAATCATTTCAGCGGCGGTCGATTTACCGCCATACATTTCAAAATCTCCAGAAAGCACAAATCTTTTACCACTAAAAACCGGAGTCATGCAGTTCGATACCGGGTTTTGAGCATCCTGGCGGCCCACAGGAATCTTGCCCCTTTCTCTTCGCCAACAACAGCATCATCGGAAATCCCACCAAGGAGCTTTGCAATCTGATTTACTAGAGTGTCTCCCAAGTAAGCGTACTGCTCCTCATAAAGTTTAAGCAACTGTTTAGCATCCGCCACCGCAAAGCGAGGATTATCGCCAGCGTCGGAGATGAGCTTAATGAATTCTCCCACTTGAGCGGTCTTCTCACTTACCTGCCCGTATTCGTAAGATATCGCATATCACCTCGCCAAGCATCAACCATGCAACAGAAGCTGAAAAGCCACCCTCCTATGGACGACCTCCCCATCATCCTACCAGTTTCACACTAGCGAACACATCCCCAGAAAACCGACATCCGCGAACGCGTGCTGCGCGTCGGCGGGTGGTTTTACATGTTGGGCCTACGAATTCTGGTAAGACTCATGATGCGTTGCAGACGTTGGAGCGTGCTCATTCTGATGTGCATTGCGCTCCGTTGCGGTGGTTGATGAGGCGCAGATGTTGGCGGTGCGTTGGCTGAGGAGCGTGAACGTTTGGAGTTGAAGGCGATTGAAATGCTGAAGGGACCGAAGCGTCTTGTGCAGCCGGAGCCGGTGGATCATGCTTGGTGGGATGATGGTTCCGGCGTATACAGCATCGGCTGAGGGAGCCGGTAGGCTGGGTGTGTAAATCCAGCAGAGAGGAACGTGCCATGGTGACGCGTCGTAATGATGAGCGGACGGTTGCGGGAAGGCATCGCATGATGAGGCGTGCCGACCGTGAGGTAACCGAACCGCAGCAGGTCGAGGCGATTATCGCAACATGCAAGATCGTGAGTCTTGCATACACCGATGCGGAAGGCATCACCATCGTGCCGTTGAATTTCGGATACGTGTTCGACACGGAATCCAATCATCTCACCTTGTATTTCCATGGTTCTGCGACCGGACGTAAGATGGACGCTGTCAAGGCCGCGGGCAACGCGCTTCCTGTAGCATTCGAAATGGCGACTGACTGCGAGGTGGTCGAGGGACGCACGCTGTGCAATTGGGGCGAGGCGTTCAAGTCGATCGTTGGCAATGGTACCGCGTCCATCATCGACAATCTTGACGAAGCGCGCCAGGGGCTCGCACTGCTGATGAAGCAGCAGGCCGGCATGGAACATGTGGAGTTCACCGACCAGCAGGTACACGCCGTCACCGTATGGAAGGTGGAAGCGGACTACCTCACCGCCAAAGTGCGCGAAAAGCCCCAGCCGCATATGCACTGAACCCCGAGGCGGTGGTGCTATCATCCCCGGCAAAAGCTAATCTGGTAATGGTAAATCCCAACCGTCAGGTTGTTGTCGATGCGAATGCGTTGTTGGGACGCAATCCCATTAGTGCGTTCGATGGTACCAAACTGGATGGCGTGATTTCCCGCACGATCATTGGCGGCAGACCGTAGATTTCGACATGCCCGGCAATCCGGAGAATTTGATCAGTCACACATGATTGCTCATAGATGGTCGCGCCGCAAACGACGTGTTGAACGACGGCATCGCCATAGCACGAGAATGTCACCATAATCCCGATACAGATGGCCCGCATGTGGTCACCAGTCCGATTGCCGTACCGGAAGCCCACCCAGGTGATCTGCTGGCAATCACTCCGACCACGTTGGCGCCGCGCTTCCCTACGGTGTGATCTCCACCCGCCACGCGCGTGGAGTGCTGGCAGGATCCGAGGATTTCGACGGCAACTACGGCCAGTTCTGCCGAGCGGATGTTGAAACCGAAACGGCATGGTTTCCAGTTCAAACGACACACACCACAAACACAAGCAGTGAGACGGTATCGACGATACGTTTCCCGATGCATCCATTTCTGGGAATCATGGACGTGACCACCGCCAGTAATCAGCGTCCAAGCTCCATTCCACCTGCAGATTATGGTGGCAATATCGATTTACGCAATCTCACCGTTGAATCCACGCTATTTCTGCCAGTACAGATTGAAGGCGCAGGATTATACATCGGCAATCCGCATTTTACCCAAGGCAATGGCGAAGTGTCGCTCACCGCATTGGAAGCGTCGCTCAGAGCTACACTTCGCGTGCAGGTAGTGCCAACAGCCGAAGCCAAACGACTGTTCGGACGCACGGATCTGCCATTTGCGATCAGTCATGGCACACTGATTCCAATGGGTTTCAGCAGTACGCTGGATGACGCATTATCGCAAAGCGTCGAACACGCCATCGATATGATTACCGCCATGTTCGAGATGCCACGTCAACAAGTGTACCTGCTGCTGTCGGCCGCCATCGACTTCGACGCGACGCAAGCCGTTGACATCACCAAAGGCGTTCACGGTCTGATTGATCTGTCGATGTTTCAACAACTGCCCGATTATGAACGGACGATACGCGACATTGGAAACAGCAGATGGACTGCCATGCGGCGCATGCCTTATTGGCCCAGCAGGCTCAGACAAGTCACTGATTGGTCTAGCCAAAGAACTCTATAAGGGAATGGAATAACAGATGGTTTCCTCAACAAACAATCATGCAGCAAGATAGCAACACCACCCAGGCGACGGATCGCACCAAAAGGGACGCTCTCTCCTTTGGCGCGAAGCAAATCGCAATCATGACTGAAGTGGAACTCATCGCCGGTTCCCTACATTGCCTATGTTGACGATCATGTCGTTGGCATGGCTGATCTACCTGTGTTTCCGCCGTATCATCCATCCGACTCGCATATAACCGTCCATACGGGAATCCGCGAACGCAAGTAAATGTCGATTCCGTCAATCGCCGACCGCAAGAGGCGTTCATGGAGCGGCGGATTTCCTTATATTCCAACAGAACCCGTACTGTTATGCGACACGCAATAACAGTACGGGTTTTCTGTGTTACTGTTATATATAACAGCTAAACAGCTTGCATCTAACTGTTCGGCTGGGAGATATATCACCTACGAAACATACAGAAAAAGAGGCACAGATTGAAGCTAATCATCTCATCCGTGTCCGGAGAACCGATTTACGAACAGATCAAGAACCAAATCAGGTCCGCGATCATGTCGGGTGAGCTTATGGCAGGCGAGGCGCTTCCCTCACTGCGCAAGCTCGCCAAGGAACTGCGCGTCAGCGTGCTCACCGTGACCAGAGCGTATAACGAACTGGCTGACGAGGGGCTCGTGGAGAACGTGCAGGGCAAAGGCACGTTCGTGATGGAACGAGGCAACGAACTCATGAAGGAACGTGCTCGCGAACGCATCATGGACAAGCTCCGTGAAGTTTCCATCGAGCCAAAGCCGCCGACATCAGCCTGCTTGATCTGCTTGGCATGTTCGAGAAAGCATACAGGGAACAATCATGAACGATTCCTCGCTCCCCAAGGGACACGGCCAACCTTGGCCTTGAGCGTAACCGGATTGACGAAGCATTATGATTCCGGCTTCACATTGGATGACGTGACCTTCGACCTGCCGTCCGGCTACATCATGGGTCTGGTCGGTCCGAACGGCGCCGGCATCACCATGCACGAGCCAGTTAAAGTGACGGATGCGATCGGTTTCGCCGCGATGACCGTGCTGACCCTCGTGCTACTCAACACCATCGTGCAGCCGTTCCTGTACCGGTTCTCCCCTTATCGTGCCATGGCCGCCATTATTCTGAGCATCGGCGTGATCGTGGGCACGGTCATCGGACTGCGCAAGGCATTGCCGGAATTCGAAAAGACCGTCGAACAGCTGGCCAGGCGATCAGCCGGCACCAAGCCATTGCATTAGCGGCATTCTTGATCATCGACGTACTCGCCTTAGCGTTCTCCAGCAAGATATCACTGCATATTTACGGTAGCAAGGACATCTGAACCGAGCCAACCGGTAGACTCTTATGGAGAACGGATTTGGGGTCTTCCGAATCAACGGAAAGCCCCAAATGCATATATCCCGTACGACAACGGTTCCTACAATGCGGCAGGCGCGTCGTGGAAGTCGAACATGACGCCGTCGGCCAGATCGCAGATCTCAGGCCAGTCGGCGTCGGAGGAATCGTCGTGCATGGCCCACACATGCATGCCGACCGACTTGGCCGAGCGCATGCGACCAGCAGATCCTCGAATACGGTGCAGTCGCTTGGTTTGATGCCGAGACGCGACGCGGCCAGCAGATATACGTCCGGCTCAGTTTTGCCGACGTCGCCAGCATCGTCGACGCTGACCACGTCATCGAAATAGTCGAAAATGCCGACGTGCTTCATGGCCGGTTCGCGCAGCATCGGCGGCAATGACGTGGCCACGGCCAGTTTCGCGCCGCTCGCCTTCAACGATTCCAGATATTCGCGCGCATACGGTTTGGCTTCAACCACCGTGGCGTACATGACACGTGCCATATGGTCCCACTCCTCCATCAACGCTTCGGGAGTGTCCGACAGGCCGAATCGTGCGATTGTGTATTCGGCGATCTGGCGGAATTGCATGGCCGCGACCTTCTGCATGTAGTCGTCCGGCACCTCGATGCCGCGTTTGGCAAGGAAGTCGACGTCCACCTGATCCCACACGCCCATGGAGTCGAGTAGCGTGCCGTCAAGGTCGAAGATGGCGCCTTTGCCTTGGTTCGCCTTGGTTTCCTGTGTCATATCGGCTCCTTTGTTTTGCAATTACCGCTTTTGCGATTTGCGATTACTTTTTACGATTGAATCCGCCGTCAGTCAAGCACCGACGATTTGAGCAGTTCCTCGGCATGTTCCAGAGATGTTTCGCTTTCGCTGCCGGACAGCATGCGGGCGATTTCGTGCACGCGCTCATCCCCGCGCACCTGGCTGATGGTGGTGGCGATGGAACCATCCTTGGTTTCGCCTTTGGCAACCACATACTGTTCGTCCGCCCAGGAGGCGACCTGCGGCAGGTGCGTGACGACCAGAACCTGCGCGGATTGGGCGAGTTTGGCCAAGCGGGCACCCAGCTCCACAGCGGCCTTGCCACCCACGCCGGCGTCGACCTCATCGAAGATGAACGTCATCGGCGGCACGGTTCCGCCGGCCACGACATGCTTTTCAGCGGCCACCAATTCGAGCGCGAGCATCAGACGGCTCAGCTCGCCGCCGGATGCGCTTTTGCCCATCGGCAGTTGCGGGGAGCCGGGGAACGGGGTGAAGAGGAATTCGATGTCGTCCGCTCCGGTGGCGTCCAACTGTTCGCGTTCGGCCACGCGAATCTCAAGTTTCGAAGTGCCCATGGCCAGCGAGTCAAGTTCGGCGGTGACTTTGGAAGCAAGCTCCTTGGCCGCGGTCCTGCGCCGTTTGCTTACAGCCTGCGCGGCTTTTTTCGCCGCGTTAAGCAACTGCGCCCGTTTGGCTTCCAGCTGTTCGACCTTTTCCGGGGAGGCGTCCAGATCCTCCAGATCGTATACGGCCTTGTCTCGCCATGCGATCACGTCGGACAATTCCGGCCCCCACCGGCGGGTCAGCTCGTCCAACTCGTGGATGCGCCCGTTGATGGCATCCAGATCCTCCACGCTCGCCTCATTGTCCACTTCGCCGGACAGGCTGAACACCACGTCGGACAAATCGGTGCTGATGGAGTCGAGCCGGTCGCGAGTTCGGAGAACACGCCTTCCACGTGAATGGCGCGCAATGCCTGCGAGGCACGGTCGATCAAATCGGCGGCGCTGGCCGATTCAACGTCATCCGCCACTTGCGAAGCTCCAACGCACCCAATGCGCGGGTCACGCCTTCGGCGATTTCGGCGGCGTTTTCGATGCGGTCCCGCCGTGCGCGCAATTCGTCCATCTCCCCCCGGCTGCGGGTCGACCGGTTGATGCGTTCGATTGACTCACGCAGGTAATCCGCCTGCTGGCGCATGGACGATTCCTGGCTGCTGAGCCTTTCCAAACGCTCGTCCATTGCGCGCAGCGCGTTCCACGTCTTGCCGTAGGCGGCCAACGCCACCTTCATCCCCCGCGTAGCGTCCAGGAATTCACGCTGCCGCGAAACGGTCGCGATACGTAACTGGTCGGCCTGGCGTGGATCGTCACCAATTCGGCGGCGACGGAAGCAAGCACGGAACGAGGCACGCTACGCCCCGACAACATGCTGCGGGATCGTCCGGAAGCCGGCACCTTGCGCGACAGGAACAGTTCGCCGTCCTCTGGCTCGAAGCCAGCCTCCCGTGCGGCG
>ENA-OQHA01000320-OQHA01000320.1-human-gut-metagenome-genome-assembly--contig:-NODE-320-length-25391-cov-2.449454_pt1 | contig 25391 bp, 32 predicted proteins | sample MGYA00242558_ERZ504707 | MGnify/ENA primary metagenome ERZ504707 (study PRJEB26092, sample SAMD00036197) | human gut metagenome | host: Homo sapiens | study: EMG produced TPA metagenomics assembly of...
TGACAGATGACCGTCATCAGTTGTTATTTGACCGTAGGACTTCATTTTTAAGAATTCATTGTGTTTTTTGTTAATAGAAAGAGGGGTGTCCGGGAAGGTAATTTCCGGATGCCTTTTTTATGGGGTTGCCGGTTTACGTTTCCAGAAGTTAAATCCCATATAGATTCTCAGACTTCCGAAGGAATTAGTCATGGAGAAATTCTGTTTCCGGTAGTCATAGGTATGCAATACCAGTGAAGCTCCGACATAATATTTGCTGTTGTTCCAGGTGATACCAGCCCGGGTAATGAGGTCAAAATTGATATCCTTTACCCATTCCATCCAGTTGGATGAGCCGTATTGGGCTGGTCATTGATGCGGGCTTTTTGTAGGCTATAGCAGGAAGTAATGAAACATTCAGCAGACAATTGCGTGCAAATACCAGTTGTATCCATATCCCAGACTCAGGTTATAGTCAGTATAGCGTATACTATGAAATTTCAGAGATGGCTGTAACTGCTCCTGCATTTCTTCCGGAAGACAAGTATAATCGAACTTGATATTGTGTTGCGAATAAGCAAATCCGGCCATGAGAGATCCGCAGCTTTTGCGCTGATTCGTTGACTGGCTGTAGGCTGCAGGATAAGAAAAATGTTTGTGGTTGAAGATCCAGTAGGCATTCAGTCCCTTGATGTTGCTTTGGAATCCGGTAAAATCAGTTCTGCTATAGTCTTTCTCCAGGTTAAACTGAGAGTAGGAAGTCATTTTGAAATTACTTCCTGTCTTACGGTAATATAGGTCTACACCAAACTTTCCGCTGTACAGGTTGAAGACAAACTCTTTGCGGGGAGCCGTATTGTCATTTTTACCAAGCAGACTTTTTATATCGAATGAGATACCTAGAAAAATCCATCTCCAGCCGAAATAAACACCGATTTTGGGAGTTGCATTAGGTGCAAAGTTCAGACTTTGTCCGTTGGCTTCGTTACTTCCCAGGCGATAGTGTTCAAACCAGGTACTTGTTCCAGCATAAATGCCAGATTGTATTTGTTGGGGGATATGTAGGTAGTATCTACATCGTTTAATTTTTTGCCCACTTTCTTCAGCTCAACCCCTGTGAGACGGATTGTATTCATCAGACCATCGGTCAGACTGCTGAGGGAGATGCGTGATGGCTTTATGCGCTGTTGGGAGAAGATGGCATGCTGTCCTGTTTCTCGGTGGTCTGGGCAGAAAGGCCGTCACAGAGAAGCAGAAAGAAAGACAGAAGACAACATGCCGTTTGTTTCATCCCATTGTTTTTGATATTACAGTTTGTTCAGAATCTTGTCCATGACCCAGTTGGTGGGAGTTGCACTGACGCCGTCGCAGGTGCAGATTGCTTTTCCCTGCAAGTGTTCTACTACTGCCTTAATCAGTGGTAACTGTACATGTGGTGGGTTCGGTGGCAGGATTTCCTCCCGTCCCCGTTCTGTATGAAGGCCAATCGGATCATAGGTGAATACGGAGAAGCAAAGCATACCTTTGTCTCCGATGATTTCAATACGGTCTTCCTTGGCTGATTCATGAGCAACGAAACACCAGGAACCGGATCCGGGAAGTCCAGAGTCAAATTTAAAACAGGCACTGATGGTATCTTCTGCAGGATAAAGTCCGCCCCGGTTGCTTTTGTATCCTTCTGCTTCAAGGATACATCCGAACATGTCCTGAAGAATATCCAGCTGGTGAGGTGCGAGATCATAGAAATAACCTCCTCCTGCAATGTCGGGCTGTACACGCCAGGGAAGATTGGCACTGTTGTAATCGAGTGCACGTGGAGGTTGGGCGAAGCGGATCTGTACATTGATGACATTGCCGATTTCTCCGTCTTCCACTAGCTGACGGACTTTTTGGAAATAGGGCAGATAACGACGGTAATAAGCGACAAAGCAAGGTATTCCGGTTTCTTTGGAGATACGGTTTATGCGTGCACAGTCTTCATAGCTGGCAGCCATGGGCTTTTCGATGTAAACCGGTTTGCCAGCTTTCATAGCCATAATGGCAAAAGTTGCATGTGATGATGGCGGAGTTGCTATGTAGATGGCATTGACGTCTTCATCGCCGATAAGTTCCTGAGCATCGGTGTACCAGCGGGGAATATGGTGCCGGATGGCATATGATTTGACTTTTTCTTCGTCCCGGCTCATAACGGCTACAACTTCTGAGCCGTCTATCATGTTGAAGGCAGGTCCGCTTTTCTTTTCGGTTACTTCTCCACAACCGATAAATCCCCAGCGAACTTTCTTTAAATTCATCATCGTCATTTGTATAGGTTTTAGTTGAAGTATTTATTGTATAGTTGTTTATATTCCTTACTTTCGGTATAAGTGTCGAGCCAACTGTTGAGACTGTCCAGCAGGATGGGGCATATTTCCCTACTCCCCAGGCATAGAACTGTGTGAAGCTGATGTCTGTATTGATGTCCAGGTTGGGAAAGTCTTTTATGGAAGCTTTGGCAATATGCTCGTCGCACACCGCATAGTCGATATCTCCCTCAGCTACCATCGCAAGCAATTGTTCCGGACCATACTGGGTTACCTGCTTGACATAAATGGTATCTGCTATTTCTTCCATCAGATTATGTATGCGTAGCAGAGTGGGGAGTGCTTGATGACATGCAGTGTTTGTGAGCCAGATCCAGCTGACTCTTGATATACATGCTGTCTTTTCCTTCTTCTTTTTTGCGCTGAACCAGGACCTGTTTACTCAGCTGAAGCGTATGGGTAAACAACAGGGAATGTTTGGAACGGGTTGTTATAATGGTTCCTGTTGCAAGAATGTCACATTTCCCGTCACTGATCATTTGCAGACGTTTGTCAAAACTCATTTCAGGAATAATTTCCAGTTGAAGTCCTTTTTCTTTGGCAAAGGCATGCAGCAGTTCGTAATCAAAGCCCTGGATTGTGTCACCCGAAACATGATAGCTGATGGCATTGTATTCGGTTACGGCACGTAATATACCTGACTGTTTGATTTCGGGATAATCCCGTAAGGTGGCTGGAGGCTCTTGAGCTTCCGGTTGGGTACATAGCAGGATAACAGCAATGACTATCCCTGCCAGCAGCCAGTAGGAGATACGTTTTCGGGGCATAATCGTTAGTCAAAAAAGTTCCAGGAAAGTCCGACTTTCAGGATACGTGGATTGAGGGGATAATGTGGAGCCAGGAAGTAGCTTCTTTTTCCCGTTCCCTGTACCAGATTGTACATTTGCAGGAAGATGCGTGTACGTTTCAGGTGCAGATTGACGTATCCGTTCACAAGCGGATATCCTCCTAATTTGTATCGTGTATTTGCATTCTGCAGGTAGAATTGGCCGATTGCAGGCGCATAATCCGGTGCATAATATTCCGTAAGTAGCGGACATCAGCTCCCAGTTCAACATTCAGAACCTTCTTGGCCAGGGCAAACTTCAAGTAAAGATTATGGTAGAGAACCAGTTCCGGTAAGGGAAGTATGTCCTGATTGCTGGTCTTCTGATAGGTAATTTCATTATCCAGATGCAGAATTCCCAGTTTGAAATTTTGTCGGAGTGTTGCACTGAATATTTGAATGTTTCCCGAATGCTGGCGTACGGCAACATCATTTTTGTAGTTAGTCTGAGTTGGATCGATGGCATCCGGTGTTCCCACAGAGGTATTATCCAGGTAGGTGTAATTGGTAATGTTTTCCACACCTGCCTTTAGCATGGTCTTCCAGCGGTCAATGCTTAGTTTTCCTTCAATGCGGGTACGGGTGATTTTCGACAGGTCGTTGTTATCCCACCAATAATGTTTAGAGTGGAAGTGACGGTAATAAAATGTCGGATTAAGATTCTTGATATACGCATTGGCTTCCAGCCGGACAGTATCGTTGAACAGGCGGAAGTTCAGATCCCCTTGTCCTTCAATGGTAAATTGTCCGGCATCTTCACCGGCTAATGCGATTTCACCCAGTACATTGTAGTGGAGCGTATGTCCTTGTGTCTTGATAAGCTGGCCTCCTACCGAGAGAACATTTTCTGCCAGTTCGGTCGACAAACGTCTTCCCGGGTTGTCGAGTATTGTATCTGTCAAGGTGAATCGTCTGTGCTCAAAGCTCATAAATGCGGTCAGCCCGGCTTTGGCCCATTTGTTGAACCCTTCACGCAAGGAGATTCCGACCGTGTTTTTGATGCTGAAATGCTTGGTGATATCCGTAGAGTCGTTGCCCAGATAGTTATGGGCAAAATAGGCTTCGTTCTGCTCATTGTCATAAGATATGTATTTACGGCGATTGATATCTGCCTTGACTGTATGGATAAAGCTGGTTACAGGTACAAAGACTTCTTTGGCTATCGTGTCATTTTTCTGCATTTCTTCCCGATAGAACCCCAGGTTATAGCGGTGAGTGAAAAAGGCATGATATCCTGTGTTATGATTCCAGATCTCTGACAGATTAGTCGGCATTTCAGATTCGGTATATTTCTTTTTGCCTTCTGCCATTTCAAGAGGATAAGTGATGTACCGGTCATCTTCAAGTCCTCCATTTTCTGCTACTTTCAGGTTGTCGTTGATAAAGGTAAAATGCATGTTATACTTGTCACCCAGATAATAGGCGAAAAGGTTACCATTGAACAACGCAGTAGACTGGCTTTGGTATTTGCCTCGTCCGTACGTATAGTCAATGTCAAACCCAAATCCCAGTCTCCGGTTGACATTCGTCGCAAAATGGGCTTTAAAGCGTTCCTCACCGTAACGTCCGTCTCCCTGTTTGTAGTAAGTCAGATTGGTATAAGGTGATTTCGTGTTGGTGTAGATGATATCTTCCGGTTGACGTACGGTAAAGTCATACGGATCGGTAAAGAAGAACTGGTTCCCTTCTTTACGTTCAAAGAAAACATGAGCAATACGCGGAGCTCCCAGGTTACCCAGATAGGTGTAGTGGCCGGTAGGTCCTCCGGTGTCATTCGTATTCTGGAATCCATGTTGTAGAGTATCTACAGGTACTTCCGTAGAGTTCCCGAAACGCGGATCAATGGTCCATGACTGGATACCGATGGGGATGGTGTTGGCATCAATGACAGCTGTTGTATCAATGGGGTTTCCATCCCTGTCGACTCTGTTTCCGTTACGGTCAATTCTGTTTCCGTTTTCGTCTGTTGTATATGAATTGCCGAACTGGCTATATTGATTCTGGTAATTCGTCTGAGCAGATATGCTTCCACATATCATTGCTAACACAATTGCAAAAATATCTTTTTCATCATGTGGACAAAGATACAATATAAAATGAAATCCGGGATAACGGGGGCTTATTATTTTCAAAATATCTGTATGGACCACAAATAAATACGGATTATGCAACCTGCCTGCAAGAGTCTTGTCAGGAAGTTGCATAATCGTCAGAACCTGTATTCGAAGAAAAATATTTCAGGAATCAGGCTTTCCGAATAATATCCATACCGATCCGGATGGCTTCTTCGTTCATCGGGATCAGATGATGATGGCGTTCCGGAAGAGTTTTTTTCAGAGCCTTGATCACGCTGTCGATCGATACCACGGGACAAAGCTTCAGCAATCCGCCCAAAACGATCATATTGAATGTCTTGGCCATTTTACGTTCGTTGGCTTCATCCATTGCGTCAATTCGGTAAATCTGAATATCCTGACGGGTAGGAGGATTGATAATTCCATAACCGTCATAGATCAGTATACCGCCCGGTTTCACTTTGTTTTCAAACTTGGCAAGAGAGGGCTGGTTTAAAATAATGGCGATATCATATTTGCTGAGGATCGGTGAAGAGATCCGTTCATCACTTACGATAACGGTAACGTTGGCTGTACCACCACGCTGTTCAGGACCGTATGCAGGCATCCAGGTCACTTCTTTGTCTTCCATCAATCCAGAATAGGCAAGAATCTTTCCCATAGAAAGTACGCCTTGTCCGCCAAATCCGGCTATAATTATTTCATGTTTCATATACGCTCTTTCTTTCGTTATTTATTCTCACTTGTATCTTTCAGGTCACCGATGGGATAGAATGGGAACATGTTTTCTACCATCCATTTGTTGGCTGCATCCGGACTCATCTTCCAGCCGGAATTACAGGTTGAAACGATTTCCACAAGGTTGGAACCTTTTCCCTGCATGGAGTTCTCAAAAGCTTTACGGATTGCCTTTTTGGCTTTACGGATTGCCGGTACACTATGTACTGACTGACGCGTTACATAGCAGGTTCCTTCTAAGGTTGCAGCGATTTCAGTCATCTTTAAAGGATAACCATGTATCTCAGGAATACGTCCGTAAGGACAGGTTGCTGTCTTCATACCCAGCAGAGTGGTCGGGGCCATCTGTCCTCCCGTCATACCATAAATGGCATTGTTGATGAAGATAATTGTAATATTTTCACCGCGGTTGAGTGCATGGATCGTTTCAGCAGTACCGATACAAGCCAGGTCACCATCTCCCTGGTAAGTGAATACCAGTCTGTCCGGCCACAGTCTTTTTATGGCAGACGCCAGAGCTGGAGCACGTCCGTGTGCAGCTTCCTGGCAGTCAATATCCAGATAGTTATACATAAATACGGCACATCCTACCGGCTGACGCCGATAGCTTTTTCTTCCATGCCCATTTCTTCAATGACTTCAGCAATCAGCTTATGTACGACTCCATGGCTACATCCCGGGCAATAATGCATCGGATTGTCATTGAGCAGGCGTGGCTTTTGGTATACTAGGTTTTCGGGTTTTATGATATCTTCTTTTGTCATATCTTGATCCTCCTGTATTATCGTAGTAAGAAACGAAAAACGAACTCCATCATTTGAGAAACAAGGAAGCCCCACATACATAGAAGAACAGGGTTTTATCGTCTCCCAATGAGAAGTAGAGTATGAATGAAGCAACAGCTCCAATCAGGAACAGAGCGTTCAGTATGTCCTGGTTTTTTCAATGCTGTCCATTTATTCTTACTTATTTTATAATTTTTTCTTTTAAAGCTTCAATAACTTCGTCCGGGTCGGGTACAATACCACCAACGTCCGAAGTGTTCTACGGGTATTTGACATTTAACGGCCAGCATAACGTCTTCAATCATTTGTCCGCTGTTCAGTTCTACTACAAGAATACCCTTTACCTGACGGGCACGTTCAGCCAAAGCATCAGAAGGGAACGGCCACAGGGTGATCGGGCGGAATAATCCGACTTTGATACCTTCTTCCCGGGCATGCTCCATTGCTTTTTGGGCAATACGTGCACATGATCCGAATGCGACAATCAAGTATTCTGCATCCTCACAATCCAGTTCTTCGTAACGTGTTTCCTTAGCCTGAATTTCGGCATACTTCTCCTGCAGGTGCAGGTTACGCTGTTCCATGATAGCCGGATCCAGTTCCAGAGAAGTAATGATGTTAGGCTTACGTCCTTTACATCCGGTTGTAGCCCACGGGCATTGTGCGATTACTTCTTCTTCTGTACGGCGGGGACGTGGAGCCGGAAGCACAACCTTTTCCATCATCTGGCCAATAACTCCGTCCGCAAGGATCATTGCCGGATTACGATATTTGAAGGCAAGTTCAAAAGCCAGTCCGACAAAATCTGCCATTTCCTGAACAGAAGCCGGTGCAAGTGCTATCAGGTGATAGTCTCCGTGTCCGCCTCCTTTGGTTGTCTGGAAATAGTCTGCCTGGCTGGGCTGAATGGTACCTAATCCGGGACCTCCACGCATAACATTTACTATCAGGCATGGCAATTCGGCTCCTGCAATGTAGGAAATACCTTCTTGTTTCAGACTTACACCGGGACTGGAGGAAGAGGTCATGACCATTTTACCTGCTCCTGCTCCTCCATAAACCATATTAATAGCTGCTACTTCGCTTTCTGCTTGAAGGACTACCATACCCGTTGTCTCCCAAGGCTTCTGTTCTGCGAGAGTTTCCAAGACTTCTGACTGTGGGGTGATAGGGTAACCGAAATAGCCATCTACACCTAAACGTATAGCGGCGTGTGCGATGGCTTCATTACCTTTCATTAAAACGACTTCTTCTGTCATAAATATTGATTGTTTAGCTTGTTAAGCAATAAGGTTTATTCTTCACATTTTGCTCTGTATACGGTCAGGCAGCCATCCGGGCACACAATGGCACACGAAGAGCATCCGTTGCAGACATCTTCCACTGCCTGTTGTACATAATTATATCCCTTCTGGTTTACCTTTGGAGTTAAAGCGAGTACATGTAATGGGCATGCTACTACACATAGGTTGCATCCTTTGCAGCGCTCTGTGTTTACAACAACTACACCTTTTATCTTAGCCATATCTACGTATTTTTATTGTTTTATTGGTTAAACATGTCTTTGTTATAGAAATTCAAAATGTCCAGGACCATATTTTTTTGCTTCGTTTGCCGGACTTTCCGGATCCAGATCAATGGCTTCTTGATAGTTGTTCAAGGCTCCTTGCCAGTTTCCTTGTTTGCGGTAGGCGTTTCCTAACAGGTAATAGACTTCGGCTTTTGTGGAATCTTGGGCTATTAGTTGATTTAAAAGGTCAATGGCTGTTGAAACATTTCCTTCATTTATTAATAGCTTAATATCCGTCAGGCTTTCTTTCATGGTCAACTTATTTGAATATTGTTTGTTCGCAAAGATACTCTTTATTTCAGACCAAATCCTTTTTTTTGAAATAAATAGCTTGTAAAAACGGAAAATAAATTTTCGTTACATTTGTATTTTCTTGTCAATGAAATGGTTATATTACATTTGTGATTGTTTCATTTGAAAAGGTTGCGTAGTTAACAATATGGCTTTTTATGGTCAGATTTACTGGATTAATGTTGTGCCTATTGGAAAAAAAGACAAAAAAAATGTGCTGGAGGTTAACAAAAACAACCGGCATCTTTACCTGAACGAAGAAAGGAAAGATGCGGCTGGCTTTATGCGGCTAATTGTTTAGCCTTTTTGTAAAGTAAAGACAAATTCAAGTCCTCCGCCTGGTGCATTCTTGGCAAAAATGATTCCTCCGTGGAACAGAACGGCGTTTTTGACAATTGCCAGTCCCAGACCCGTACCTCCAAGTTTGCGCGACCGTCCTTTGTCTACACGGTAAAAACGTTCGAACAAGCGGTTCAGATGTTCTTCCGGTACGCCGATTCCTGTATCGGAGAAGCTGAAATAATAGAATTTTTCATCTTCCCTGAAGCAGTTGATCGTGATTTGGATATTGGATCCTGCATAAGCGATGGCATTGTCTATCAGGTTACGGAATATGGAATAAAGCAGCGAATTGTTTCCGGTCAGCATGAGTGTCGGTGGCAGTAGATTGACTGCACGGATCTTCTTTTCTTCCAGTCCCAGGGCAACTTCATTCAGTATGCTTCCTACAATGCGGCTGATGTCGACACGTTCTTTTTCCATCATGCCGGGAGCTTCATCCATTCGTGTCAGTACGGAAATATCCCGAAGAAGCAAGGTCAGGCGGTTGCTTTGCGCATAGCTTCTTTGGAGAAACATTTTCATGCTCTCAGCCGGAATATCGGGATTGCTGATAATTGTTTCCAGATATCCCTGAATACTGCTGACAGGAGTTTTCAGTTCGTGAGCGATGTTCTGGGTCAGCTGGCGTTTGAGTCTGGCCTGTTCCTCTTCCTGAGTAACGTCATTGATGGATATTTCAAACGACAAGTCCTGGAAAATGATGCATTCAACTTGAAAGGATCTTGCGTTTTTATTGACATGCAGTGACAGACATTTCTCTTCCTTGCTGTAATTTCCTTCGTTCCGTTTCAGGAAGTCGGTGATGGGCTTCAGTTCCGGAATGGTGAATATTTCATCCGTTGATCCCAGGTTACAGTCAGATATATTATTGATATATTGGGTAAACAGGTTGTTTACCAGAATTTCCTTATGCTCTTTAGTGAATACACCGAGTCCTTCATGAGAAGTCTGAAGATGTGATATCAGCTTTTCACGTTCAATGTAAAGGGCTTCCTTGGCTCTGTGCAAGCGCTTGTAGATCTGGATAATGTGCTGGGAAATCTCTCCCAATTCATTTTTGGGGAAAGCTTGAAGCATATCTGTATCTATAGGCTCGTTACGGTCGGCTTTCATGGCAAACTGCTGAAGATTAGTGATAGACATCCCCAGCCGGTGGGTGAATCGGTAGAAGAAAAAGGCCAGTATCAGACTGATGGTTATGGTAAACCAGATATAGTTGGAGTCGGCCTGCAGATACTGGCTTAAGCTGATGTTGTAGGGGAGAGCCGACCGTATGATCAGCCGGTAGGGTGCATAATATTTGGCAGAATAAAAATACTCCTCTCCGTTTAGACTTTCAGAGCGTCTGCTGATGGAATATCGCTTTTGTACATCAGGGCTTCCTGGACTTCTTTCCGCGTTGAGTGGTTTTTGAAGTTTATCCAGTTCTTGTCCGTATTGTCGTAGATGACTTTTCCTGAAGGAGTAATCAGCGTTACTCTCAGGTTGGAATCATGTGGGTTGCAACATAATTTTGCATGGAGTCAAGATTGATTCCCTTATGATCATAGATAAAGTCGTACAGCTGATCGTTGTAGCTTTGAAGCTGAATGTTCAGCAGTTCACTTTTATAGGCCTTTTCACGCTGATACTGAAAGAGCATGAAGCATGCAGCAAAAGCCAGAAAGAGTACTATCACGGAAAAGAACATCTTCTGGCTGAAAGAAATAAAATGAGAGGACAGTCTAGTCATGGCCGGGATGGATTTATTCACATTCGAAACAATATCCGTAGCCCAGACGGGTAACTATATATTTTCCGTAGTTTCCTATTTTTTTGCGCAGGCGGGTAATGTTTACATCAATTGTACGGTCGAGCACATACACTTCATCATGCCATACCTTGGCCAGTATGTCTTCGCGGGAAAACACACGTCCCTGGTTCTGCAGCAGAAGAAGCAGAATTTCGAATTCCTTTTTGGTAAGGGATATTTCTTCTCCACTGATGGTGACCTTCTTTTTGGGAATATCAATCACCAGATCCCGGTATTGCAACTGTTCCTGTTCCCGTGTCTGCACGTTGGCGGTACGGCGGAGTACAGCTTTTACACGCATGATCACTTCACGCAATGAGAATGGTTTGGAAATGTAATCGTCCGCTCCCAGATTAAATCCTGTGATGGTATCGTTTTCTGTATCCTTGGCTGTTATGAAGATAATGGGGATTCCGGCGGTATCTTTATTTTTCTTCATCATGCTGGCCATTTTGAATCCGGAAATTTCTCCCATCATCACGTCCAGAAGCAACAGATTGTAAGAAGGCAGATCCAGTTTGAGAGCTTCTTCAGCTGAATTGGCAGTATCCACCTGATAACCTTCCATTTCAAGATTGAACTTCAGAATCTCACACAAGTCTTCTTCGTCATCTACGACCAAAATCCGATAATCGTTCATAGCGTTTGTTTTTGTTTTACAAAATAAAGTCATTTCTCTGTTTTGTGCAAAGGTGACGCTATTTTATTTCGCTCTTGTGAAATAGATATTACAATCCTGTTACAATTCAGGACGGGTAAATTCTCCGGCTATGGAACGGCTCATTTCGTTCCGTACTTCGCGTGGAGAAAGTCCGTGTCCAAGCAGGAACATCAGTTTGGTCAAAACGCTTTCTACCGTTGCATCATAACCGCTGATAACACCGGCATCAAGCAGGTGGAGTCCGGTTTCATAGCGTGCCATTTCAACCATACCGGTAGAACACTGGGAAATATTGACAATCACAATGCCGCGCTGAGTTGCTTCTTTCAGCAGCTGAATAAACCAGGCTTTTGAGGCGCATTTCCTGATCCGTAAGTTTCAGGACAACAGCCCGCAGGCCGGGAGTGTTCAGGACAGTCTTGACAATGTTTTCTTGGATGCCCGGGAAGATGGTCAGAATAACGACATTGGTATCAAATACATAATGCGGATGCATCGGCGTTTTCGGATCTGCCTTGCGGATCCGGTCGTAATCATATTTGATATGTATTCCTGCCGTAGCCAGTGTGGGATAATTGTAAGAACGGAAAGCATTAAAGTTTTCAGCGTTGATTTTGGTTGTCCGGTTTCCTCTCAGCAGATGGTTCTCGAAGAAGATGCAGACTTCCGGAACGATAGCTGTTCCGTCAGGATGTTTGGCTGCAGCTATTTCAATGGAGGTGATCAGGTTCTCCTTACCGTCAGTCCGGAGCACACCGATGGGGAGCTGGCTTCCTGTCAGGATGACCGGCTTGCTTAAGTTTTCCAGCATAAAGCTGAGGGCAGAAGCAGTGTAGGCCATGGTGTCCGTTCCGTGAAGAATGACAAAGCCGTCAAAGTTGTTGTAATTATAGTGAATGATCTTTACAAGCTTGGCCCAAAGAGTAGGCTCCATATCGGAAGAATCGATAGGTGGATTAAACTGATACGAAGAGATGCGATAGTTGAAGCGTTTCAACTCCGGAACGTTTTCTTGCAGTTGGTCGAAGTTGAACGCTTCCAGTGCTCCGGTCTCAGGATTCTCAATCATACCGATAGTTCCTCCGGTATAAATCAGCAGCACGGAAGGATAATCTGGCTTTATCATATTCTTTTTAACTCTATTTTGAGCACAAAGATACTAAAAATACCGGTGAACTAAAAACCTTCCGCCTGTATTTTGACAAAATGTCGTTATTTAGACTTCTCTTTATGGATGGTTCAACTTTGGAGGGCTTCCATCAGTCGTTCGGCGGCTTCTTCTGCATTTCCCCGGGCTTCATCGAGAAGGGCGACAAACTTGCTTCCGATGATACATCCTGAAGCATGGGCTGCTGCCGTTTCGAATGTCTGGCGGTTGGAAATGCCGAAACCGATCATGCGCGGGTTTCTCAGTTGCATGGTTTCGATCTTCTGGAAATAAGCCTGTTTTTGCTCGTTGAAGTCATGCTGGGCTCCCGTTACGGCTGCAGAAGAGACCATGTAAATGAAGCCGTCCGTGTACTGGTCTATCAGCCGGATACGTTCTTCACTGGTTTCCGGAGTGATCAGCATGATGATCTTGAGGCCATACTTCTCGGCAACGGGGCGGAATTCTGCCTGGTAATCCTTGAAAGGAAGGTCTGGAATGATCATTCCGTCAATGCCGCATTCCCGGCAGCTCCGGCAGAAGTTCTCGAAACCGTATTGCATGATGGGGTTCAGATATCCCATCAGTATCAGCGGAATAGTGACCTGGCTGCGGATATCGGCCAGTTGGCTGAAGAGTTTTTTCAGGGTCATTCCGTTGTGAAGGGCCTTGGTTGCGGCCTGTTGGATAACCGGACCGTCAGCCATCGGGTCACTGAACGGGATTCCTATTTCTACCATCTGGACACCTTTCTGTTCCAGAGTACGGATGACTTCGGCTGTACCTTCCAGAGAGGGACTGCCGGCACAGAAGTAAATAGACAGGAGATTGCGGGGATTGTTGCTGAATAATTGATTGATACGGTTCATAAGTCAAGTGTTTTAAAAAGGTTGATAAACGTTTTCAGCCGGGGGATGTCTTTCTCTCCCGGGTGGAGTTCAAAGCCGCTGTTCAGGTCGATTCCCTGCCACCAGGGATTCCGGAAACGGCTCAGACTTTCGATACTTTCCGGAGAAAGTCCTCCGCTGAGCAGGAAAGGAAGCGGACCTTCATAACTGTCCAGCAGTTTCCAGTCGAAACGTTTTCCGGATCCTCCGTAAGCTTCGGAAGGAGTGTCGAACAGAAACCAGTCGCAGTAAGGTGCATACAAGGCAGTCTGTTTCAGGTCATCCGGTTCGCGGAGAGCAAAAGCTTTGATGACGCCTGCTCCGGCCTGATGCAGGGAGCGGCACAGTTCCGGGCTTTCCTGTCCGTGGAGCTGTACATAGTCCAGCCTGAACTGGTATACCTTATTTATTATAGAGGAGTAATCGGAGTTAACGAATACACCTACTCTCTGGAGATGCTGCGGCAGATATTCCGGGAGAGTTCCGACAAATCGCGGAGAGCGTTCATAGAAGATAAATCCCATCCAGTCTGCTCCGCTTGTCTCGGCTTCCCGGATATTGGAAGCCAGCCGCATGCCACATACCTTGACGATCATGACTCCAGACTTTGAATGAAGTCAGACAAGGCACGTCCCGGGTTATAGGTCCGCATAAAGGTCTCTCCGATCAGAAATCCCCGGAATCCGGCGTCCCGCAGCTTCCGAAGAAGAGCCGGACTGGACAGGCCGCTTTCGGAAACTTTCAGTACATCGTGAGGTAAAAGACTGGCCAGACGGAAGGAATTTCCAGGATCTGTATGGAAAGTGCCGAGATTCCGGTTATTGACTCCCACTATGTCTACGTCTTCATTGAGGCAGTCCAGTTCCCGTTCATGATGGATTTCCATCAGCACTTCCAGGTGAAGTTCGTGGGCCGTGTGTGCAGGGTACGGCATTCGGCCGGAGTCAGTGCGGCTGCGATGAGCAGAATGGCATCTGCCTGTACCGCCTTTGCCTGATAAATCTGATAGGGACTGATGATGAAATCCTTTCTCAGGATGGGAAGCTGTACCAGCGGTCTGGCCGTGCGTATATCCTTCAGACTGCCCTTGAAGAAAGGAGTGTCTGTCAGAATGGAGAGTGCTGCAGCTCCTGCTTTTTCGTATGCAGGCGGGATAACGGCGGAATCGGCTTCCTGATGAATCCATCCTTTGGAAGGAGAATGGCGTTTGAATTCGGCAATGATGCCGTGAGGGGAAGCGGCCAGAGCCTGTTTCATGCTTCGGCCTTCAGGCAGGTTTTCCGTCAGCCGGATCAGCTGGTCGAGCGAGACGGCCTCCTGCTGGCGGGCCACTTCCTCTCGCTTCTGGGCAATGATATCTTGCAGTATGTCTTTTTCCATGTGTCAGGGTATTTATCGGTTCAGTTCAAGAAAACGGCGGAAGGAATGGAATGCTTTTCCGCTTTCAAGCGATTCACGGGCCTCGGCGACGCAGGCTTCGATGGAGCTGGCGGGCTTCATGGCCTGAATGGCAAACGAGGCATTGATCAGTACGCAGTCTGTCTGGGCACGGGTTGCCTTGTTCTGGAGAACGTTCCCGAAGATGCGTGCGGCTTCTTCGGGCGTGCTGCCTCCGTACAGTTCTTCCTGCCGGGCGATGGAAAAGCCCAGTTCCGAAGGACGGTAGATGGTTTCGTAGCGGTTGGTCATGACCTTAAACTCGTCCGTCAGCGAAATTTCATCATAGCCGTCGAGGTTGTTGACTACGGCAAAGCGGATGCCCAGGCGCTGGAGGTATTGGTGTAAGTCGCATCTGGGCAAGATCGGCCACTCCCAGCAGCTGGAACGAAGGGAGACAGGGATTGACAAGCGGGCCCAGCAAATTGAACAGTACGTACGCCCAGGGCTTTCCGTACCGGAGCAACGGTTTTCAGGGCCGGATTGAACAGGGGAGCGTGCAGGTAGGTCATTCCGCATTCTTCCATCGAACGTTTCAGCTTGTCCGTTTCATTGGTAAACCTGACGCCGTATTGCTCCATGACGTTGCTGGCTCCGCTGACGGAAGTTGCTCCGTAGTTGCCGTGCTTGGCTACGTGGTATCCGGCTCCGGCAACGACAAAGCAGGCACAGGTTGAGATGTTGAAGGTATTCTTTCCGTCTCCTCCGGTTCCGACAATGTCAATCGGCTGGAATTCCTGCAAGCTGACGGGAACACGGGTCTGAAGAAGGGCATCGCGGAAACCGATCAGCTCGTCTACCGTTACTCCCCGCATCTGGAAGGCGGCGAGCAGGGCGGCTGTCTGTGCGTCGTTGATGGAACCTCCCACCATGTTTCGCATGAGGGAACAGGCTTCTTCGCGGCTCAGTTTCTCATGGTTGAATATTCTTTTCAGTATCTGTTTCATTTTGTATTTTCTATTTCAGGGTTTGTTGGACAAAGTTGCTGGAGAATTCAGTGACGGAGCCAGTTGCCGATCAGCTGTTTTCCGTCGGGAGTCAGTACGGACTCCGGATGAAACTGCACTCCCCGCACATCGAGGGTCTGGTGGCGAAGGGCCATGATGTAGCCTCGTCGCTGGTGGCAGTCACTTCCAGACAGTCGGGCAGGTCTTTCCGGTCGACTACCCATGAGTGATATCTGCCTACGGGAAAGCGTTGGGGAAGTCCTTCAAAAAGATAATCGGGGACGGACACCGTGACAGGACTCTGGATGCCGTGGAACACGGTGTCCAGGTTGCTGAGCTGTGCTCCGTAGACTTCACCGATGGCCTGTTCGCCCAGGCAGACACCCAGAATCGGTTTCTTGCCCGCATATGTACGGATGACATCGAGCAGCAGACCGGCTTCTTCCGGAACGCGGGACCCGGAGAGAGCAGAATCTTATCGAATGCTTCGAGTTCTTCCATACGGAACTGGTCGTTACGCAGGACACTGACTTCGGCCCCCAGTTCTTTGACCAGATGGCTCAGGTTGTAGACGAATGAATCGTAATTATCAATAATGGCTATTTTCATAAGGCTTCTTTATCTTGTTTCAGCCAGAAGGATTGCTTTTTTCAGTGCTCCCAGCTTGTTGTTTACTTCTTGCAGTTCGTTGTTCTCATCGCTTTTGGCTACGATGCCTCCACCGGCCTGGAACCAGAGTTCGTTGTTCCGGCTCACGAAGGTCCGGATGGTGATGGCCTGGTTGAGTTCGCCGTTCAGTCCGATAAAGCCGATGCATCCGCCGTAGGCTCCGCGGTTATGCGGCTCGATTTCACTGATGAGCTGCATGGCCTTGACTTTCGGGGCTCCGCTCAGGGTGCCTGCGGGGAAGGTGTCGATAAATGCCTTGATCGGGTTGGTTCCCGGATCGAGGGTACCGCTTACCCGGCTCACCAGGTGGATGACGTGACTGTAATATTGCGGTTCCTTGTAGAATTCCACATGGGTGTCGTGGCAGTTCCGGCTCAGGTCGTTGCGGGCCAGATCGACCAGCATTACGTGCTCGGCGTTTTCTTTCGGATCAGTCAGCAGGGCAGTGGTCAGAGCTTCATCAGTCTTTTTGTCTCCGCTCCGGCGGGTTGTTCCGGCAATGGGGTCGATCGTCGCTTTTCCATCCTCGATCTTGCAGTGGGTTTCAGGAGAGGAACCGAAGATGCGGAAGCCCCCGAAGTCAAAATAGAACAGGTAAGGCGACGGGTTGATGCTCCGCAATGCCCGGTAAAGAGTGAAGTCGTCTCCTTCGTAACGCTGGATGAACCGGCGGGAAAGTACGATCTGGAATACATCTCCCCGCAGGCAATGGGCAATTCCCTTGCGGATATTCGCCTTGTGTTCTTCGTCGGTCAGGGTACTGGTGGTTTCGCCTACAGCACGGAAGGCATACGTGTATAGTTGCGGTTGTTGACCGCCTTTTCGATTTCCTCGATGTGGCTCGGTTCTCCGTTTCCCTGAAATTCCACAAGTACCATCTCGCTTTTGAAATCATTGAACACGATCAGATACTTGTAGAGGATGTAGAGGATTTCGGGCGCATCGTTCTTCGGGTCGCGGCTGTCTTTCACCGGAATCTGTTCAAAGTAGCGGATGGCATTGAATGTCGTGTATCCGTAGACACCGCCGTAACGGGCGTATTCGCCTTCCACGCGGAAGCGCCCGAGGAATTTCCGGAAGGCATCTTCCACCCGGAATTCTGCACTCAAGGCTTCCTCTTCGCGGCTTTTGTCGGGAAACACGGTGGTTACGGTTCCGTGATTGACCGAGAAGCTTGCAATGGGGTTCAGACCGATGAACGAACGGTTGTTTTCCACTCCGTGATAGTCGGAGCTTTCCAGCAGGATGCTTTGCGGAAACAGGTCGCGCATCTTCAGGTACGTGCTGACGGGAGTGTGCAGGTCGCCGGGCAGTATCTTGTGGCGGGTGGTATAAGTAAATGTTTTCATTGTTGAGTCAGGGATTAGCGTGTTGTATATTCGTCCAGGTATTTCAGATAAGTGTCGATGTCCTTGTCGCCTCTTCCGGAGACGGTGAGTACTACCAGGTCATCCGGGCGGAAACGGATCTTTCCGAGTGCACCGAGTGCATGGGCTGACTCCAGGGCCGGAATGATTCCTTCCAGCCGGGTCAGTTCGAAGGCGGCACGCAGGGCTTCGTCATCGTTGACTGCCAGTACGGTGGCACGGTGCTGGAAGCCAGATTGGCATGCATGGGACCGATTCCGGGATAGTCCAGACCGGCAGAAATGGAGTAAGGTTCCAGAATCTGTCCGTCTTCGTCCTGCATGACCAGTGTTTTGGATCCGTGAATGATGCCCAGCTTGCCCAGCTGGATGGTGGCAGCCGACAGGCCTGTTTCCACTCCTTTGCCTCCGGCTTCGGCCAGGACAATTTTCACGCGTTCGTCATCAAGGTAATGATAGATGGTACCTGCCGCGTTGCTTCCTCCGCCTATGCAGGCCATGAGGTAGTCGGGATAGTCACGTCCTTCGTGTTCCATGAGCTGTTTCTTGATTTCCTCGCTGATGACTGACTGCAGACGGGCTACCATGTCGGGATAGGGATGAGGCCGACCGTGGAACCGATGACGTAGTAAGTATCCGACGGATGGCAGCACCAGTCGCGGATGGCCTCGTTGGTGGCATCCTTCAGTGTCATGTTTCCTGAAGTGACTGCTTCCACTCTTGCGCCGAGCATCTTCATGCGTTCGACATTTACTCGTTGGCGTTCCACATCGGTTTTACCCATGTAGACCACACATTCCATACCCATGAGCGCACAGACCGTAGCGGTAGCTACTCCATGCTGGCCGGCCCCGGTTTCGGCGATGATGCGTTTCTTTCCCATCCGACGTGCCAGAAGTACCTGTCCGATGGCATTGTTGATCTTATGGGCACCTGTATGATTCAGGTCTTCCCGCTTCAGATAAATGCGGCATCCGTAGCGTTCCGAGAGGCGTTTGGCCAGATAGAGGGGAGAAGGACGGCCTACATAGTCGCGCAACAGGCTGTGGAATTCCTGACGGAAATCGTCACTGTCCAGCACCTTCCGGTAGTTGTCTTTCAATTGTTCCACACACTGGTAAAGAATTTCGGGGATGTATGCTCCGCCGAAGTTTCCGTAAAAGCCTTCATCGTTTACTTGATACGTTTTCATTGTTTATTGTTTTTTTGATTTAGAATCGGGGAATAAAAAAGCGGGCTGTCGTAAGTACGACAGCCCGCTTCGTTAATCTCTTTCTGCTTATTTCGTCAGTCAGGTATCTACACACGGCTGGGTTCCTCTTACGACCTTAGGGGTTGTAAGTGGCGCCACCAGAAGAATGTATTTACCATTGTTGTTTTCATAAAAGAATGTTTTGTTTGTTTCTTGCCGCAAATGTAGAAAGAAAAAATAAGATTCCAAATAAAATGCTTCTTTTTTTGAGAAAAGTATTGTTTTTTGTCATCTGTATCCTTCTGGCGGAGACTTCCGGAAACGCCGAAACGTTTTGTTTCATACGTCGAAATGTTTTCTCTTAAAGGCCGAAACGTTTTTTAAAAAGCCCGTAGCATTCTGGCTTTTGTCTGGCGATCTTTGTGGAAGGGGATGGGAAAAAGCCGTCTGGAGATCCTTCTGGAAGGGTGCAGACGATGCGGCTTAATCGTGCGGTCGTTGGAGTCGGATCGTGCGGTCGTTGGAGCCGGATTGTGCGGTCGTTTTTTTTGCATTGACCAGTCAATGCGAAGGTATTGTGCGGTCGTTGCAACGCCCTTGTCTGCTCCATGCTGGCAGAGGGTGCAGACATGGAGCGGACGGGGTGTTTCTGAATGTTTTCTTATGCTTGTTTGCCGAATTCTTTGTGGAATTCAACCACTGCTTCAATTCCTTTGCGGAAGATGTCGAGTGAGAAGTTTTCGTTCGGCGAATGAATGGCATCGCTTTCCAGTCCGAATCCCATCAGGACGGTCTTGATGCCCAGAACCTGCTCGAAGTCGCTGATGATGGGGATACTTCCTCCGCGGCGTACGGCGAGCGGACGTTTGCCGAAAGCCACGGTGAATCCCTTCTCAGCAGCCTGGTAAGCAGGCAATGTGATGGGGCAGACATAGCCTTCGCCTCCGTGCATGGGAGTTACTTTCACCTGTACATAATCGGGCGCGGTGGATTCCAGGTATTCGACAAAGAGCCGTGAAATCGTTTCGTGGTTCTGGTGAGGAACCAGTCGGCAGGACACCTTTGCATAAGCCTTTGAAGGCAGGACCGTCTTCGATCCTTCGCCGGTATATCCTCCCCAGATGCCGCATACATCGAATGAAGGACGGCAGCTGTTGCGCTCCAGAGTGGAATATCCCTTTTCTCCTTTCAGTGCCTTGATACCGATGGCTTCCATGTATTTCTTTTCATCAAAAGGAATGTGGGCGATCATGTCGCGTTCAGCCGGAGACACTTCTTCTACATCGTCGTAGAAATGAGGAATGGTGATCCGTCCGTTTTCGTCGATCACTTTGGCCAGCATTTCGCAAAGGGTATTGATGGGTTGGCTACGGCACCGCCGAAATGTCCCGAATGCAAGTCCCGGTTCGGTCCGGTTACCTCAATTTCCCAGTATGCAAGACCGCGCAGGCCTGTAGTCAGCGAGGGCAGGTCAGCACCCAGCATGCTGGTGTCCGATACGAGGATGACATCTGCCTTCAGCAGTTCCTTGTGTTCTTTCAGGAAGGCATTCAGGCTGGTGATCCGATTTCTTCTTCTCCTTCGAAGATAAACTTGACATTGTGACGGAGCAGGCCTTCGCGGACCATGTATTCAAAAGCCTTGGCCTGGATCATGGCCTGTCCCTTGTCGTCGTCGGCTCCGCGGGCCAGATGCGCCCGTCTCTTACTTCGGGTTCGAACGGCTGGCTTTTCCATAACTCCAGCGGTTCGGCCGGCATGACGTCATAGTGGGCGTAAACCAGTACGGTGGGTGCTTCGGGGTTCACGCGCTTTTCGGCATAAACCAGCGGATTTCCCTGCGAAGGCATTATGTGGGCTTCGTCAGCTCCCGCTTCGAGCAGCAGTTGTTTCCAGCGTTCCGCGCAGGCCAGCATGTCGTCTTTATGCTGGGGAAGAGCACTGATGCTGGGGATGCGGATCAGACTGAAAAGTTCGTCCAGAAAGCGGGTCTCGTTTTTTTCAATGTATTGTTTGATGTCCATAGTGCTGAATGATTGATTAAAGTCGGGTGGTTTTGTTCAGTAAATAATAGTCGAGAATGGTCATGGCTGCCATGGCTTCCACGATGGGTACGGCTCTGGGAAGTACGCAGGGATCGTGACGTCCGCGGGCTTTCAGGATGGTGTCATTGCCATGAATGTCCACTGTGGGCTGTTCCATGAGGACGGTTGCCACGGGCTTGAAGGCTACCCGGAAATAGATATCCTGTCCGTTGCTGATTCCTCCCTGGATTCCTCCTGAACGGTTGGTGTGTACATTGATCTTTCCGTTATCGTTGAAGAACAGGTCATTCTGCTGGCTTCCCTTGAGTTCCATGCTGCCGAACCCTTGTCCGTATTCGAAACCCTTGACGGCATTGATGCTCAGCATGGCATTGCCCAGGGCGGCATGAAGTTTCCCGAAGACCGGTTGTCCCAGTCCCGTGGGGCATCCTTTGATGACACAGCCGATGACTCCTCCGATAGTATCACCTTCGCCTTTGATCCGATAGATATAGTCTGCCATTTCTTTGGCCAGTTCCTGATCCGGACAGCGCACCGGATTCTCCTCGATGCGGCTCAGGTCATACTGGGTATAATCCTTGTCCAGCTTGTATGCACCGACCTGTGCTGTAAAGGCCGTGACGGTGATGCCGAGCTGTTTCAGTGCCAGCTTGGCCAGTGCACCGGCTACGACACGCGCAATGGTTTCGCGTGCCGATGAACGTCCGCCTCCGCGATGATCCCGCAGTCCGTATTTCCGGGTGTAGGTGTAGTCAGCATGCGAGGGGCGGTACACATCTTTCATATTGTCGTAATCGCTGGAGTGCTGGTTGGTGTTCCATACGGCAAAACCGATGGGGCATCCCGTAGAAACTCCGTCATAGATACCGGAGAGGAATTCTACGGCATCCGCTTCCTTACGTGCCGTTGTCAGAGCCGACTGTCCGGGACGTCTGCGGTTTAATTCCTGCTGGATAAAGTCCATGTCGATCGGAATTCCGGCCGGAAAGCCGTCAATCACTCCTCCGATGGCTTTCCCGTGTGATTCGCCGAAGCTGGTCAGACGGAAAATGTTTCCAAATGTATTGTTGAACATACCTGTTGTTTTCTGTTTTTAGAGTTATTGAATAAATAGGGCAGGGGACTTCCGGTCAGAATTTGCTGCCGGCTCCTCCACCTCCGAAACTGCCGCCGCCGAAGCTTCCTCCTCCGAATCCGCCTCCGCCGCCGGAACCGAAACCGCCTCCCATGAAAGGACCTCCCATGAACGGGCCTCCGTTTCCTCCACGGTCGTGGAAGTCATCCTGTTCTTTCACCTTGCGCTGACGCCGGTGAGTGTATCCGCAGTTGCTGCAGCGGTAGACTACCTCTTCGGTACGGGTATTTCCGATGCGTGCAATAGTCCGTACGGATAATTGTTTCAGCGTATGCTTGTGGCAGTTGGGACATTTCGTGCGTTGACGGACGGTGTACCATAAAAGGAAAGGAACTCCGACGAAACAGATCAGCAGAATGGCAACGAGCAGACCGTCTCCTCCTTCTGCCTGTTTGCCGGGACCGGCAATCCGTTCCGTATGGTTCAGCTGCCGGCGTACGGCCTGAATGCCGGCTACCATGCCTTCATCCCACTTTCCCTGGCTGAAAGCCTTGTTCATGTAACGCTGCTGTATTCGTTTGCAGATAGCGTCGGGAAGATCTCCTTCCAGTCCGTAGCCGGTAGCAAACTGGATGCACCGTTCTCCGGTTACCAGCAGGATGACCAGTCCGTTGTCTTTTCCTTTTTCTCCCACTCCGTTCTTGCTGCCCAGCTGATAGGCAAAGTCGAAGCAGTCTCCTCCTTCAATCTGTTCCACGGCAACGACCAGGGTCTGTATGCCTGTCTCGCGTTCCAGGCCGTAAAGGATCGTATCCATAACAGCTACGGCATCGTTGGAGAGGATTCCGTCCGGATTGCTTACATAGCGTGTCCGGTCTTGCAGATGAACGAGCGGAATGTCTTCAACCTTGTATTCCCGGGCCTCGGTCTGCATGACTGCACACCATCCCAGGAAAAGCAGGAGAGATAAAGCAATTCGTTTCATACCGTTTTTCAGAACTTAACTTCCGGAGCTTTTTCTGCACCTTCCTGTGCTTCGAAGTAAGGACGCTTTTCGAAACCGAACATGCCGGCCAGAATGTTGCGCGGGAAGCGGCGGATGCTGGTGTTGTAAGCCTTGGCAACTTCATTGAACTTGCGGCGTTCTACGCTGATACGGTTTTCAGTACCTTCAAGCTGTGCCTGCAAGGTCTGGAAGTTTTCATTGGCTTTCAGTTCCGGATAGTTTTCCGTCACGGCAAGCAGACGGCTCAAAGCGCTTCCGATCTCTCCCTGTGCACGCTGGTAGGCGCCATCTTTTCCGGAGTCAGATCGTCAATGCTGACGGTGGTCTGAGTGGCTTTGGCGCGTGCGGAAACGACGGCATCAAAAGTTTCTTTTTCGTGTGCGGCATATCCTTTCACGGTATTGACCAGATTCGGGATCAGATCCGCACGTCTTTGATATTGGTTTTCTACGTTACTCCAGGCTGTACCTACGGCTTCATCCTGTGACACCATTGAATTATAAGAGGAAATGCAGAATATGGCTAAAAGGACAACTACTGCAATAACGATAATTCCTGTTTTTTTCATGTTCTTTTGTTTTTTAATTGGTTTAGGGTTATTTGATGACAAACTTAATTAAAAATAAGGATATACTGATGGTTTGGGAGTAAAAATGTATTTTTTTAAGACAATTCGTGAACCATTCTTTTGAAAGAAGGCCAAAGGATGATCATACGTGGCCTAATTTGTGGAAAAATTAGGCTGGAATGGAGGTTGGACTTTCTTTTTATTTGGAAATGCGGAAAATTTTCATTAAACTTGCAAAGGAAGGCATCAAAATATGATGACTTGTAAGCTATGTATGAATATCATAAAAGTATGGATCGTCATATTTTGAGCTTGGAAGAATAGTTAATTTTAAAAGCGACGATTATGAAAAAGTATGTAGCAGAACTTATCGGAACAATGATTCTGGTATTGATGGGTTGCGGTAGTGCAGTCTTTGCGGGAAGTGTTGCGGGCACGGTAGGTGCCGGTGTTGGAACACTTGGAGTTGCTTTGGCCTTTGGACTGGCGGTGGTTGCCATGGCTTACACGATTGGAAATATTTCGGGTTGCCATATCAATCCGGCCATTACTTTGGGAGTCTGGCTTTCGGGAGGCATGAAACCGAAAAGAGCGATGATGTATATGTTGTTCCAGGTTGTCGGAGCTATTCTTGGCTCCTTGCTGCTTTCTCTTTTGGTTTCTACAGGAACTCATGGAGGGCCGACAACGACGGGATCCAATACGTTTGCTCCTGATTGCATGATGCAGGCTTTTATTGCGGAGCTGGTCTTTACCTTTATCTTTGTTTTGGTCGTATTGGGAACGACTGACGAAAAGAAAGGTGCCGGTAATTTCGCGGGTCTGGCTATTGGTCTGACTCTTGTGCTGATTCATATTGTTTGTATCCCTATTACGGGAACTTCCGTGAATCCTGCCCGCAGTATCGGACCGGCCTTGATGGAAGGTGGTCAGGCTATGGAGCAATTGTGGCTCTTTATCGTGGCTCCGCTCTTGGGTGGTGCATTGAGTGCATTGATCTGGAAATATATAAAGACTGAATGAATCTGTTTTAGATTTATACATATAATTTGGGGTTAAACATAAACGGGAAGAATTGAATTACATGTGAATGTAGTAGAGGTTTATGTTGAAAATGTTATCTTAAGTTTTGTATCAATCGCTTCAGCATGCTTCCAGATGGAAGTGTGCTGAAGTCTTATATGCTTTTTTTACTTTTTGTTTGCTGAACCTTGGGATTTTCGCTCTTTCTTCTGATTCTTATGTGTAATTTCAGCACGAATCGGTCATAGAATATGCTCTGGTCTTATTCTTAGGGTCCATGGTCCACATTTTCTCTAATGGACCATTATCCGGTAAATATCAGGGAGAATAAGCTGTTTTTGTTGCTGAAATGACAAGATTTTTCCTGATTTGTAGCCTTCTTTTGAATCTGTTTGTGAAAAACAGGTAAATTGAAGCAATATCTGACGATTTATTGGGGAAAGAAGAATTTGACAGGAAAGTGAGGATGTGTAAATAATATATGGCTATAGTTGATTTTTGCGTTGTATATTGATGTGTTTTCCATTATTTTTCATATCTTTACGTCCACAAATACTTGTAGTCATGACCTATCAAGAAATATTAGCAGCCGCACAGACTCTGTCAGA
>ENA-OQHA01000321-OQHA01000321.1-human-gut-metagenome-genome-assembly--contig:-NODE-321-length-25383-cov-8.709851_pt1 | contig 25383 bp, 28 predicted proteins | sample MGYA00242558_ERZ504707 | MGnify/ENA primary metagenome ERZ504707 (study PRJEB26092, sample SAMD00036197) | human gut metagenome | host: Homo sapiens | study: EMG produced TPA metagenomics assembly of...
GCTCGACCTCGCCGCCGAAGTCGGCGTGGCCCGGGGTATCGACGATATTGATCTTGACGCCTTGTAGGTGCAGGAGCAGTTCTTGGCCAGAATGGTGATGCCGCGCTCACGCTCGATGTCACCGCTGTCCATGACACGCTCTGCCACAGCCTGATTGTCGCGGAAAGCGCCGCTCTGGCGCAGCAGGGCGTCCACCAGCGTGGTCTTGCCGTGGTCAACGTGAGCGATGATAGCGACATTGCGCAAATCGTTACGAACCATAAAATACAACCTCTCTATTTTGAATCTCAGTAGAAGTTACGTCATACGATTTAAGTTTATATCATCCGGGGGTGGTTTGTCAAGATTGTATAAAAATTTTTTGATGGATTCGGCGTTTTGCCCGAGAATCGGCTATCGATTTGGGCGGCATTACAGCGCGAAACGTGATATACTTAATGTACTAAGTTGGATGATCCCGTTGGAGGTGTGTCTATGAAACTGACGTTTTTGGGCGCCAACCACGAAGTGACCGGCAGCTGTACCCTCTTGGAAGCGGCGGGACAGCGCTACCTCATCGACTGTGGTATGGAACAGGGCAAGGATGTCTATGAGAACCAGCCCATCCCCGTTGCGCCGGGCGAGATCGACGGCGTGCTGGCCACCCATGCCCATATCGACCACACGGGCCTTCTGCCTCTTCTGGTACGCAACGTTTCCAGGGCAGGATCTATGCCACCAAGCCCACGGCAGAACTGTGCAGCATCATGCTGCGCGACTCGGCGCACATCCAGGAATTCGAAGCCGAGTGGAAGAACCGCAAGGGCCAGCGCTCCGGCGCAGAGCCTGTGGAACCTATGTACACCATTCAGGACGCTGAGGCAGCTATCGCGCTGTTCCGGGGCTATGATTACAATAAAGAGATCGAGCTTGCGCCTGGCGTTATCATCCGCTTTGTGGATGTGGGCCATCTGCTGGGCTCGTCCAGCATCGAGATATGGGTGACGGAGAACGGCGCGACCACAAAGCTGGTCTTCTCCGGCGACATCGGCAACCTCGACCAGCCTATCATCAAAGATCCCTCGTATCTGAAGGACGCGGATTACGTCTTTATGGAGTCTACCTACGGTGACCGCAGCCACGGCCCGCGGCCCGACTATGTGGCAGAGCTGGCGAAGATCCTGCAGCGCACCTTCGACCGCGGCGGCAATGTGGTCATCCCGAGCTTTGCAGTGGGCCGCACTCAGGAACTGCTCTACTTCATCCGCGAGATAAAGGAAAAGAATCTGGTCACCGGCCACGGCTGTTTCCCGGTGTACATCGACAGCCCGCTGGGCCATCGAGGCCACCCGTATCTTCAAGGACACCGACTCCTCCTGCTTTGATGAAGAGACCAACGCCCTGCTGGCAAAGGGCATCGACCCCATCCAGTTCCCGGGCCTGAAGGTCAGCGTCACCAGCGATGAGTCCCGTGCCATCAACACTGACCCGTGCCGAGGTCATCATCTCGGCCAGCGGCATGTGCGAAGCGGGCCGTATCCGCCACCACCTCAAGCACAACCTCTGGAGGAAGGAATGCACCATCCTCTTTGTGGGCTATCAGGCCGTGAACACGCTGGGCCGCTCTCTGCTGGAGGGTGCGGACAACGTGAAGCTCTTCGGTGAATCCATCGAGGTGCAGGCGGAGATCTGCCAGCTCACCGGTCTTTCGGGCCACGCCGACAGGGAGGGCCTGCTGAAGTGGGTCAACTCCTTTGAGCCGAAGCCCAAGCGGGTGTTCATCATCCACGGCGAGGATGAGGTGGAGAACATCTTTGCCCAGACCCTCACGGAGCAGGCTTCAACGCCAGCGCACCTTATAATGGTGAGCAGTGGGCCATCGGTTCTGAAGGTGCAGTCTGCCTGAAGGAAGGCACCCGTATCCGCATCGAGCACCACATCAGCGAGGGCGCAGCCCGCGCGGCTACCGTCTTCCAGCGCCTGCTCAATGCCGGCAAGCGCCTGCTGCGGGTCATCGAGCACAACGAGGGCGGTGCCAACAAGGACCTCGCCAAGTTCGCCGACCAGATCAACGCTCTCTGTGACAAGTGGGACAGATGAGGCAAACATCCCGGCGGCATAGCTGCTCCGAAAATATCGTTCTGAAATAAAATGATGGAAAACCGACCCGAGTTCGTGTGTCCTCACACGGCTCGGGTCGGTTCTTTTTTGCGTCCAAAAGAGGAAAACACAGTTTTTTGTGCGCTTTTGCACAAGTTTCCGACTATTTCATGAGAATCGTTGACTTTGAATGTGCAAAATGCTACCATATGGCACAAGAAAAGGCAAAGATAACGAAATAAAGTTGTTTAACGGGCGCAGAGGCCGGCATCTGTGCTGGAAACGGCTCGAAGTTTTTGTCTGCGTGCGGATGGTATCGGCAGAAGCCTCCGCACAGGAAATGACTGCCGAAAAAGGAGGTCTCAATGATAGAATACAAGCTTTCTCTTGCGTCGTCCGGCGCGGTAAAAGCACCGGGTTATGAGGATATGCTGCGGTTTGGCTACAACAAGAACTGCGGCGTCTATCGGCTGGAGGGTGACTGTCGCCGACGAGTGGAAGGGATGAAGCTCCGGGTGTTCTGGCATACGCTGGAGGGTGACCCGCCTGCATCGCTGGTAGAGAACGGTGTGGTGGAGGTGCCTGCCTTCGTCACGGCTGTGTCCGGCGAGGGCCGCATCACCTTCGAAGGCTCCGACGGCACCCGGACCATCACCAGCGCGATATGCGTTACCGCGTGGCGGCAAATTCCGGCACCGAAGACGGTACTATGCCGCCGCTGGGTACGCCTGCGTGGCAGCAGCTGGTGGGCCGGTAGAAGAAGTCGGTGCAGACGCCCGGAAAAGTGCCGAACAGGCCCGGAAGTCGATGAAACAGGCCGAAAGCGAAAAAAGCGCAGCGGCCGGTAGTGCTGCAGCGGCGGCGAAAAAACTGAAAGAGCTTCAGGATGGCATCGCTGCGGGAGATTTCAAGGGCGAAAAGGGTGATACAGGCGCGAGAGGTCCGCAGGTCCGAAGGGCGACAAAGGCGACACCGGTCCACAGGTCCTGTAGAGCCGTTTATTTATGCACAACATTAGATTTTCCTTTGTGTTGAATAGGCAAGCCGTTAGATTGCCTTGTTCTCAATCACTCGGATAACGTTGTGGTTATTCTCGATGTAATCAATAATTCGCTGGTACTCGTCGGCAAAATTGAAGTCAACCGTTATTTCCCCGTTCTCATGCACCCAAACCGCTTTTACGAGTTCAACCATAATCCCGCGGTTAAGGCTCTGAATGTTTTTGTATTTCAGAAAGGCGGTTAGATACGGGTCGTCGGTTCCGATACCATCAGCCATTACCTGCATTTCCTCTTTCAGATAGGAGATGTTCGCTTCAAGCTGTTGTATCTGTTCTGCAATCTTGCCTTTCAAGCGGCGGTATTCCTCTTTGGTAATCTCACCGCTTTTCCAATCAAGGTACAAGCTATCGGAAGCGTCATTGTACTGTTTTAGCTGCTTCTCTGCCTGTTTCAAGGAATGGGATAATCTCTTGCTTTCCCGGTTGATAACAGGCGCGTTGTTAATCCGTTCAATTTCTTCTGCAAGCCGATCTACAAGGGCAATTTGCATTTGCAACGCTGCCAATACCGCGTTTTCCAACTTGTCTTGCCGGATAGAATGTTTGCTGCAAATCTTCTTATCGGTGTAGCTGCGGCAAGAGTAGTAGGCAATATCGCGGGCGGTTTTGCGCCGCATGGCCTTTTTGCAATCCGCGCAACGGACAAAGCCGGACATGAGATAGACTTCCTGTTTGCCGGGGGCTGTCCTTGTGTCGCGCTTATGTAGGGCTTGCGCTTTCTCGAATGTTTCCCTGTCAATAATCGCTTCGTGTGTGTTGGGGACGACAAACCATTCTTCTTCGGGGACGTTGATCTGCTTGTGTACTTTGTAGCTTATTACGCGATTACGGCCTTGCACCATTACGCCCGTATAAACTTCATTTTGCAATATCCTTACAATCGTGCTGGCAGACCACAAACCATCGTTTTTGTCGGAATTAGGGTTGTTATACTTAAAGCCTTTTTTCTTCTTATAGGCTTCGGGGTTCGGCTCTCCCATTTGGTTAAGCCGCTTTGCAATCCCCATTTTACTGTACCCCTCATTGACAAACCAATGGTAAATGCTTTTGACAACCTCCGCTGCTTCTTCATCTACAATCAAGCTGTTTTTGTCGTTTGGGTCTTTCTTGTAGCCGTAAGGGGCAAACGCGCCTATGAACTCGCCGCGCTCCCGTTTCATCTTGAATGTTTTGCGGATTTCTTCGGAAGTGGTCGCGGCAAACTGCTCGTTGAACATTCCCCTAATAGGTACTTCAAGGCCGCTTGCAGAATGGGGATTTGCGTAAGTGTCAATAAATGGTGTGCCTGTGCAAATAAACCTTGCACCGTTAATGGGTATGAACTCCTCTAAAAACTTTTGCTGGTCGGCAAGGTTGCGGAAACCGCGTGCAAGGGATTTGATAATCATGCAGTTTACTTCTTTTCGGACAATGCAGCCCTCAAGCCGTTTGAAGTTTGGTCGCGCTGTGTCGGTGCCTGTCAATCCGTCGTCGGCAAACACGTCTACAATCACATAGGTTCCCGGCTCAAAATAGCTGTCTACAAAGTCGCGGAGTATCTTTTCTTGGTTGATAACACTCTCGCTTTCGTCCTCGTTGTCGTCCTCTCTGGATAGTCGAATGTATAGCCCAATTTTCCAAAACGGCTCTGCATAACTGCGTGCCATTTTGTCTTTGCGTATGCGGGGCATTATACCTCCTTTCCCCCTATAATTACGAGTTAATTATACCATTTTCGCCCCGTAATCACAAGGTCTTACCCATAGAGTTAGGGAAAGTCGGCGGTTATTTCAGACTTAAAAAGTAATCGCACAATGATTGCTTTAGCGTTCTATCCTCTGCGACAAACCGTATTCTTACGGGCGTATCGCCGCAAAGAAAACAATACGGATTGACGATCTGCTCCAAGTAGCTTTGCATTTTTTTGCTGCTGGCAAAGAACTGTCAATATGGATATTACGAATATCAACCAAAGTGCTGCGGTCAACCTGTGTAATATCAACATTTCTCATTTGTTGAAGTTGTAACTTGGTAATCATCTTCTTTCCCTCCCGGTTAGCGGCATAGTACAGAATATGCGCTCCGGCTTGTACGATATGAGAAATAAGGCTGAAACGGGCGGTTGTTAGCTGCAACCTCACGGGAGTTTCACCCCGGCCCATGCTTATGGGTGCGCCGCGCAATACTTTGAGGGTGTTCAACGCGGGAGTATCATTGTGCCGCCTTGTATGTCGTCGCCCACAAGCTGCTAAACCTGTTTTACGGCGCGGTAGTTCTCGCTCGGCTTTTCCCCTATGGGGAAAAGCTGTCATGGCGTACCCGCCGACTGGCTCGGTACAGACGGAATGTACCCGTTTGCCTGTTATGCTGCGCACCAAAGGCCGCTTTCTTTGTCAAAGAACAATAGGCTTTGTCGGCCTGCAAAAGCACATCAACAGCGGATATGCTTTTGCGGAACGACAAATAGCCCATAACGGGAAGCGTGGAAAGGGGACACGCTCCCCGCATGGGCTAAAAGATTATCCTACATGAAAAGCAAGGGTGCGGGTAATAAGGCGCACTTGCAGCCTGTTACGCATTTCCTCGTCCACATAGGAATAGGTATTGCCCGCGTCGTCTTTCAGCGTGCGGGTACAAAGTTTCGCTATGTAACCCTCGTAGTGCTTCAAGATCGCGCACATGGCGGTTGTGTCGCCGTTTGCCGCTGCGGAAATGACAGGGAACGGCAACAGATTTTCAGACTTCCTAACGGTATTCATCATCTGCTTTTCCCTCCAAATACTGTTTGATTTTCGCAAGCGCGGATTTCCTGTGCCGGAAAACCGTCGTGCGTACAACATTCAGCAGTTCGCCAATTTCCGCGTCGCTCATATCCAAGAAGTAGGACAAAAGGATAATGTCGCGTTTCCTTTCGGGCAAAGCGTTAAGGGCTTCGGCAAGCAGTTCATTTTTGACGAGTACATCAAAGCCGGACACTTGAAAACGGAAATAATCGCTTTCGTATTCGTCCGTTGTGAAAAGCTGCGCGAGTTCGCTTTCGCTCAAATCCGAAAAAGTAACTTCGCGTGCTGCGCGTTTCGCAAGAGTGCGGCGGTGGCTTTTCGCTTCGCCGACCAAAGTTTTCTTTGCTAATGCGTCGTACTGATGTTGTATTCTTTCCTTGTCGGAAGAAGATAGCTCCATAGAGTTCACCTCCTTCCCGCGTGGAGTAGAGGACGGGAGTTAAGGGCTTGTCCTCTCTGCCCCTTTCGCTCCGTACCCGTTCGGGAGATGGCTCTTGAGTGCGCTTTTCAGAAAAAAGTTGAAAAAAGCAAAATGCGCCCGTCCGCAAGACGCGGACGGGCGCAAAGGAAATGTAAGCAGTAGCTAAATGTATTGACAGTTCACATTCATAGCCGGAATATCCCGCTTGCGGAGCATAGCTTTTTTTGACCGCAAAGCATTAGGCGGGTTACAGTAAATAAAAATGGACACGGCGATACCTCCCCGATACCGCCGTATCCTTAAAAAAGGGCGACTTTAATACACTACCCGCAATCCATTCTATAATAGGGAACAGCGGCTTTTGCGCAATATTAAATAAAAAAGCCGATAACACATAGGTTTTTTGACCTAATGCGTTATCGGCTCTGCGTCTATGCGTCTGGCACTTTTAATCATTTTTTTTGAATTTATTATATGTGTTAGCTAACTGTCCACAAGCCGCGTTAATCTCTCTGCCATGAGAAACTCTCATAGTAACTTCAAGTCCTGCTTGCTCTAATTGATGTTTGAATGCAACTATTTCCCGTTTCTGTGGTGCTTTAATTCTTGAATTGCTTGTTGGGTTGTATTGTAACACGTTAATCATAACTTTTTTGCCCCGAAACCATTTTGCAAGTTGTCTTACATCTGAGGGCCGGTCATTTATACCCGGTAAAAGCAAATACGCAAAGACAATTTTGCGATTATGCCTTTCAGAATAGGATAAGGCTTGCTTAACAACATCTTCAATAGCATATATGCGCATGTGAGGAATAATACGATTTCTTGCAGATTGTGTTGCTGCGTGTAAAGATATTGTCAACTGAATTTTAAGATGTTCCTCGCGCAATTTTTTTAATTGATCGACCGGACCAACTGTTGATATGGTAATGCCGTCGGTTGGAAAGTTGAGCCCATATCTATCTCGGAGAATATGGATTGCTTTTATCAAGTTGTCATAATTGAATAAAGGCTCTCCCATACCCATAAAAACGATACGGTTTACTTTTCGACGCAACAATATAATCTGTTGTACGATTTCTGACGATGTTAGATTACGAACAAAGCCATTTCGCCCGGACTCACAAAAATACAACCAACAGGACAACCGACTTGTGTGCTCACGCAAACAGTTCCACCATCTCGCCGCTTGATAAAAACCGTTTCAATGTATTTGTTGTCTTTCAGTTCGTAAACATACTTTTCAGTATCACTGCTTTTGCAAATATTTTTTACCAACATTGATAGATTTTTTTTGCGTGGTAATTGCTTATATAATTCTTCATATAAGGCTTTTGCTTCATTCTCGCCAATAACTTCCGACATTTCTTTGTAAGTAAATCCGTATGGATCATTCCGTACTTCCGCAGGCGTATATTTAGGTAAACGTTTCATTTTTATATCCTTTCTTCTAAATAATAAAAGTTTGTTTTTCTGTATTTTTGATTACAATCTCTAATTTTTCTACATCAATGATATGCGTCAATTTGCATTTAGGGCAGAAAAGAGGAAAATCTTTTAATACAGTATTATGAAATACTTGAACTCTCGTCTTTCCGTTACAAATCGGACATTTTATCCAATATTTTTTAAGCATTATATTTCACTCGTCCTTTTTACACAAAAAAATGCAGGTCAATCCTCAACATGAGCATTGACCTGCATTTATAATGCACAGAGCAGTACAACAAAACTAAGGCATAGCTTGCACTATGTCTATACTATATCTATACGTCGTTAGTTTTTTGTATAGCATCCGCAAAATAAGCATGACAAAAAAGCCCATGTTGAAAATGGGAAAATCCTTTTTTTCAATGCTTATCTAATACGCATGCTATGCAACATAAACGCCGCCTCCTTTTACATAAATTTTATTTTATCAGAAAATCAGTCTACTGTCAATACACAACAGGAAGTATTTAACCTAATGATATGAATTGTGTGGACATATCCAAAAAGAAAGGTGAACTGTAAAATGTAACAGGGTGAATGAAAATGGCAAAAAGACCCGTACCATTGTACGACTTTAAGGCTTTCGGGGCAGCTATAAAAGCCGCGAGAAATGAATACGGCGAGAGCCGCAAAAAGGTAAGCGACGAGTTATATATTTCCCCGCGCTACCTTGCGAATATCGAGAACAAGGGACAACAGCCGAGTTTACAGGTATTCTATGACCTTGTAACCCGGTATCATATTTCGGTAGATCAATTTTTCTTCCCGAACAGCAATGCGGAGAAATCCACCGGGCGGCGGCAGCTTGACGCGCTGCTGGACGGTATGAGCGATAAAGGCATACGGATTGTAACCGCAACAGCAAGGGAGATAACGGAAGTCGAAAAAGCAGAGGATTAACCTCACAATATGAGAAATCGGGAGATTGCAGCGCATGGCGGCTGCAATCTTTTTTGCGTCCAAAATCAAAGGAACGCGCAACAAATACCGCCTTTCGGTGGGGGTATGGAGTAGATAGCAAGCACAGCAAACGAGTACCCGTTTGCGGAAAATGCTTGTTGGGATAATCCCAAACCCTTATACCGAAAGGCGGTGCGGAAATGGAAAACCGAAAGAGAAATATACAGATGAAGTTTTACGTTACGGAAGAAGAAAAGCGGCTGATCGACGAGAAGATGAAGCAGCTTCCCATAAAGCAGTATGGGGCATACTTCCGTAAAATGGCGATAGACGGGTATATTCTTGTCGTTGACCGAAGCGACACAAAAGCATATATCCGGGAACTGCAAGCGGTGAGCCGGAACATCAACCAAATTGCAAAACGCGCCAATGCGACGGGGACGGTTTACAGGCAGGATATAGAGGACATTAAAAAGGCGGTGGACGAGATATGGCGGTTACAAAGACGCACCCTATTAAATCAACCTTAAAGGCTGCGATAGACTATATCTTAAATCCCGAAAAGACAGACGGGAAGCTGCTTGCGTCCTCTTTCGGCTGCGGGCTGGAAACCGCCGATATTGAGTTTGCATGGACGCGGGAAGCTGCCGGAGATCGCGGCACACATTTAGGGCGGCACTTGATACAATCCTTTGCGGTGGGAGAAACCACACCGGAAGAAGCGCACAAAATCGGCATGGAACTTGCCGGGGCGGTATTAGGCGGCAAGTATGAGTTTGTTTTGACAACTCACGTCGATAAAGACCATCTGCATAATCACTTGATTTTCAACGCGGTTAGCTTCGTTGACTACAAAAAGTACCATTCCAACAAGCAAAGCTATCACTTTATCCGGCGCACCAGCGACAGGATATGTAAAGAGCATGGGCTATCCGTCGTCGTACCGGGACAGGACAAGGGAAAAAGCTATGCAGAATACACCGCCGAAAAGCAAGGGACAAGCTACAAAGCAAAGCTGAAAACGGCGATAGATACTCTCATTCCCCAAGTGAAAGATTTTGACGAACTGCTGCGCCGCTTGCAGGAAATGGGGTATGAAATCAAACAGGGCAAATACATTTCCTTTCGCGCTGCCGGACAGGAACGGTTTACCCGCACAAAGACGCTCGGCGCGGCCTATACGGAAGAAGCGATAAAGGAGCGTATCAAGGGCGTGTATGTTGCCAAAACAAAAACGCTGCGGGAAGATAAGAAAATCCGGCTTGTCGTCGATCTTGAAAACAGTATCAAAGCCCAACAATCGGCGGGCTATGAACGGTGGGCGAAAATCCATAATCTGAAACAGGCTGCGAAAAGCATGAACTTCTTGACCGAAAACAAGATTGAATATTATAGCGACCTTGAAAGCAAAATTGCGGATATTATGACCGCCCATGACGCGGCGGCAAAGGCGGTTAAGGAAGTGGAACAGCGTATGTCTGATTTGTCGCTGCTTATCAAGCACACCACCACATACCGACAGTTAAAACCGATTTACGATGAATACCGAAAATCGCCGGACAAGGAAAAGTATCTGCGGGGGCATGAAAGCGAAATTATCCTGTTTGAAGCTGCGGCAAGGGCATTAAAGGAAATGCAGATAAAGAAGCTGCCCGATCTCGCCGCGCTGCGCAAGGAGTATAGAAGCTTAAACGACAGGAAAACCAAATTGTATGAAGATTATCGGCAAGCCAAGAAGCAAATGCAGGAATACGGCGTTGTCAAAAAGAACGTCGATAGTATTCTTTACCCGTCCCAAAGCAGGGCGCGGGAGCAGGAGCGATAAGGCGCAAAACATGGGGTGGCAAGTGGAATGTTAAGGCTGAAAACGCCTGTGTTTCTGCGGCTTCCAGCGCATGAAAACGACATAGACGATAAAGTATATTCAAACCCGCAAAAACGGCTTTCTAATTGTCCACGCAAGGACAAAAAAAGAACAGGGGCGCGGTGCCGGAAATCGGCAACCGCGCCCCTGTTCTCTATGGGCTATTCCTCGTCGGTCAAGATAAACTCCCTTTCGGAAAACTCGCTGTCCGTCATGGCTTGCAGCTTGTTCACCGCTGCGGCGGCAAGCTGGCGCATATCCTCGTCCATGTAGGGCATGGCGGCAAGGATATTTTCAAGCGTTGTTTCCCGGCTGTCCTCGGCGTAGATCGCAACAATGTTTTCTTCCTCAATGGTAAAGCGGGTATTCATGCTATCAAACCTCCAAATCCTTTTTATGCTCTTTCTGTTTATCTTTCGGCTGCTGCGCCGCCTGTTTCTTGTATTCGTCCAGCTTCTTCAAAATGGACGGTTTTTTCTGCGGCTGTTCCCGTTTCTCGGCTTTTACCGCTTTTGCAAGGTCGGTAACGGAAATCGCTTCCCCCGCCTTTGCCCGCTGCTCAAAATCTGCAACGGTGGCGTTTGCGGCGTATTGTTGATAAGCCCGTCAAAATTGTTGTCGTTCTGCTCTATGGTGTCCTCGACGTGCTTTAAGGGATTATCCCGCTGCGGCTGCTCGGCGGCTATGGCATAAGCCTGTGTGCCATTCCCCATAATGAGATACTTCCCGTCCTCCGACGCATGGTGAAAACCAAATCCCGCCGCTTCGATCTGTTCACGGCTCATATCGGTAATATGAAAATTGCCCCTCGGCGTTCTAACGGTTTCACCCGTCAAAAGGCTGTCGGGGGTCGCTTCCGGCTGCTGCTTTTCAAGCTGCCCGTCCTTGTAGGAATATCCTTGCGCCGCGATTGCTTCAAGGGTCTTGCCCGTAACGTCGCCATAAATCCGCTTGTCTGCGTCAACCAGCATTTGCAAAGTGTCTTGTACGGTGTCGGACAAGGCTTGCTGCTGTTCGGGCGGCAGCTTGTCAAATACGGGGGTCTGCTGCTCCTGCAAAAACTCCGGCACTTGCTGAAAACCGATACTGTCTACATAGTGGGCGGTGTCCTCGTCGTTCTGATGAAGCACAACAATGTCGGAAACGGAAAGGCTATGCCCCTTAAAGTCGGCGGGGTGGTCGATATTAAACCTTTCCCAAATGTCGCCCAGCGTCATATCCTTTGTAAGCGGTGCAGTATAGACGAGTTCATAATTTACCCGGTCAATGGTAAGTCCAGCCGCTTGCAGACGGTCATAAGGCTCAAAGCGCAAGTCCCTTGTTTCGTCCCCGCGCTTTAACTGATAAATGGAAAAGGTATCGCCCTGCTCCTGCTCGGCTTGCCGCTGCTGCTGCAACTCGGTAAAATGCCCCTCAATCTCGGTAATGAGTTCCTTTGCGGTGGTCTGTATTGTTTCAAGGGACGCTTTTAACTCGGTCATTTCCTTGCCGCTGCTCCAACCAGCCACATAGCCGAAAGAGTAATCGGAAGTATCAAGGCCGAAATGCTGGCAAACCGTATAAGCGACGCTTTCCGCTTCTACCTCGCAGGTATGGCGGTCAACGCGGTTTTGCTGCTCCGGCGGGGCGTTTAAGTCTACGTCGTGCAGCTTCGCATGGGCGATTTCGTGAATGGCGGTCTTTACCGCCTGTAATTCACTCACGCCCTCTTTGATTGCAATACGCTTGTCGGTCAAACTGAAATACCCATTTGCGCCGTTTGTGATCTGCTCAAATGCAATCGGGACGGGGGACGCTTTTTCAAGGGCGGCGAAAAAATCCTCGTACTGCTCCACATCGGCAAGCAGCGGTTTAACGGAAAGGTCGGGAAACTCCTTGCCCTCGGTCTGCGAAATATCAAAGACGGTTATAACCTTAAAGGCGGGGACGGTGATTTCCTTTTCTTCCTTTACCACTTTTCCCTCGCGGTCAAGCATGGGCTTTCTCGTTTCGGGGTCGATTTTATCAACCAGCTTTTTCACCTTGTAGGGCGCGGGGGCAAAGATTTTAATGCCTTTCTCGCCTTTCTTTACATGGCGGTCAAACTCCTTTTCCCATTGACGGAAGCCATTACCAAATTGCCGCCCTGCATAGCAATTAGGATAGTGTTATTCAAACTATAATCATGGAACTTTGACATAGCGGTTAGAAACTCTTTGTAGCGGTCGCTGTCAAAAATCGCCTGTACGCCCTGTTCCAAACGCGCGGTGATCTCCTTTACCTTTTCGGCGGGCTTTTCGGAAGTAAGGATAATGGGGACGACGGGGCGGGGCTGCTGCGGCTCTGCGGCCTGTGCGTCTGCTTGCTGCGTTTCGGCTGCGTCCATATAGGCTTTGTCCTGTTCGCCGCGCTCCGGCTGCGGGTAACTCATAATGCGGTATTCTTCCGGCACTTCGCGCCCCTCAAACTGACGCTCCCACTCGTCGCCGCTTTCCACGATATAGCCGTACTCGGTAAACGCGCCTTTTTCCTGCGCGGCAGCGTTCCTGCCAAAAGTAGAAAGGTCAATGCCGCCTTTCCATTCTTCGGGCATTTGTACCATGCCGGATTGATTTAAGTAATAGTCGCCCAAATCGTGGTAGTTATGTACTTCGGGGATATGGACGTAAAAATCCACGTTGTAGGTGAAGTCAATTACCTGTCCAATATTTGCAAGCCCGTTTTTCTGCTGCAAAGCTGCGTTCAGCTTGCCAACCTCGGCGGGGTCAAGCTGTTCGAGCCGCGCCGCAAGAAAATTGAGTTCGTCCACGTCGGCGGCGCATACCATTTCATAAGGCAAGGCAATATGTTTCTCCGGGTCGTCGGAAAAGCCGCGAATGGAAAAATCCTGCGGGTTATCGGCGGTAATGCCGACGCTCTGCATGGCTTCGTGAAGCTGCTCCTTTGTGGCGGGCATATCCAGCCAATAGCCGCTTGGGTCGCCCGCTTCAAAACGGCTGCGGTTGCCAATCATAATAGAAAACTGTTCGCTCATGTGTTCACGCTCCTTTTCCTGCCCGGTAGTTTCGGGGATAGCTGCCGCCTGTTGCTGCTGCTGCGGGGGTTCTTCGCCCTCTATGGTGTAGTCCGGCATGAGCATACCGTTTACTTTGAAATAGTCGGCGTACTCCTGCGGGATAGGCGGGGAGATTTCCGTAAACAAGCGGTCATACGCTTTGATACGCCCATTCAGATACTTTTCCATAGCTGCCTTGTCGGTGAAAACCTTTCTATCTTGTCCGGCAATCTTCGCTTGGGTTCTGCTTGGGCTGTTGGTGCGCACGCTCCATGTAAGCGTCCATGAATACGGGATAGATTTCTGCGCTTCTTTGTCGTAGCGGGTATTCTCGTAAATGTAGTAATTCATCTGATATACCGGTTGCTGCGAATATGGCGGTTATGCTCGGTGGTCTGCCACTCGTTAGCGGTGTGCTGCACAACGGTTGTCCTTGTGTATTCAATCGCTTTGTCAAGCAAAAGCGTTTTGCCCGCCTGTTCCTCCCATGCGGCGGCGCGGCTTGAGAGATCGTTAAAAATCGCCTGTTCCGCTGCCGCGCTTTCCTCGCGCATGGCGTGTAGCTGCTCCGGCGGCAAGGAAACATAGGGGGCAATATCCCCGTCCTTTGCTTCAAAATATATCCGGCGTTCTATCCGCATGGTTTCGGCGGTTTCCAATTTGTCATGGTCGTATGAAGAATACGGCATATTGTTTCATCACGTCCTTTCTCGATTTTTAAGGGTTTGGGACTATCCCAACAAGCAAAATGCCCGCGCTCTCTATGGGAAGCGCGGGCATTTCTCGCAAACGGGTACTCGTTTGCTGTGCTTGCTATGTAGTTGTTTTTATCCGTAAACGCCTGTTTCTCTCGCTTTGGGCTTTCTGTCTGCGGCGTATCTTTGCCGCGCAATCGGGGCAGTATTTCGCCCGGTTGCTGCCCGCCGCAAACGTGCTGCCGCATACCGCGCAACGCTTCAAATCGGTTTCCCCGCTGCGGGTGATCTGTTCGCAAAGCTGCCTGTCGGCGGGTAATACCGCTTCGCGGAAATAGCGGCATAACAGCGAATAGCTGATACTCTGCACACACACGCAAGTTTCCCCGTCGTCCAGCAGCAGACAATTCCCGCAATCGTTGTTTGCACAAGCGGCGCGGGTCATTTTCTTTACGGCGCGGTATTGCTTTTCATCAAGCTTATCATTTTCGGTTCTGCTCGACGCGGAAGTTTACATACTTGCCGCCTGTGTCGGCAAGCAGCACAACTCCGTCAAAGGTCTTTCCCGTCTTGGTCGAGTACATACCTTTGATTTTTACCTTTCCGTCTTTCAAAAGGGCGGCGGCAATCGCCTTTGTGAAAGCCTTTTTGCGCTGCTCAAAAAAGCGGTCATTCTTCCACATCACAAAGCTGCAAGCCCTGTCGGAGCAGTAAAAGTTTTTCTTGCCCTCGTAAACCGCCGCGCCGCAACGGGGGCAAGTGCCGATTGCTTCCCGCTGCGGGGTAAACAGCTTCGCTTTATCCTCGGAAATCGCGGAATAGGTCTTGACAAGCCCCGCTGTCATTTCCTCAATCCCGCGCATGAAGTCGGCGGGGCTGTCGCTGCCCTTTGCAATCCCGGTAAGGCGCGTTTCCCATTCTGCCGTAAGCTGCGGGGACGTAAGGCTGTCGGGCAGGATAGCGGCAAGGTTATACCGTCCTTTGTGGGGATTAGCTTTTTGCCCTTGCGCTCGGCAAAGCCCGCACTAATGAGTTTTTCAATGATACCCGCCCGCGTTGCGGTAGTGCCTAACCCTTTGCGCTCTGCGTCCTCCGGCGTTTCTTCCTTGCCCGCGTTCTCCATAGCGGACAGAAGCGTATCTTCGGTATATGCTTTCGGGGGCTGCGTGTAACACTCGGAGATCTCCGCTGCCGGATTGTCAAAGGTCTGCCCCTCGGCAAGCGGCGGCAAAACGGTTTCCGGCTCTGCGTCCTCGTCCTGTTCCTCGGACGCGGCGCGGGACAGCTTTTCAATCTCACGCCACCCCTCGCAAAGCGTCGTCTTTCCCTTTGCGGTAAAGGTATAACCGCCGCAAGAGATAACCGCCGTAACCGCTTCATATTCATAGGGCGCGGCTGCGGCGCAAAGCAGCTTCGCGCATACAAGGGTCATAAGTTTTGTTTCGCTGTCGGTAAGGGAAGAAAAGCCCGTTTTCAAAAACTCGGCTGTCGGCAAAATAGCGTGGTGGTCGGTTACTTTGCTGTTGTCGCAAACCCTTGTAAGGTCTGCTTGCAGCTTCACGTCCCGCATAAAGGGAAGCAGCGAACAAAGCCCGGTAATGAGTTCCTTTGTGCTGTCCTGCATATCGGAAGTGATATATTTGCTGTCGGTGCGGGGATAGGTCAAAAGCCGCTTTTCATAGAGGGCTTGCGCATAATCAAGGGTCTGTTTCGCCGTAAACCCGTACAGGCGGTTGGCTTCGCGCTGCAACGCGGTAAGGTCAAACAGCTTCGGCGGTGCAACGGTCTTTTTCTCTTTTTTGAGGGAAGTACAAACGGCTTGCGATTTCTCGCAAGCGCTTTCATCTGCTGCGCTGCCGCTTCGTCGTTCAACCTTTCGGACAAAGCCGAAACACCGCCCGCGTCCAGACGGACAACATGATATTTTTCTTTCTTAAAGCTGCTGATCGCATAGTCGCGGTTTACCAGCATGGTAAGGGTGGGCGTCTGCACTCTGCCGACATTCAGCGTTTTGTGATAGAGGATAGAGAAAAGGCGGGTCGCGTTAATCCCGACAAGCCAATCTGCCTTTGCTCTGCAAAGCGCGGATTGATAGAGGTTGTCATAGCTGCGCCCGTCTTTGAGGTTTGAAAAGCCCTCGCGGATTGCGCTTTCTTCCATACTGCTAATCCAAAGGCGGGAAAAGGGCTTTTTGCAATTTGCCTGTTCATAGACAAAGCGAAAAATGAGTTCTCCCTCGCGCCCGCTGTCGCACGCATTGACAATCTCGGAAACGTCGCTGCGGTGCATAAGGTCTTTGAGTACGGAAAACTGCTGCTCCTTGCCGTTGGCAACGGTAAACTGCCAATCCTGCGGGACAATGGGAGATCGTCATACTTCCATTTTCGGTACTGCTCGTTGTAGGTCGCCGCGTCCGCAAGGCTAATCAAATGCCCGATACACCAGGACACAAGGTAGCCGCCGCCCTCAAAATATCCTCTGCGCTTTTCATTCGCGCCAAGTACGGCGGCAATCGCCGCCCCGACGCTCGGTTTCTCTGCAATTACAAGTTTCATACTTTCTCGTCCTCCTGCTCGGTTTCTAATTCTTCCTCGTCCTCGTCGTCCTCGTCAAAATCGAGATCGTCAAGGTTGCTGCTGCCTTTTGCCGCGTCCTTTTTGGGCTTCATAATCTTAAAGTAATAGAACGCGCCGCCGCCCACTGCGGCAAGAAGCAGCACGACAAGCAGAATAGCACCGCCCATGCCGCCGCCTTTATCTTCCTCCGGCTCCGGCTGCTCGGTTTCTTCCGGCTCCGGCTCGGCTTCCTTGCCCGCGCACTCGCTCATATTGACGCTGCAAACGGGGCAATCGGTGTTGACGCTTCCGGCAACGCATTTTTCAGTACAGCTACAAGCGGGGGCTTCGGTCTGTTCGTCCTCCATAAGCTGCAAAAGGTCTTTTTCATCAACTTGATTGAGGAAATGGACGGTGTTTTCTCCGTCCTCGGCGCGGTCAATGATGATGTAAAAATAGTTTCCGTTTTTCGTAACGACGGTAATAAACTGCTTATCGCCGGACGCTTCGCCCGTTATGTCGTCCACAAGGCTCATGTTGCCCTCCGGCGTTAAGGGCTGCGGCTCATAGCCGCCCGTCGTTTCTTCCGGCTCGGTTTCGGTTACGGGGGTAGGCGGCTCGTCGCTCACATCACCGCCGCCCGCAAAAGCGGTAACAGAAAAGCCGCCCATGAGTACAAGGGCGGCAAGCAAAGCGGTAACGCTGCGGAACAGTTTTTTATGCTTCATCTTCGGTTTCCTCCTGTTCGTCGGTATAGTCTGTGTCCGGCTGCGGCAAAATGATTTCGCCGTTGGCATAGGCGGAGAGGAACGCGGCAAGCTGCGCCCCGTCAAGGTGTACCGCTTTCACCATTTGAACGATCTGCGCGTTTTCTTCCTCGATTTTCTGCGCTTCAAGGTCTTTCAGCCTTTTTTGGTATTCAAGGACTTTCGCCCTCGTTTTCTCAATATCCCTTTCGATACGGTCAAGTTTCGTGTTTGCCATAGAAATAAACTCCTTTCAAAGTCAGTTGTAATGTAGCCGCCCATAGGCGTAAAAATGGGATTGCCAATAGCTTGTATCAAGTTTTGCGTATTGTATCGGGTCGCCACAATGCAGCATGACGGGGCTTCCGTCCCCGTCCTCGCCAACGTAGATACCCACATGAGATACCCCCGGTGTGTCATATGTACCCGTAAAGAAAACCAAATCCCCCGGCTGCGGGTTGGAAACGCGGGTTGAAATGTTGTAAAGCCCCTGCGCCCCAAGTCTGCCCGTATTGTATAAGCCGCTGTTCGTCAGCACATAGCTAACAAAACCGCTGCAATCAAAAGAGGTTTCCGGGCTGCTGCCGCCCCACACATAAGGAAAACCGACATACTTTTCCGCTTCCTCAATGAGCCGCGCAAACTGTTCATCTTCCAGATAGGCGGGCGGGATTTCATAATCCGCTGGCGGGTTTTCATAGTATTTTGAAATATAGCCGGATTGCGGGAAAAGATCGGGTCTGTTTCCCAGCGACGACATATACATAGCGTACATGGATAGCTGTTCCTCGCCCATAATGTAAACGGGAACATGGGAGAGGTTGAAGTTTTCCAAATCCACATTGAGAATGTAATAGTTATAGGCTACTTCAACGTCGTATTCGTTGCCTTCGCTGTCCGTCCGCGTTTCGGTGCGGTAGCGTACCTCGACTTCCTCCGTAACCGTCAAGATATACTGTTTATCAAAGAGCATTTCAAGGGTGCTTTGCGCTTCATCGAGAGTAAACACGCCCTCATGCCAAGCGGAGAGGATAGAGATTAGCACATACGGGTCATGCTCGATCTCGTCAGCCGTTACCCGGTATTCGTCATAGCCGGGGTATTCGCTTTCGATGTTATCCAGCATATCCTGTAACTCGGCTTCCATAGCGACATACGCGCTTTCTGCGCCTGTAATATCCGCGTCCTCGGAGAGATAGGACGACGCAATCAAGCCGCTGCCGCTGTTGCCGCCGAACAGGGAACAAGAGGACAAGCCGCCGAAAAACAGAAGCACGATAAAGGCAATCCCGCCCACAATCAAACAGCCTTTCCAATGCCGGACGACAAAGAACGTCGCCCGTTTGGTTTCCTGCGCCGTTTTCTTCGCCGCCTTTGCGGTGGCTTCGGCGGTCTTTTTCACCTTGCCGCCCGTTTTCAACGCCTTTGCATACTGCTTTTTAATGCGCTGTTTTTGCCAAAAACGGGAAATCGGGTTGGAGTGCGCAAGGGCGGGGTTATCATGCAGCGCCTTTTGGTAGAGGAAATCGGCGTTTGCCTTTGCTGCCTTTTTCTCGGCTGCTGCCGCCGCCCGGTAAGGTTTCAGCTTATGGCTGCGTATGCCGCGTTTTACTGCCCGCGTCGTCATGCCGCCCGCTTTCTCGCCCACAAGTTCTATCCTGTGTCCGCTTTCCACACCGACGTTTTCTTTCTCCACCTCATAGATTTTTCCATGTACGGCGGCGTCCAATTCCTGCGCCGGACGGGATAACGGGTTATGACGCAACTTGCCGTTTGGGGGCTTATCCGTTTTTTCAAAAGCAAGGCGCGTCTTTGCTTTGCCTTTGGCTTCGTCAAAAACGCGCTCTTTTGTGATTTTGGTCTGTTTGGGGATAGCTGCCCGCGCTTTGTCTAAACGGTCAGCCGCCGTATCGGATTTTTTGATTGCCTTTTGCAGGTCCGGCGTTGCCCGTTCCGCTTCGGAAAACTGCAAGCGGGACGTATGGGTTTTAAGCTGTGCTGCGTCAAGGGTCTTTTTCTCCGCGCCCTTTTCAAAGTGGCGGCTAACCTCTGTGCTGATACGTTGGGTTGTCTTTTCTGCTGCTCCCGCTACGGGGGCTGAATAGTTTTCCTCCGGCGGTCTTTCGCTGATACTCGTTGTTTCGCCCGTCGTAAGGTTTTCCGCAATCGCCCCGTCGCGGGTCATTTTCTGCGTTACCTTGTCGGGGGCTTTTAATTCCTTGCTCAATGTTCATCACCTCCAATACGCTGTTTTGCAAGGGTGCAGTATTCGGGGTTGATCTCTATACCCACATAGCGGCGGGAAAGGCTTTTTGCCGCCGCTGCGGTCGTGCCGCTGCCTAAAAACGGGTCAAGCACAATCCCGCCGACAGGACAGCCCGACAAAATGCACGTTTCCGCAAGTTTGGGCGGGAACGCTGCAAAATGCCCGCCGCGATAGGAAGCTGTGTTGATCTGCCAAACGTTGCGGCGGCTGCGGACGGGGGAAATCATTTCGTCGGTGTATGCGCCTTTCCTGCGGGGACGGTTGATTTTCTGCGGCTGGTTTTGCCCCGGAACGGTAGCGGCATATTTGTTGCCTTTCCCAACTCCGCTTTTCAGCCGTACCGCCGTTGTGGGGGCTATCGGCTCGGCTACTGCTTGCCAATCATAGTAATATTTCTTTGACTTGGTAAGCAGAAACACATATTCATAGCAGCGCGTCGGTCTGTCCCGCGTGCTTTCCGGCATGGCGTTTCCCTTGTGCCAAATGATAGAACTGCGCAAATACCAACCGTCGCCCCGCAAGGCAAGGGCTACAAGCCACGGAATACCGATTAGGTCTTTCGGCTTGCAGCCGGGGGCGCGGTGGTTTACCGCCACTTGCTGCCCGTTCCTGCCTTTGGGGTATTTCGGGTCTTGGTGGTCGGCTTTGCTGCCTGTGCCGCAATAAGTGTCCGCGATATTCAGCCAACAAGTACCTCCGGCGTAAGCACCGCTTTACCTCATGGAAAACCGCCGTAATGCGGGAAACATATTCCTCCGGCGTTGCTTCCCGCCCGATCTGCCGTCTGTGCCGTAATCGCGCAAAGCATAGTAGGGCGGGGACGTTACGCAACAATCCAAACAGTTATCCGGCAAGGTTTGAAGCACCTGCAAGCTGTCGCCGCAATAGATTTTATCCGTTTCTATCCTCATGCCGACACCTCGCCGGGCTTGGTCGTCATTACGCGGTAGAGTTCCGTATCTTTCGGGAAACGGTCAATAAAGGGCAAAATCACGTTGCCATAGAAGATAAGTCCCTCGCCCGCTTCGGAATGGGTTACATAGGTCATTTGCTGCTGCGAAATGTTAAGCTGCTTGGCAAGGATTTCCCGGTCGCCCTGGGCTTGGTTGAGCATATAGACAAAATCGCTGTTTTCAAAAACGTTTGAAACTTCTCTGCTCGTCAAAAGGTCTTTGACGTTCTGCGTGATACCTGTCGGAATACCGCCCCACTTGCGAAAACGCTTCCAAATCTCGACGGAATAGGCGGCGGTCTGTTCCTCTTTCAAGAGCAAATGAAACTCGTCGATGTAATACCGCGTCGCCTTGCCCTCGCTGCGGTTTACCGTTACTCTGTTCCATACTTGGTCTTGGACGATAAGCATACCGACTTTTTTAAGCTGCGTACCGAGTTCCTTAATATCAAAGCAGACAAGGCGATTATGAATGTCAACGTTTGTCCTGTGGTTAAAAATGTTCAAGCTGCCGTTTACATAGAGTTCCAATGCCGCCGCGATACGCTGCGCTTCCTTTTCCGGCTGCTTCTTGATTTCGTCGTAGAGGTCGCCCAAAATCGGCATATTTTCAGGCTTCGGGTCGGCAAGGTAGTTGCGGTACACGCTGATAACAGCGCGGTCAATCAAGGTCTTTTCAACAGCTTCCAGCCCGTTTTTACCGCCCATAATCAACTCACAAAAGGAAAGGATAAAATCGCTCTTTAAGGCTATGGGCGTGTCGCCCTCGCTGTAATTGAGGTTAATATCCATAGGGTTAATGTACTGCGTGCTGTTCTGCGAAACCTTGATAACCTGTCCTTTCAAACGTCCGACAAGGGGGTAATATTCGGCTTCGGGGTCGCAAATGATAATATCATCTGCCGTAATAAGAAAAGCGTTTGTGATTTCGCGTTTTGCAGAAAAACTTTTGCCGCTGCCGGTGTGCCGAGTATCAAGCCGTTGGGGTTTTTCAGCTTCTTTCGGTCGCACAAAATCATGTTGTTGGAAAGGGCGTTTAAGCCGTAATACAATGCTTCGCCGCTTTGGAACAGCTCTTGCACCGTAAAGGGAACGAAAACGGCGGTGCTGCTGGTCGTCAAGCCGCGCTGGATATGGATAAGGTTTTCCCCCAACGGGATAGAGGACATAAGCCCCTGTTCCTGCCGGTAGTCAAGGCGGGTCAAAATGCAGTTGTATTTCTGTGCGATTGCCGCCGCCCCAAATACTTCGTTATCCAATTTCTGCTTGGTATCTGCAAGGTTTAAGACAAGCAGCGTGAGCAGAAACATTCTTTCGTTGCGGCTCTGCAAATCGCGGAGTAGGTTTTTTGCTTCCCCGCCGTAGGTGGCAAGGTCGGACGGAATAATATCCATGTCATAACCGCTGCGGATTGCTTTCTTTTGTTCTTCAATCTTCATGCGGTCAAGGTCGGTGATCTTGCGCTTAATCGTCTTGATTGCTTCGTTGTGGTCGATACTCTGAATGTGCAGATTGACGATAATCCCGTTTTCCGCGTCCATGAAGTCGGCAAGCATACGGTCGGAGAGTTCCGGCGCGACGATCTGCAAAAAGGAAACCGCACCAAACTTGCCGCCCATTTGAAACATTCGCCCGTCGCCAAATCGGAAAGAGGACGGGGCGATAAAGTCCTTGACGGAAAGCCCGCTTGCGGGTAGCCATTCCCACGCAAAGTTAAAGCGTTCCCCGTCCGGGTGAAAAATCCCATGCAGCACTTCAAGACGCTGTTTCCCGTCCAATACCCGCGCCGCCGCGCCGATCACCTTAAAATGGTTGAGGGTGTCCGTTTCAATGCGGGCAAGACGCGCCCGCGCCGATCTAATGTCCTTTGCTTCAACGGTAAAGGTGAGAAACTTGGTTTTGATAAGCCGTTGTTTCCGCGTTCAAGCTGCGTCCTAAGCATTTCGGTGTATTCTGCTCTGATACTGTCGAAGTCGTCATTCTGCGGTGCAATCGTGATACTGTTCTTAAAATCGTCCTTGTTCGCATGGCGGCTGATTAGGGAAAGCTGCACGCTGATAGAAGCGTCGAACGAGTTATACATATCGCAAAGGGCTTCAAAAATGGCGGTTTTGTCGTCCGGCTGCGCAAGCTGATAATTTATATCCTCAAACTCAATGCACTTGGAATACCGCCCGTTTGCAAGGCGGCAAATCCCGTCCTTATACATTCGCTCAAACGGTATGCTGTCCTGCGCCGTATGGGGCTTCCCGTCGCCCTTTGCCTGTCGGATAAGGGTATCTATCTGTTTTCTTTCCTGTCGGGAAAGTTTACGCTTTTCGTTTTGGGTGTTTTTCTTTTCCTTTGACAATCGCCCGTACCTCCTTATCTAATTGCTCTTGCCGCGCAAGGGCGGCATAAAAATTGTTGGTCTGATAAGGTCGCTCTTTGGGGCGAAGAAACTTCACTTCCACAAATTGCCGAATAATCACTTCCAGCGGTTGCCCGTTTTTCTCGTACATGGCAAGCAAAAACATAGGCAGCATGGCAAGCACCATGCACAATGCCGCTGCGCTCGTTCCAACGCTGCCTTTTACCAAAAAGAACAGCGGCAGTCCGATTGCCACCGCCGCGCTGAAACAAATTAGCTGTCGTTTCGTAAGGTTGAACATTACCTTGCTTTTGATTTTTGTTAAGTCCTTTGGGACGGTTACATACGCCATTTCATACCTCCTTTCTGCCCGGAATGTAATCTTCAAAGCGGGGAACAGCATAGAAAAGCCGCTTGTTGTTTACCCATCGTTGCAAATGGCGGGTAACAGGCGGGGCGGTTGGACGCTCGTAAATCATCACATACGGGTCAAAGCCCATAGCCCGCAAGGTGTTCACGCGGTATAAATCCTGTTCGTGAGTGCTGCCGTAGTTGGTAAGAACATACACGCGCCGCTGGCGGCTGCTTTTAATGGCTGTCAAATCCAAAAAACGTTGGAAATACCCGGTCAAGTCCTCGTCGGGATTATCCCATGCAAAATGTACCGCTTTTATCCGTACCCGATTTAACAGGCTGACATTATCCCTGTTCACAAGGCGAATATCCAGCTTGCGAAAAATCCACCATGCGCGGCTTCGTATAAGCTGCTCAATGAGATTTTCATGGTCGGGACAGGCAAGCAGATTAGCGTCCATGATTTTTATTTCCGGCTGCCATTTCCAAAACTCGGACAAATCCGCAACCTTAACGCTTTTGCGCCCCTCTTTACCGCTGACAATGCAAAACCCGCAATTTCTCGGACAACCCCGGCTTAAAAAGCCGTAGGCAATCCCGAAAAACTGCGGGTAGATAGAATAATCCGGGTAACTGTGTTCCACTTCCGGCGGCAAGCGGTTTTTCGTGTCGTAGCCCGTACCGCCGAAAATAACCTGTTCCGCGTTGGTAACGGTTATCGTGTCTTTGGAATAGGTGTCCGTAAAGACGCGGCTTTTATATACAAGGTCGTACCGCCCCTTTGCGTTCCACCATTCCACCGTATGCCCCTTTGCTTTATGATACGCGGATAGCTTCATCAAGCAGAGGTTGGGGAAATTATGGCTGTCAACGTCGATTAAGCCGATTTTCAAATCATAACTCACCCCCTTAATGTGCCGAAAAGACGCTCTTTGCAAGGCTCCCCGTTTTGAAAAGGGTAAAGCACAAGAGGACGGTATAGCCATGCAAGCCCAGATCGCGCCGGAAATGTCGTCGGTTGCTGCGATTGTCTGTATCAAGACCGCATAAATGCCCACGCACACCAAAATCAAAAACGCCTGAAAACCAAGCGCAAGCAAAGATTTTAAGTAATTCTGTCCCATGCTGCCCCATTCGTGATTTACCATTGTTGCCATAGGGATAGGGGCAACGCTCGTTACAAGATATATTTCAATCATGCGCCCATACACCACAAGCATAATGCAGATTGACAGGGCTTTCATGGTAAGCCCTACAAAGAGGGATTGAAACCATAACCCCAAAAGACCGCCCACGCTCATAGCGTCGAGTTTTGCTTCAATGTCGGTAATGACGGTGGTAACGTCTATGCTTGTATCGGATATGATAACCCCCGCGCTCTGATTGACGACGCTCTGCGTAACGTCGAAAACTCCCATGACGATGTTCCAAGTGTTTGTTACCAGCAGCACCGCAACAAAGGTCTTAAAAATCCATTTGAAGAAAATCCAAGTGTCGAGATCGTGCAGATTGTTTTTTTCAATTACAATCTGGATTAGTTCGTAGCACATGACAAAGGTAATGATAACGCCCGCAATCGGTACAATGACATTTTCCGAAAGGCTGCGTATCATGTTGAATATGCCCGCGTTCCACCCGGCGGGGGTCGTGCCGACTTGCGTTGCGATTTCTCCAACCTCTGTATTTACGCTGTCAAACAAGCCGGAGAGGTTCGATAAAATCCCGTCTGTCAAAATGCCGCGAAACCAATCTTCAATCATCTGCCATATCAAAAGTTAATCCCTCCTTTCCCGCGCCCTCCCGTTTCCGAGAGCGCGGCGGGTGGTATTTGTTTTAGGATTATCCAAAAAAGTT
>ENA-OQHA01000322-OQHA01000322.1-human-gut-metagenome-genome-assembly--contig:-NODE-322-length-25358-cov-2.105307_pt1 | contig 25358 bp, 33 predicted proteins | sample MGYA00242558_ERZ504707 | MGnify/ENA primary metagenome ERZ504707 (study PRJEB26092, sample SAMD00036197) | human gut metagenome | host: Homo sapiens | study: EMG produced TPA metagenomics assembly of...
CTGGAAAGCAGTGTACCAAAAACAAACAACGCCGTATTAATCCTCGGTGATCCGGCAAATTCACCGTCAATCGTAATGTTACCTGCTACACAGAATAATCCAAACAGTAAAACGATAAATGTCAGATAATCATTTACCACACATTCCAGAACAGTCTCACTCATTGTAAATATTCCATATTTCGCTGTAAAAGGAATAATAAACAAGATTGACCAGAACGCAACTGCCAGCGGCTGATGTTTTTCCCACCAGTCCGGCTTGAACAGCGGCATTACCGCAATACTAAGCAACAGCCCTGCAAAGGGTATGCAGAGCCAGATTGGAATAGCTGATAATTCCCCCATCGCTGTCTTTCCTCCATTCTTCTCCAAGTAAAAAAATTATATAATAGTTTATATGTAAAATGTATTATTGAAGTCTTGGTACTTCCTGACCTCTCAACATAATTACCGGTCCTCCGGTTCCTTCGATATATTCCTTCGTGATGATAACCTCTCCGATATTGTCATCCTTCGGGATTTCATACATGATATCCAGCATGAATTCTTCAATGATCGCACGAAGTGCTCTTGCTCCGGTATCTTTCTTCAATGCCTTCTTCGCAATTGCATGAAGAGCATCGTCATTGAATTCCAGTTTTACCTCATCCAATGCCAGCAGTTTCTGATACTGTTTTAATATTGCATTCTTAGGTTCTTTTAAAATCTCTACCAGCATCTCTTCACTCATCCCCTGTAAAGTGAACACGATCGGCAGACGTCCTAAGAACTCAGGAATCATTCCAAATGCACGTAAATCTTCTGTTGTTACTTTCTTCAGTATCTCTTTATCGTTATTATACTTGTCTCTTAAGTCTGCTCCAAAACCAATTGCTGCCTGTTTGGTCAGACGCTCTTTGATGATTCCGTTAAGATCCGGGAACGCTCCGCCGCAGATGAAGAGAATATTTCTTGTATTCACGGTTGTAAGCGGAACCATGGCATTTTTACTGGTTGCGCCGACAGGTACTTCTACATCGCTTCCTTCAAGAAGTTTTAACATTCCCTGCTGTACCGACTCACCGCTTACGTCTCTCTGACTTGAATTCTTCTTCTTTGCGATCTTATCGATCTCATCGATAAAGATGATTCCCTGTTCTGCCTTCTCTACATCATTATCTGCAGCTGCAAGCAGTTTGGAAACCACACTCTCAATATCATCTCCGATATATCCGGCTTCCGTAAGTGAAGTCGCATCTGTGATCGCAAGCGGTACATCCAGAATCTTTGCCAGTGTTTTTACCAGATACGTCTTACCGGAACCTGTAGGTCCGATCATGAGCATATTGGACTTTTCAATCTCAATATCATCCATAGAATCAGTAGCCACACGTTTATAATGATTATAAACAGCTACAGACATAACTTTCTTTGCATATTCCTGACCTACCACATACTCATCCAGTTTTGCCTTGATCTTATGTGGTGCCGGAAGATTCTTGATATCTACTAATGGTTTATATTCTTCGCCCTCTTTTTTCTTTTTGATCTTCTGCTGCTTTGGAATACTCTGTTCCATATCAGCCATATTAAATACCTGTACTCCCGGAATATTCATCAGCTGACTGTAATCAATCGGGCCATTTGACATTGCATCAAAGCTTTTCTGCATACAGTCATTGCAGACACAGATATGATTCGGAAGTTCAATCATTTTTCCTGCAACGCTCTCTGGACGTCTGCAGATAAAGCAGACTTTTCATATCCATCGTCATTATTTTGTTTCTTATTATCTGTTATCAGATGTATTCTTTGTTGTCTCAACCTCTACATCTTCTACTTTTTCTACTTTTTCAATTTCCTGATTGTTGTTATCATCCTGATTTGCCATTATTCTCTCCTTCTTAACGTAGTACGCATTTCACTCTGACTTTTATCCTGCTTTTATGCTTCCCCCTGATTTACCAGTTCCAGAAATGTCTCTTCTGAAATAATCGGTATTCCCAGCTCATTCGCTTTTTTATTCTTGGATGACGTACTCGTCACATCATTATTGATCAGATAGTTTGTCTTTGATGTGACTGATCCAGTCACTTTTCCACCCAGACTTTCAATCAGCTCTTTTACTTCTCCACGATTGGCAAAATGCTTTACGCTTCCGGTAATTACAAAATTAACGCCTTCAAAAATCTGCTGTTTTGTTACAGTCTCTTCCGGAATGGTCAGCTCATTTAAAAGCCTTCTGAAATTCTCCACATGTTTTGCATCTGCAAAATATCCGACGAACGCTTTTGCCAGAACCTCTCCGACTCCCTGAATCTCATTTAATTCTTCTTCCGAAACCTTCAGAAGAGATTCTACATCATATTTTAATTCTCTGCAAATAACTTTTGCATTGGCAAGTCCGATTCCTGCAATTCCCAGAGAATAAATGACTCTCGGCAGGGTCGTCGTTCTTGCCTTTTCTATACTTTCTGTCAGTTTTTTATATGATTTTTCTCCGAATCCTTCCATCTTTTGAATTTTTTCTTTGTATTGATCCAGATGGAAGATGTCTGCAAATGTGTGAATATATCCTCTGGAAATGAATTTTTCCAGTGTTGCTTCTGATAATCCTTCTATATTAAGTGCATCCCTGCTGACAAACAGTGCAAATGATTTGACGTGCTTCGCCTGACATTCCGGATTCATACAGTACAATGCTTTTGCGTTGCCGACCTGCCGGATCTTTGTCTCTCCCTGACAGACAGGACATTTACACGGAATATCTTTTACTCCGCTTCTTGTCAGATTCTCTGCAATCTGCGGGATGATCATATTAGCCTTATATACTTCAATCTTGTCACCGATCCCAAGTTCCAGTTCTTCCATAATACTGATATTGTGAACACTTGCACGGCTTACTGTTGTTCCCTCAAGTTCTACCGGATCAAAGATTGCAACCGGATTGATCAGTCCGGTTCTCGACGGACTCCACTCAATCTCTCTTAATACTGTCTCTCTGATCTCATCCTGCCATTTGAACGCAAAAGAATCCCTCGGAAATTTTGCAGTTCTTCCAAGCGACCGTCCATACGCTATATCATCATATGTTAATACAAGTCCGTCCGACGGGAAATCATTTTCACTGATCTTAGACGAAAATTTAGCAACTTCGTCCTCAACAGTATCTCTGGTCACCATATAATACTCCACTGTTGTAAATCCCTGTGACTTCAGCCATTCCATCTGACAGGCTCTGGAATTCTGAAAATCAACTCCGTCTGCCTGCACCAGTGTAAATGCATAGAACATTACATTACGTTTAGCCGTGATCTGGTTATTCAGCTGTCTGACAGAACCGCTGCACAAATTTCTTGGATTCTTGTACCTGGCATCTACATCTTCAATCTCCTGATTGATTTTTCAAAATCCTTATATCCTATGACTGCTTCTCCTCTTAAGATCAGTTCTCCCTGATATGCAATCTGGACCGGCACATTTTTGAATACTTTCGCATTGTTCGTGATCACTTCTCCGACTTCTCCGTTACCTCTGGTGACCGCCTTATAAAGCTTTCCATCACGATAAGTCAGTACAACCGTCAGACCATCCATCTTCCATGACATCAGAACTTTCTGATCTTCCACAAAGTTCTTAAGTTCTTCTACTTCTTTCGTCTTATCCAGAGAAAGCATCGGGCTTTCATGTCTTTCTTTCGGCAGTTCGCTTACCACTTCATATCCGACATTTACCGTCGGACTGTTTGACAAGGTAATACCAAGCTCATCCTCAAGCTCCTTAAGTTCATCATACAATCTGTCATATTCATAATTACTCATGATCTCCTGTGCTTCCTGATAGTATGCTCTGGAAGCTTTATTCAGAAGGCTGACCAGTTCTTTCATTCTCTCGTTCTTTGACTGTCCCATATAATTCTTTTAACTCCTGTTCTGTTAATCCTCTTACCTCTCCCGGTTTCAGATTACCTAGTTCTACATTCATAATGCGGATTCTCTTCAGTGTTGTCACCTTATAGCCAAGTGCCTCACACATCCTGCGGATCTGTCTGTTAAGGCCCTGCGTCAGAATAATGGAAAATGTGTATTTTCCATTCTTTCTCACTTTACACGGCCTGGTCACCGCATCCAGGTTCTTCTCCCTGTCTCTGATATGTACTCCGCGACTCATTTTTTCTATGAACTCCGGTGTGATTTCTTTATTAACTGTGACCTTATATTCTTTCTCATGGGAGAATCTTGCACGCATCATGCCATTGATCAGATCACCATCATTGGTCATGATCAGAAGTCCTTCCGAATCTTTATCCAGTCTTCCCGCATAGGTCACGCGTAGCGGATAATTCAGGAATCTGATAATATTCTTCTTTTCCCTTTTATCTTCTGTGCAAACAATCCCAGCGGTTTATATACCGCCAGGACTGTCTTTTTTGTCTTGCTTTTTATCCGTTTTTTCCCCACACAGACTTCCTGTCCGTCTTCAACCTTCATTCCGGGTACGGCATTTTTTCCATCCACCGTTACAACGCCAGATTCTATCAGCCGGTCCGCCTCTCTTCTTGAGCACACACCGGCTTCGCTTAAATATTTATTCAGCCTAATCATTCTGTAACACCCCGCTGATACTGTTATCTTTTACAAAAGTATTTCCATTATATAAAAATAATACACTTGTGATATTATCCTTCTTCATGACCTTTTCAATATCATCATAATAATACCTTGGATCGACAACCACAATTTCCCTGTAATAAGGTATCAGGAACGGAATCAGACTATTGGCATAAGAATCCTTGATGATCAGAAGCCTGTCTGTCGAATCTGCGTCGTCTTGATGTCAAGGATCGGATAATTTCCGCCAAGAAAAAGTGCATATTTGTCTTTTCCTTTAAGCTTGGAAGTATCATAAAGAGTTGCCGTCTTCTTTTTTTCATTTACATTATTTACTACAGCCTCTGTCGCATTCTTAAGATTGTCGGGTGCATAGATATATATCGGTTCTTCATATCCCGTTTCATATCCGCTCGTCGAAGCCAGTGTTCCGTTAAATGCATTGGTCACCGCATAAGGCTTCATGTCAGAGGTTTTGGATGTATCAAGCTTCATGCTTTTTGAAAGAGCCTGATAACCGTAATACGCGCCAAGTGTTGTCCAGTGATGATCTGTGTGATAATAGATTTCTTCTGATCTGTGTTTTTTTTTAAATATCACTGACATCCACCCATGTATAAACAGATCCCAGTGTACTGTGAATTGCTTTAAATTGCTTCTCCTGATTCTCTGTAACTGCATATCCTGGAAGTTTATCCGATTCGATATTAGCCGCATTCGGAACCAGCATCATGTACATTGGTATATCTTTATATTGTTTTTGAAACATTTTCATTGCAGACAGATTTTCTTTCATCTGATCTTCATCCGGTTTTGCAATATCCTCCAGAAGATAATGGTCTTTTCCTTTGAACACGCCATTCACTTTTCTCTTTCCTGCCAGCAGACCCACCCTGCTTTTTAGCATTACCCAGAAATCTCTTCCCGCGAACTGATCTGATACATAGGATTCGTACTGCTCCATCCATCTTCCGCTTTCTATTCCTGAAATTGTAAGTTCCGGTCTCTGTTCCAGTGCCCGGTTCTCTGTCGCCGAGAATTCCCGGTCACCCGTTGCCAGATTCACAACACAGAAAGCGATCATCATTATGACAAATATTACCGCTGCTAATTTATTTCTATGCACTTCTCTTCTTCTTTCCCATTTTTTTCTTGACTGTCTCATTTTTACTCCTAAAATCTGAAATACAGGAACGGATTATATGTCTCTGTCACCAGATATGCGATACACAAAATGAACAGTACCGCATATACGATTCCATTCAGAAGCGTCGTATTCCACTTCTTCCGGCGCAGCATATGCTGATATCTGACATCTGTAAGCGGAGTAGAACCAATGATCAGAATGATCCACAATACCAGATTCGTTGTAAGCAGATACAGGCTTTCCCTGTCTGCCACTCCGTGTGCTCCTGCTCCAAACATCATTCCCAGATATCTGGCCGCCCCTCCAAGTGAAGGACTAAAGAATAATACCATCCGATCACAACCAGCACAATACTGTAAATATGGCGTACAACCGAAGGGAGTTTATCCAGTACCGGTGACAGGATATATTTTCAATGATCAGTATGATCCCGTAATACAATCCCCATGCCACGAAATTCCATGCAGCTCCGTGCCATAATCCGGTCAGAAACCATACAACCATTAGATTGAAGATATGCCGGCTCTTCGATACTCTGTTGCCCCCGAGCGGAATGTATACATAATCCCTGAACCAGCTGCTCAGAGAAATATGCCATCTGCGCCAGAATTCAGTAATACTTTTCGCTATGTACGGATAATTAAAATTCATACAGAACTCAAATCCAAACATCTTTCCAAGTCCCACTGCCATATCCGAATAACCGCTGAAATCAAAATAAATCTGAAACATATAGGCAAAAGCACCAAGCCATGCACTCAGTACCGACACATTGCCCTTTCCAAGTCCGGTTACTTCCGTAAATATCATACCAGAAGTATTCGCAAGCAATACCTTTTTTGCAAGTCCACGTATAAAATACATGCACCCTTCTCCGAACTTGTTCCATGATGATTCGCGGTTTACAAGCTGCTCTTCAACATCTGCATACTGTACGATCGGTCCTGCGATAAGCTGCGGAAACATTGTTACATATAATGCAAAGTTCAGGATATTCTTCTGAACTTTAACATTTCCCCGATAAACATCTATAATATAAGACAATATCTGGAATGTATAAAATGAGATACCGATCGGCAGTGCCAGCGGATGATATGTAATATGCACCGGCAGCACCGCATTCAGTGAATCCAGCACAAAGCCTTCATATTTGAAAATCCCAGGATTGCAATGTTCACCACAATATTGAATATAAGGCTTCTTTTGCCAGCCTTCTGTCCGTCAGATTTCTTGCTATATCAAGTCCACTGAAATAATTGAACAAAATGGATAACAGCATCAGGAAAATATAGACCGGTTCACCCCATGCATAAAAAATCAGACTTGCAAGCAGCAAAACCGGATTGTGGAATCTCTCCGGCAGCAAGTAATACAACACCAACACAGCCGGTAAAAATGTAAATAAAAAAACAATACTGCTAAATAACATCTTTCTAATTCCTCTGCCTTCTAATAAATACTATTCTTAAATGCGGCTTCTATGCGGTCCGCATCTTTTGAAACAGCTAATAATATGTAATACCCCCTGGTTTCATCGATTGCAGAATGAAGAAGCCTGGTCTGTTTTACACCATAGCCCTCAAAACTCTTCTTCTGTGTAGACAAACGCTCCTCTACAGCCTTCTCCACATCTTCTACCTGGCTCTTATCTTTTACTTTTACTACCAGTATCTCATTTACACTCATGACATCATCCGGTATATACAACATTGTTCCGGCATAATCGTTGGCATTCAGACCATAATACTTCTTAAGGTCCTGAGAACTTCCCTTTTTCATGCCTTTCAGCGAAACAGATTTTTCAATATTCTTTTGTATCGTATCTACGGATACGGTATTATCTCCCTCTCCGGAAACCAGCAATACCACATAGGCAATCAGTGCGATCACCATCAGATACTTACATGTATTAATAATATCCAGTCTTCCTTTTCTCATTATAATCCTGCTGCCTCCGCCATATGATCTGCCCATTTTGTATAATAAGATGGTGACATATGGATCCCATCATCGGCATAATACTCCTGTTTTACCAGATCTGTATTATCGATGAATGTCACTTTTTCTTTTTTACATAATTTTTTCAGTTTTTGATTGAACTTTGGAACATTGGCAAATAAAGGTCTTGTTTCAATCGCCGACTGCGCCGCCGGAAGAATACAATTGACATAAATCTTCGTATCCGGCAGGGACTCTTTCAGATCCTCTATAACATTTTATATACTTTCACAAATCCGGACGCATTTCCATTCTGTGCTTCAATATCATTCATTCCATAGGCAAGAAACAGCACTTCCGGCTTCATCTCTTTGGCTTTTTTTATATGTTCCTCAATCTTTTTACTGCTGACTTCCGAAACTTCCGTTCCGCGGTCTGCCTGTACATTCGCCTCATCCAGCACTCCGTACTCATATAAGCCTGTGTGACCGAATCTCCAAGGATCAGACAATCCGCAAACTTTTCGCTTACGGATCTGTTATCTGCTGCTTCTTCCTTCACACGTTCTTCCTCTTCAAGTTTCTGGATTTTTTATTTACTTTTCCGACATCCGTACGATCCATCTCACTCAGGATCTTCCTGCCTTTCGTTGTGTCCTGCTTTGGATTATTAAGCCTTACTGCTACAACGATTCCTCCAAGCGCAATGATCACTGTTGCCAGAATTACTGCAGTCCTAAGCACATGATCCTTTTCTTTTTCCGGAATCTCTGCCGGCTGTTTAGCTTCCTTCTCCTCAGAATTTTTATTATCTATTTCCAAAAAAATTCCTCTCTTCTACATTTCTTTTTGTTGATAAATATATATTCAACTTTATTTTACTGTTTTTTCATTCCCATGTCAATTTATATCAATTTTTGTGCTATAATACAGATTACATTTATTTTTATCCGGAGGTTATTCCTTATGAACGTATACCAGTTATCAGCCAAAAATTGTATGTCCCATCTTCTTTTAAAGGATACTTTTGATACATTTCTCTTTATCGAAGGAGAATTCACTACATTTAACAAATTCACCATAAGCGGTATCTCCAAGAAGACTTCTTCGACGAAAAACTGGAAGAGACTTACTCCCGCTGGGAAAAGATCCGTGACTTCTGCTTCCAGATCATCCGTGGCAAACGCACTCCTCTGAACTTCAAGATTGTCCTTGCTCTCCCGGACGATCAGATTCCTGCCTTCCTGACAGCCCACGGCCTGACCGCTTACCGCCCGGAAGACATTCAGGGACTCTACCTCAATTTCCACTACGATGGAAGCACCCTCCAATGCATCACCGGCACTTCCCTCAAAACCTTTTCTATGGATAAGTCCATCGAAAGAGAATGGGATACCGAAGTAAAATCCATCTTAAAATCCAAAAATATCGAAGGCGAATACTAGAATACAAACAAAAACCATCAACTATGGATTTCTCTTTCCACAGCTGCATGGTCTTCTTTACTTCAACTCTCTGCCAGACTTACTTCGTAAGCAGCATCATAATCTCATTACTTCTCTTTACAAACGCTGTCATCTCTTCAGGATTCAATGGCTTATGTGCCAGCATTGCCAGATCATACAACTGTTTGCAGATAATACTTGTATTCTCGCTGCCCTTATGATCAACTACATACTGAACCAGCGGATGAATTTGCATTCAGGATCAGTGTACTTGTGTACCCATATCCATTCCGCTCATGCCGTACATCTTCATCATTTCCTGCATACGGCGGTTCTCTTCAGATAATGTCATCATAGAAGCTATATTTTCATCTTTTAATTTTTCGATCTTAACATCCAGTTTCTCGTCACCAAGCTCTTTACGGAAGATTTCTACCAGGCTGTCAGATGTCTTCTGGAATGCTTCTTTTTCCTCTTCGGCAACTTCTTCTTTTGCTCCTGCTGTTACATCTGCATCAATTCTCTGGAACTTGATGTTCTGATTGCGCTGCTCTAACTGTGTAATAAACGGTGAATCAATATTGTGGCCGAGGATTACTGCATCCATGCCCTGTTTCTTAAACATATTGATGTACTGGCTCTGCTGGATCTCATCGGTTACATAGTAGATGATCGTCTTGTCTTCTTCTTTCTTCTCTGTGTTCTGATCATCTGCTTTGTTGTCCTCTGTCTTGGCATTCGGATCTTCTACGGTTCCACCATTTGCTCGATACAGTCTTTCAGTGTCAGATACTTGTGATCCAGATTCTTGAACAGAACCGCGTCTTTCATCTTGTCACAGAACTTTTCATCTTTCAGGCATCCGAACTTGATGAACGGACTGATGTTATCCCAGTATTTCTCATAGTCTTCTCTCTTTGTCTTGCACATTCCGGAAAGCTTGTCTGCAACCTTCTTGGAAATGTATTCAGAGATCTTATTCACAAATCCGTCATTCTGTAATGCGCTACGTGATACGTTAAGCGGCAGATCCGGACAATCGATGACTCCCTTTAATACCATCAGATATTCCGGAATGACTTCTTTGATATTGTCCGCGATAAATACCTGGTTGTTGTATAACTTAATTGTTCCTTCAATAGAATCATACTCTGTGTTGATTCTTGGGAAGTACAAAATTCCTTTTAAATTAAATGGATAATCCATGTTCAGGTGAATCCAGAACAGTGGCTCTTTGTAATCCATGAATACTTTGCGGTAGAAGTTCAGATAATCTTCATCACTGCATTCATTCGGATGCTTTGTCCACAGTGGGTGGATATCACTTAATGAAACCGGACGTTTTTTGATCTTTACTTTTTCTTTGGCAGGTTCTGTCTCTACCATTCTTTCTCGCCGTTTTCATTCTCTTTTTCTTCCATCTTGGCATCTTCGTGAATATGCTCGATTACTTCATCATCATCTTTCAGATCTGCTTCGTCGATCGTCTCATATTCAGGCTCTGCATTTGCCTTGGAAAGGAAGATTTCTACCGGCATAAATGAACAATATTTCTCCAGAACTTCTCTCATTCTGTATTCATTAGCGAACTCCAGGCTGTCCTCATTCAGATACAGGGTCATTGTAGATCCGACTTCCTGTTTGTCGCCTTCTTCCATCTCATACTCAGTTCCGCCGTTGCTTACCCAGTGTACCGGTTTTGCGCCTTCTTTGTAAGAGAGTGTATCGATATGCACCTCATCTGCTACCATAAATGCAGAATAGAATCCAAGACCGAAATGTCCGATCATATCATCTTCTGTTGTCTTATCTTTATATTTTTCAAGGAACTGTGTAGCTCCTGAAAATGCAATCTGTGTAATATATTCTTCTACTTCATCGGCTGTCATTCCAAGACCGTTATCTGTAAATTTCAGAGTTTTTTTCTTCTGGATTAACCTCAACTTTGATCGCCGGTTTGTAATCATCCGGTAACTGGTATTCACCCATCATATCCAGCTTCTTCAGTTTTGTGATCGCATCACATCCATTGGAAACCAACTCACGTGCGAAAATATCGTGATCGGAATATACCATTTTTTAATGATTGGGAAAATGTTTTCACTGCTGATTGACAAACTACCTTTCTTTGCTGCCATTGTAAATCACTCCTATTTCTACTTTTATATTTCTATCATATTAGTGACAAAAGATGCCGTATTGCCGACTGGCCCACATCTTTTTGTTACATTTTTCATCTAACAGATATGATAATACTGCATATTTTAAAAGTCAATAGAAAATTAGCACTCTTTCAAAAAGAGTGCTAACAATTCTATGAAATTTATAAAACCATTTATAAACTTTGATATTTTTATGATATTTTCGCCGAATATCCTTATATTAATATTATATGTGCCGTACCATTTTCCCGGCTACTCTATGCTTTTCAATGATTCTACCATGTCAATTTTCTTTAACTTGAAATACATTACCCAGTTTACGAATAATGAAAATCCTATCGTAAATAAAAAGCTGTAGATATAACTCGGAAGATAAATGCTTCGTCCAAACATCGCCGCATCCACTTCCACCGTCTGAATTACGAACAGATGCAGGACTTTACCGAATATCACACCTACGAAAGCTCCAATAAGCGTCAGCAGGATATTTTCCCGGAATACATATTCCGCTACTTCAACATCATAGAAGCCAAGCACTTTCAAAGTTGCAAGCTCTCTCTGACGCTCTGTAATGTTAATACTGTTCAGATTATAAAGTACTACGAACGCAAGCATTCCCGCCGAAACGATCAGGACTATGATCACCAGATTCAGGCTGGCAAGCATATCATCCAGCTGATCCTTAATATCATGCAGATAAGAGATTGTCAGTACCTGATCTTTCGCAAGGATTTTTTCTCCGGCTTTTTTCACCTGTTCTTCTGAATATCCATCCTTTGCCCGGAACATGATACAGTTATATTCTGCTGTCTTTCCATATACTTTCTTATAATACTGCGGCGTAAAATATATGTAATGTCCCATATAGTTCTCACAGATATGCGCAATTTTTACTGTGACACCTTTTGCCATACCATCCTTAAGATTTATCGCATCTCCTTCTTTTACATTCAGAAGTTTTGCCGTCTTCTCACTGACAATTGCACCATTGTCTGTAAGTTTGTATGATTCTTTCGTCTTTCTGTCATGGAAATCTTCATATTTTCCGACAATATCCGGATTGCCAAGTACGCACTGATAAACGCTGCGTTTTTTATTTCCCTTTGATGCCGTCACGCTCTGCATCCTCGCATCCATATAAGTCTGAATATCCGTATCTTCTTTCAGATATTCCTTCAACTCTTCTTTCTCTGTCTTTGTTACATCATCCTTGTAGAAAATATGCCCGTCATACAGTTGGATCTCATCGTACTGAATATCTGCGATCTCATATACCGAATCCTTTACCCCATATCCAACCAGCATCAGTGCCATACAGCCGCCAATTCCAAATATCGTCATAAAGAAACGTTTTTTATAACGCATCAAGTTTCGGATTGTTGATTTCCATGTGAAATTCATTCGTTTCCAAATAAATCCAATTCTTTCTAGGAACACTCTTCTTCCTTTTTTGGTGCCGGCGGACGCATCAGCACAGCCGGTTCTGCAGCCAGTTCTTTATAGCAGGATGCAAGTGTCGCTCCCATGGTACACACGATCGAAGCGGCCGATGCCATCACCGCATAACTCATATGATATGGTACATAAATCTTCGGAATATGCGGATACATAATCTCATATGCATAAATGATAATATACGGCAAGATCTTTTCTCCTGTCAGCACTCCCAGAATACTTCCTCCCGCTGTTGCAAGAAACGCGTATCCCAGATACTTGGAAGCAATAGAAAAATTACTGTATCCCAGTGCTTTCATTGTACCGATCTCAATTCTCTGCTCTTCCACCATACGGGTCATACCGGTCAGACTGATCAGAGCAGCAACTAAGAAGAACATCACAGGAAATACTTTCCGATTGCACGCATACGGTTTGCATTTTCCCCAAATCCATCATATTCTACCAGTGTACTTCTATTGTATACATACCATTTTGGATTTTTTATCTTCTTAATCTGTTCTTTTGCATCAGCAAGCTTTTTCTCACCTTTTGCGATTTCTTCCTCAGACGTCTCTTTTCCGTCCTCATATTCTTTTCTCGCATCGGCAAGTTTGGCTTCATTTTGAGCAATTTCTGTCTCGCCATTTTGCAATGTCTGTTCCTGTGCTTTCAACTCTGCTTTACTGGCATCTAATTGTTTCTGTCCGGATTCTATACTTGCGGCTGCACTGGTAAGCTTTGCTTCACTGGCGTCCAGCTTCGCTTTTGCCTGGTCAAGCTCGGCTTTCCCACTTGCGAGCTTTTGCTTTGCTGCATCAAGTCCGGCCTTCTGGGTCTGATAATCCTGTTCTTTTGCATCCAGTGTCTTCTTGGTCTCCTGCGCCTGCTGCTCCATTACCTGGATCTTCTGTAATAATTCCTGATCCTGGTTGGGATTCTCCTGATCCGGATCCTGTCCCGAACCGCCTGCTGCCTGTGCTTTTAGTGCCTCAATCGTATTCAGAAGAGTCTGATATCCCGCCCAGCCTTTATCCAGTTCGGCTCTGTATGTAACCAGGCCTTCCTCTCCTGCCTGAATCTTTGCCTGCGCTTCTGCATACTGGGAATCATACGCAGCTTTTCCTTGTTCGTACTGTTTCTTTCCCTGGGAAAGCTCTTTCAGTCCATTTTGATACGTCTTTTTCGCCTGATCCAATTCTTTTTGTTTTGTATCTATCGTCTGCTTTGCTGCTGCAATCTGCGACTTTCCACTCGCAATCTTTTCTTTTGCCTGCGAAACCTGCGTCTCTCCATCGGTAATCTGCTTTTTGGCATCCTCAAGCTTCTGCTTCGATTCCGCTTTGCCATCATCCAGCTTTTTCTGCGCTTTCGCAAGTTTTTCATTTGCCTTATCTTCAAGTTCCGACTTCCGGATCTTTCCTCTTTCTTCTGTGATTGCTTCGATTCTCTTTTGGACGGTCTTTACTTTCTCTTTATATGCCTTCGTATAAGCAGTCAGATCTTTTGCACCTGCCACCTGTACGTACATTTCCGTATACACATCCAGATCAAAGGTTTTCTCCGGAACCACTACGAATCCGCTTATCGTACCGGTTCCAATGGTTGTGCTTCCTCGGCTCAGTGAAATGTAGTATGGGGAATTTCCTTTTCCGACTACTTTTAATTCGTCCGTCTTCAATGTATCTGTCACCTTGTCATCTGTTCCGGACTTAATTTTATCGTCTCGCCGATTTTATAATTCATCTGGTCATCAACCAGACATTCCCCTGCTTTTCCGGCATACGTCCTTCCCTTACCGTGATCTTATTCATATCCTCCATCGCTGACATCACATGAAGTACATATTGCTTCTTATTCTTTATATTCAGGAAATCTGCACTGTAGCACCTTCAGCCTTTCCCACTCCCTTTACGTTTCCGACCGCACTTACATCCTCTTTCGTAATTCCAAGCGTACTGACAGCCTTAATGTCCATCAGATCCGATTCATCAAAATACGCATCTCCCGTAATTCTCATAGATGGTTCCGATGCCCGGATTCCAGAAAAGAACGCAACACCCAAAGCAACAATAAAAAGAATTGAAATAAAACGGCCAAAATTCCGTCGGATCTCCATGTAAAAATTCTTTCGTGTTATCTTTCTTGCCATCTGTTATCCTCACCTCTTTGTCTTACCATTCTATGGTCTCAACCGGAACCGGCTGCGGATTTTCGATGATCTTATCAACCGTCCGTTCTTGATCTTGATCACCCGGTCTGCCATCGGTGCTATTGCCGAGTTATGTGTGATCAGTATAACTGTCATACCATTGTTCCGGCATGTATCCTGAAGTAATTTCAAAATGGATTTGCCTGTATTGTAATCAAGCGCTCCCGTTGGTTCATCACAGAGTAATAATTTCGGATTCTTCGCAAGTGCCCTTGCAATCGACACTCTCTGCTGTTCTCCTCCTGATAACTGAGCAGGAAAATTATCCAGACGGTCCCCAAGTCCTACTTCTTCCAATACCTCTTTTGCATCCATCGGATTCTTACATATCTGGAGTGCAAGCTCCACATTCTCCAGTGCGGTCAGATTCGGTATCAGATTATAAAACTGGAACACGAATCCGATATCATCTCTTCTATATGCAGTCAGCTGCTTCGTTGAATACGTAGCAATATCCTGCCCATCTACCAGCACCTGCCCTCAGATGCCGTATCCATGCCGCCAAGAATATTGAGAACTGTGGTTTTCCCGGCTCCACTCGGACCAACAACAACTGCAAATTCTCCCTTTTTAATCTCAAAATCAATTCCTGCGGCCGCCATGATCTCAACTTCGCCCATCTGATATATCTTCTTAACATCTTTCAAAGTCACAAATTCACTCATGCATACTTCCTCCGTGTGCGTATATTCGTATGTCAATTATACCATCTTTTTCGTGGAAACCACAGGGGCAATTTTCTATTTAATGCATTAAGCGGTTGATACCCGGCCGGAAGAAAAGGAAGAGAGTCCCGCTGCGTGCTGATTCAATCAAGGAGTATTTCTAAAGCATAAAAATTGTCCTAAAAGCAGCAGTCAAAAAACATAACTCGCAAGCTCAGACAATGATTTTTTGACTGCTAACGGCCAATTTTGATGCTTAAGAAATACTAACCATGATCTCATATGCACGCAGCGGGACTCTCTTCCTTTTCTTCCTTACGTTATCGCATACTGTAATGATTCAATAGTGGAAGCGTAACCGGCGTGATACCGAAAGTGTACAAAAAATCCGGAAAATCAAGGCTTCCACCTCAACTTTCCGGCTGCACACAAAGGTTACAACCCTCTATTGAATTCATTATCATTGGCCAAGCACGACATGAGAAAGACTTGGTGCTCTGTTTGTCGCGTATATGGAGTGATGTTTAGAAAAACTTAGGGTGTTCAAATCTCCGTTAAAGGCATGGAACGAATTGTTTGAGCGAAGCGAGTTATGAGTGGAATGCCTTTGCTTTTAGGAGATTTGGACATCCTTAGATTTTCTTACATCACGGAATCTTAGTAGCAAACAGAGCACCAAGTTTTTCTCATGGACTGAGAGGCCGCGATAATTAATTAAATAAAAAATTACTTCAACATCTCCCGCAATTTCTGATTCACCATTCCAGGATTTGCCTTTCCTTTCATGGCTTTCATAGTCTGTCCGACCAATGCGCCGAGTGCTTTTTCTTTGCCGCCTTTGTAATCGGCAATGGCTTTTGGATTCTTCGCAATGACTTCTTTTAACACTTCTTCCAGTGCGCCTTCATCATTGACTGTCTTTAATCCGTATTCTTCTACATAACTTTCCGGATCTACATCTTTTTCAAATACCTGTTCGAACACTTCTTTGGCAACGGAACTGTTGATGGTTCCTGCTTCTGTAAGCCCGATCAGTTTTGCAAGATTTGCCGGTGAGAAGCTGGTATCTTCCGGTTCCATGCCGTGTTCTTTTAACAGACGCATGATTTCTACCATCAGCCAGTTGGATACTTTCTTCGGTTTTCCACAAATTGCTGTTGTCTCTTCAAAGATATCCGCCATATGCTTGGACTCTGTGAGAATTTCTGCATCGTACTGTGGAATATCGAACTCTTTCTTATAACGTTCCAGTTTTCATCACGGAATTCCGGCTGTTTTGCTTTGATCTTTTCAATCCACTCATCGTCGATCACGATCGGTACAAGATCCGGTTCCGGGAAATAACGATAATCCTGAGCATCTTCTTTGGAACGCATTGCGTGAGATGATTCTTTATTGTCATCCCATCTTCTGGTCTCCTGGATAACAGCTTTTCCTTCTTCGATAAGTTCGATCTGACGCTCTCTTTCTCCTTCATGGCTCTTGCGATTGCCTTGAATGAGTTCAGGTTCTTCATCTCTGTTCTGGTTCCGAATTCCTGTGTGCCGACTTCTCTTACCGATAAGTTCACGTCCGCTCTCATCGAACCTTCCTGAAGCTTGCAGTCTGATGCTCCCAGATACTGGATGATCGTTCTTAATTTTTCCAGATAAGCGATAACTTCTTCTGATGAACGCATATCCGGCTCGGATACGATCTCTACAAGTGGCACACCACTTCGGTTAAAATCTACCAGAGATGTATCATCCCATTCATCATGAACCAGCTTTCCGGCATCTTCTTCCATATGCATCTCATGGATGCGGACTTTCTTCTTTGTATCACCAACTGTGATCTCTACATAGCCATTTCTTGCGATTGGCTGATAGAGCTGTGAGATCTGATAGTTCTGCGGGTTATCCGGATAAAAATAGTTCTTACGGTCGAATTTGCACACTCTTGTAATATCACAATGTGTTGCAAGGCCGATTCCCATTGCATATTCTACAACTTGTTTATTTAATACCGGAAGTGATCCAGGCATACCGGTACAAACCGGGCATGTATGTGTATTCGGTGCTCCTCCGAATGCAGTGCTGCATCCACAGAAGATCTTCGTCTTTGTTGCAAGCTCTACATGGACCTCAAGTCCAATGACTGTCTCATATTGTTTTGCCATGACTATCTGTCCTCCTTTGCAAGTTCTGGTGCTTCATATGCCTTCGTCTGTTCAAATGTATATGCGGTCTGAATGATTTTGTTTTCTTCGAAACAATTTCCGATCAACTGCATACCTACCGGAAGTCCTTTGGAATCCTTTCCTACCGGGATTGTGATTCCCGGAAGTCCTGCCAGGTTGACGGAAATCGTGTAAATATCTCCCAGATACATCTTGATCGGATCACTTAAGCTCTTCCCAAGTTCCGGTGCCGTTGTCGGAGCCGCCGGAGCCACGATCACATCATATTTTTCAAATGCTTTATCAAATGCTTTCTTAATTAAGGCTTTTGTTTTCAGTGCTTTCAGATAGTATGCGTCATAATATCCGGAGCTCAGAACGAATGAACCAAGCATGATTCTTCTCTTTACTTCCGGTCCAAAACCTTCGGAACGGGATTTCTTATACATATTATGAAGTCCTTCGTATTCCTCGGTACGATAGCCGTATTTTACGCCATCGAATCTGGCAAGGTTGGAGCTTGCCTCAGCTGATGCAATGACATAATATGCAGGAATCGCATATTTTACAAGGCTTAAGTCGAATTCTTCTACAACTGCGCCTTTTTCTTCCAGAACCTTTACTGCCCGAAGAATATTTTCTTTTACCTCAGCATCCAGACCATTTCCGAAATAATCTTTCGGAATACCGATTCTCATGCCCTTCACATCATCTACCAGTGCAGATGTAAAATCATAACTGTCACGTCTGATTGATGTGCTGTCTTTCGGATCATAAGATGCAATCGTCTCCAGAATTGTTGCACAGTCTGTCACATCCTTTGCAACAGGTCCGATCTGATCCAGGGAAGAACCATAAGCGATCAGTCCGTAACGGGATACTGTTCCATATGTTGGGTTTGATTCCGACTACGCCGCAGAAAGAACTTGGCTGACGGATGGACCGCCTGTGTCAGATCCAAGTGCATATGGTGCTTCTTCTGCTGCCACCGCTGCACAGCTTCCCCCGGAAGATCCTCCGGAACATGCTCTAAGTTCCATGGGTTCTTTGTCGGTCCGAAATATGAAGTCTCTGTCGTACTTCCCATGGCAAATTCATCCATGTTCGTCTTTCCTAAGATAACTGCTCCTGCTGCTTCCAGATTCTTAACTGCCTCTGCGGTAAACATCGGTTGGAAGTTGCCGAGAATCTTCGAACTGCAGGTTGTGAGCATTCCTTGCGTACACATGTTATCTTTGATTGCTACCGGCACACCTGCCAGTGGCCCTGTCAGTTTTCCGTCATCAATTAATTTCTGTACTTCTTCTGCGCGTTTTAATGCGCCCTCTTTATCCAGCGTCACAAAACTATTTACATCTTTTTCTACTTTTTCAATCTGTGCAATGGAGGCTTTCACGGCTTCCACAACAGATATTTCTTTTGCTTTGATCTTCTTTCCAAGCTCTACTGCTGTAAGACTTGTAATATCCATAACCGTTTTCCTCCTATCCGATTGTCTTTGGTACTTTGAAGCTCTGGTCTTTTTCCAACGGTGCATTCGCCAGTGTCTCCGCACTGCCGTCTCCATTTGTCACGACATCTTCCCGGAATACATTCTTCACCGGAAATACATGTGACATTGGCTCGATTCCATCCGTATCCAGTTCATTTAAAGTATCTATATAATCTAACATTTTTTCCATATCTGCTTTGGCATCTTCTTTTTCCTGACCGGATAATTCCAGTTTTGCAAGAATACCAACGTATTCTATGGTCTCATCTGATATTTTGTTTGCCATCTTTCTTATCCTCCCGTTTTTATGGTTCCAGTCTGCTTAAATCTCTTGGGAATAATGTAGTCTCTCTTACGTTGTCTTCTCCTAATAACTGCATCGTCAGACGTTCCAGTCCGATTCCAAGACCTCCGTGCGGCGGCATTCCGTGCTTAAATGTCGCAAGATACTGTTCCATTCCTTCTTCTGTCATTCCCCTTGCCGCAATCTTGTCTGTCAGCATCTTATAGTCATGAATACGCTGTCCGCCGGTCGTAATCTCCAGTCCTCTGAACAACAGGTCAAAGCTTAATGTATATCTTGGATCTTTCGGATCATCCATAGCATAGAATGGACGCTTCTTGGATGGATAATGTGTAACAAATACAAAATCACTTTCCCACTCTTCTTTCGCATAACGTCCGATCAGTACTTCTTCCTCCGGTTCAAGGTCGAATGGGTTTCTCATCTTATGGTTATATTTTTCTGCGACGATCTCTTTGATGTCTGCGAATTTTACTGCCGGAATCTGACTGACATCCGGAAGTTCTACCCCAAGAACTTTCAATTCTCTGTCATATTCTTTTTTCAGCAGTTCCATTGCATACTGAAGAAATCCTGTTTCCATTGCCATGATATCTTCAAATCCATCAATATAACCCATCTCAAAATCAAGACTTGTATACTCGTTCAGATGACGCTTTGTGTTATGCTTTTCTGCTCTGAATACCGGTGCTGTCTCGAACACTCTGTCGAATACACCGACCATCATCTGTTTATAGAACTGTGGGCTCTGTGCCAGTACAGCCGGTCTGTGGAAATATTCCAGTTTGAAAATGTTGCTCCGCCTTCTGCACCTTTTGCCCCGATCTTCGGTGTATGGATCTCTGTAAACTCCTGACTGTACAGGAAATCTCTGAATGCTCTTGTAAGTCCTTCCTGAATTCTGAATTTCGCACGTTCCCGGATATTTCTAAGAGAAATGGAACGGTAGTTTAATTTCGCTTCCAGAGATGTATTCAATTTCCATTTTGAAATTGCAAGCGGCATCATCTCGTCTTCCGGCTCACTTAAGATTTTTACGCTCTCCATACGGATTTCAATTCCATTTGGTGCTTTTTCATTCTCTTCTAAGACGCCTTCTACTTCGACTGTTGCTGCTTCTTTGATATCTTTCAGTTCGAAATCAGCACTGCCTTCTTCATAGACACACTGAAGCAGACCTTCTCTTTTTCTTAAGATCACAAATGCAACAGTTCCCATATCACGGATCGTATGCACTGCTCCGTTGACTTTTACCTTTGTGCCTGCTTCTGTCTGTTCCAGTAATTCACTGATTTCTTTTGTCTCTTTTGGCTTTACACCTGTTAAATACTCCATGTTCTTTTCCTTCCTTTTCTTCCCGGGACGAATAACGGTTATAAACATAAAAATCCGCCCTGGAATACATACTTGTATCCCGGGACGGATATCATCATCGTTATCCGCGGTACCACCCGCATTGAATCTCAAAGCTGTATAGTGCTTTCTAAGATTCCTCTTTTCGTGCGTAACGTGCAGTCTACGTACCAACCTACTTTTCATTCAGCTTTACCATATTTACTTGTTCAGCTGGTCTGCTCCAGAGTGTTCCCTATTGTCCTCATTCCCCAAGCAGTGCTCTCAGTCGGTGACACCACATTCCTGTCAGGTTCCAGAGTCCAGAGTCTCTTTCATCGCTTTACTATACTAAAATTTGTTTTAAATGTTAGCACATGTTTTTTCAGATTGCAAGAGGGTATTTCTAATTTTATGTAAAATGCCTTTCTTGCTTTTCATTTAAGACTTGTTATGGTATTATTTACTAAATTTAATGTAACTATAGTTTAGTCTTTCTATGTGGGGAGGAACTATTATGACCGAAAAACAAAAGTACTATTTGTGGTTTGCTCTTATTATCTCCATCTGTATAACTATACTGATGGAGATATTTCAACTGTACACCTTGCCGGTACTCGGCATATTGGAACTTTTCATGCTCGTGAATGTATGCATAATCATAGTGAATTTATTTATTCGTAAATGCGTAAATCATGTCGAAACATTGATTGTTACGGGATGTTTTTTCCTGTTTCTGCTTGCGCGAAATACATTTATACTTTTGTTTTCTATTGGCATTCCACATTCACAATAATCCTTATCTATTGTTTCCTTCAATTCTCGTGACTGGCTGCGGATGTTAATAAATGAAATGTCCGGAAGTCTAACCCGGTGGAGGCCACTACGGTTACGCATTTGCCATTTCATTCGTAAGGCATTCGATACACACAGAATAAAAAGTAGAAAGCCGTTCCAGTGAATGTGAAGAAGGTGTTGGAAATAGTTAAGCGTCAAATTATGCGTTGGGTTTTCGAAATTTGCCTGTTTGAGCCGAATGGCGAGTTGCAAATTTCGGAAGCCCGTTTTAGCATAATTTTGACGCTTTAGTATTTCCCGCCGACGGAACCTGAACAGGAACGGCTTCCTACTTTTTATGCAGGTCCGGGTCGTCGTGCCTTTCTGAATTAAATCCCAAACAATTCTAAAATCCGGAACTCCTCTGTCTCTTTCCCTATCTGACACAACAAGCACCGCATTCCCACATCCGTAATCTTTCCATCCAGTGTCATTGTTACTTTCTGAATTTCATTTTCTGTCATCAGATTCATAGCATCAATCTGGATTCCATTTAACTTTGTCATGTTCACGAACAGGTTCAGATCACTTGTCTCTTTTGGGCAGGTAAATCCATCTTTACCTGTGTATGTTCGGTCTCAGCTGTCAGTCCTGCTGCCGCCAGAGCTGCCGTCATAACTTTTTCCTGCATCTCTGGTAATAATTCATATTCATATTTTCTGCAAAGGCTCATTAAGTGTCTCAGGAATGTTTTATATTCTTCCTGGATCTCCGGATCCACATCCGTGGCTCTTTTTTCAATGATTTCAAGTTCTCTTTCGAGAACAAATACATCTCCTCCGGTCTGAGCTTTTACTTCTGCTACATGTTTCCCACACTCCATGCGTTTCAGAAACAGTGGTTTCATCTGTGTATCCACCGCATCAATACCTGCACGTACTTCTTCCAATGTCATAACTTTTTCCTCTCTTACTAAAATGCTGTTTCATCTGCAGATATCATCCTTCCGGCCGCATACAGATTCCCGATATTATCTGACTGCAAAGCCCCAAGTGGTATATCGAACCAGCTTTCTTCTTTTACATCCATATATGTTGCCATCTTATCTGTATCTTTGTGGATCTCCGGCTTCCATCCGCCTCTTGCCACACCATCTTCACATTTTTTTCTGTTCAGTACATCTTCCGCTTTTATCATCGACTTTCCTTTGATCCTTCTTGTCTCACGGAAACCGATAGACGGACCGATCATCGTCAGTTCACATTGCTCCATCCCCTTAAGATATCTGCGGAATGCCTCTACATAATACAACACCTGTCTTCTGGTGTCCAGTTCCATCTTCGTAAGTTCCTGACTGCTAAGCCCGGTCGGCATAACACTTGGAAGTAATACTGCTACCTGATTCGATCCTTCTCTTTTAAGAATAAATCCTTTTTCTCGCGTGAGATGCTGGATTCTTGCTTTTTTTGCCTTGATCACGGCCTGTTCTACAGCTTCCGGAGTCAGATCACAGGATATATTAACGCCACTTAACCGAAATGGAAGAGTTGCAGCCTGTACATTTCCCTCTTCATCCCGCCAGACGTATTCTCAATGATACAGAGCAGTTAAAATACAGCATGTTAAAATACAGTTCTTTGCAAACAGGAACTCTGAAACTAGGCATGTTATGGATTGGAGGTTATCTGAATCCTCCACAGCTGATCACGGATTATCATGATCGACATCCACTTGTCACCTGCCATCTTGATGTAGAAGGAAGCAAAACACTGTTTCATATACTTAAAGCAAGAGATTTGCATGCAATCTTCATCATCGGTTCTGAAAAACAGCTGCTAAACCAGTCAGTCTGATATTGCAATACAGCTTGCCTCCAACAATCTAGCCATTGGATTTTCTTCAAACTCAATTGCAGTCCGGTTAAAGTAATCCGGGATGTAAGATCGTGCCGCTTGAAGTTACTTTATCAAGACCGATCTACTATGTAACACACAAAGATATGCTGAACTATCCGACCGTTCATTCCTTTACAGACTTTATAAAGACAGATTTCAGCCAGATAAACCAATACCGTAAAATAACTTGCGGATTTCTCTCTTCACCAGTTATAATAAACAGGAGAAAATCAATCTTTGGGGGATTATTATGATAAAAACATTGTTCAAACACATTTCAAAATACTACAAGGACACTTTTGTCCTGGCCATCGCAGGTGTTGCTGTCGGCGTCCTTGTCGGACTCGTTGATGCAGCATTCGGGCTGGGGCTTAATGCCTGTACCGCTATCCGGACGAAATACTTCTGGTATCTGATCTGGTTCCTGCCTCTTGGCGGCGTCTTCATCTGGTTCATCTATCACCAGTTTGGCAAATCTGTCGCCAATGGTATGAAGATGGTCTTTCACGTCGGCTTGGTAAAAACACCAAACTTCCGATCCGCATGGTGCCGCTTGCCGTGATTGGAACCTGGACAACGCATCTGTTCGGCGGAAGTGCAGGACGAGAAGGCGTTGCCGTACAGATCGGGGCTGCTGTTTCCAATAACGTTGGGCGTCTGGTCGATAAGACTATTGATATCGAAAACAGCCGGAAGATGTTCCTGATCACTGGTATGGCTGCCGGATTTTCCGGACTTTTCTGTACTCCGCTTGCTGCAATCTTTTTTGCACTGGAGGTATTGGTTGCCGGAAAGCTGGAATATCATGCTTTGATCCCAGCAACAGTAGCTTCCATCAGTGCAGCATTTACATCACGGGCGCTCGGACTTCGGAAATTTCATATTAATATACTGGAAACCCTGAACTATCATCCTTCTACGTACAACGCTGTTTTTCTTTTAAAACTGGCAGCTATGGGACTGTGCTTCGGTATCGTTGGTTCTTTATTTGCTCTGATTCTTCGGTATCTGCGTTTAAAATTCGCTTTCCGTTTTTCTTCGCCTGTAAAAAAGGTTCTGATTATGGGATCTGTTGTCGCAATTCTTATGATGATCTTTCATCAGGGAAGATACTCCGGAACAGGCTCTAACCTAGTTGCTCTGTGCTTTGACGGTATTACAGACGATATATATGCTTATGACTGGATTCTTAAGATGGCTCTTACGATTCTTACACTTTCCTCCGGATTCATCGGCGGTGAAGTTGCACCTCTGTTTTCCATCGGTTCCTGCTTAGGATATGTACTTGGACCGGTATTCGGATTTGATCCGATGTTCGGTGCAGCTCTTGGATTCGCTTCCGTGTTCTGCAGTGGATCAAATACTTTACTTGCAGCTATCCTGGTCGGCGTGGAAGTTTCGGATATAATATGCTCCCATTCTTTTCGGTTGTATGTTTTGTATCGTTTATCTTTAACTTTAATAATTCGATCTTTACAGCACAGAGAGTTGCATTTACACATCCTGTACGACATCAGCGGTTGAAACAGCGGATTGCACCAAAGGGAAATTAACGTATTAGCATATACATAGTAGTTCCTGCAAGTAGCAATGTATCTTACATACTTTGTATCTACAGGACTTACCACTGGCAGCTCTTTACGAATGCATGGCAATAAAATAAGTGTACATTCTCCCACCGAAGAATTGTACACTTATTTTTATTCTCTTATTTCAATCTTAAATTCCTATAACACAATTTCCGAGTCTTCCAGAACCTGCCTCAGACTCCTATGCCATGATTGGTTTCAGTGCCTCAGCAAGCTTGTCC
>ENA-OQHA01000323-OQHA01000323.1-human-gut-metagenome-genome-assembly--contig:-NODE-323-length-25336-cov-3.220477_pt1 | contig 25336 bp, 30 predicted proteins | sample MGYA00242558_ERZ504707 | MGnify/ENA primary metagenome ERZ504707 (study PRJEB26092, sample SAMD00036197) | human gut metagenome | host: Homo sapiens | study: EMG produced TPA metagenomics assembly of...
TGTAAATGAACCTCATCTGACGGGACTTACCGACCAGGAAGTTCTTACCAGCCGTCAACAACACGGAGAGAATCTGCTGACTCCTCCCAAACGTCCGTCTATTTGGAAACTTTACCTGGAAAAATTTCAGGATCCTGTAATCCGAGTTCTATTAGTAGCCGCCGTATTCTCCCTGATTATATCCATTATTGAAAATGAATATGCCGAAACCATCGGTATTTTCTTTGCCATTTTTCTGGCTACCGGAATCGGATTCTATTTTGAATATGATGCCAACAAAAAATTTGATCTGCTGAATGCCGTTGGTGAGGAAACTCCTGTTACGGTCATCCGAAACGGAAAAATCCGGGAGATTCCGCGCAAGGATATCGTAGTCGGAGATATTGTCGTATTAAACACGGGAGAAGAAATTCCAGCTGACGGTACATTATTGGAAGCAGTCTCTCTGCAGGTCAACGAGTCAAGTCTGACCGGTGAGCTGATGGTCAACAAAACAACAGACGAAGCTCATTTCGACGACGAAGCTACTTATCCGTCGAATACCGTTATGCGAGGTACAACTGTTACGGACGGACACGGAATCATGAAAGTGGAGCGTGTCGGAGATGCAACAGAAATCGGTAAGGTGGCACGTCAGGCAACAGAACAGAACCAGGAGCAGACCCCGCTGAACATTCAGCTGACCAAACTGGCCAACCTGATCGGAAAAGCCGGATTTACGATTGCTGCCCTGACCTTTATTATCTTTACCAGCAAAGATTTGTATCACTACCTTTCTCTCAATGAAGTCAATGACTGGCATCAATGGATGGAGATCGCACGTATCGTTCTGAAGTACTTCATGATGGCTGTTACCCTGATTGTCGTAGCAGTTCCGGAAGGATTGCCGATGAGTGTTACCCTGAGTCTGGCCCTGAACATGCGCCGTATGCTCAAGACCAACAACCTGGTGCGCAAGATGCATGCCTGCGAAACCATGGGAGCCATCACTGTAATCTGTACAGATAAGACAGGAACACTGACTCAGAATCTGATGCAGGTCTACGAAGCCAAGCTGGATGAAAGCCAGCCTGACCTGATTGCTGAAGGCATTGCAACCAACTCAACTGCTTTTCTGGAAGAAAAGGAGAAAACGAAAAACCGAGCGGAGTAGGAAATCCGACAGAAATCGCCCTGCTTCTCTGGCTGAATGCACAGGGAAAGAATTACATGCCTCTGCGCGAACAGGCTAAGATTGTCAATCAGCTGACTTTCTCTACTGAACGGAAATACATGGCTACACTGGTGGATTCACCCATCCAGGGAAAACGGGTACTTTATATTAAAGGTGCTCCGGAAATCGTCATGAGCAAATGTCAGTTAAGCAGTCAGGAAGTAACCTCTTTCAACGAACAGCTGCTTGCTTACCAGAACAAAGCGATGCGTACTCTGGGATTGGCTTACAAGTATATCCCGGAAGGAGCATCCGAAGATTGCTCTGAACTGGTCAATGAAGGCGGTCTGACATTCCTGGGCATTTTTGCCATCAGCGACCCGATCCGGCCGGATGTTCCGGATGCTGTCAAGAAATGCCAGTCTGCCGGCATCAGCGTAAAGATTGTAACGGGAGATACTCCGGGTACAGCCACGGAAATTGCCCGTCAGATCGGCTTGTGGAAGCCGGAAGATACGGAACGTAACCGGATCACCGGTGTGGAATTTGCTGCACTGAGCGATGAAGAGGCACTTGAACGTGTACTCGACCTGAAAGTTATGAGCCGTGCCCGCCCGATGGACAAGCAGAGACTGGTTCAGCTGCTCCAGCAGAAAGGGGCCGTAGTTGCCGTAACCGGTGACGGAACAAACGATGCTCCGGCTCTGAACCATGCCAGGTAGGTTTGTCTATGGGTACAGGTACTTCCGTAGCCAAAGAAGCCAGCGATATTACCCTGCTTGATGATTCCTTCCACAGCATTGCAACGGCTGTCATGTGGGGACGTTCGCTCTACAAGAATATCCAGCGCTTTATCGTCTTCCAGCTGACCATTAATGTCGTAGCATTGCTTAGTGTATTGCTGGGAGCTTTCTTTGGAACTGAACTGCCATTGACCGTAACTCAGATGCTTTGGGTAAATCTGATTATGGATACCTTCGCTGCCATGGCACTGGCTTCCATTGCACCAAGTATGGACGTAATGAACGAAAAGCCGCGCAAGCGTACAGACTTCATCATCAGTCCGGCCATGCGAAACAATATATTTGGTGTGGGACTGGGATTCCTGGTCATCCTCATGGGCCTGCTGGTTTATTTCAAGAATCTGCCCGGAGGTATGGATACCCGTCATCTGACCATCTTCTTCACGATCTTCGTCATGCTGCAATTCTGGAACCTGTTTAATGCAAGTGTATTCGGAACCAACCATTCTTTCTTCAAGGATGCAAGCCATGCCATGGGTATGCTGGGAGTAGCCGCCATTATTCTGGTAGGCCAGCTTTTGATCGTATCATTCGGCGGTAAGGTGTTCCGTACGGTTCCTTTATCCGTAGAAGACTGGATCTACATCATCGCCGGTACGTCCGTCGTATTGTGGCTGGGTGAAATTATACGCGGTGTAAAACGATTAACCAAAAAATAATGAAACAGAACATTCGTCATATTATATTCGATCTGGGAGGAGTCCTGTTGAATCTGGACGTAGAAGGTTGTACCCGGGCTTTTGAAAAGGCCGGACTAAAAGACATCCGTTCAGTACTTACCGGAACCAACGAAGGAGGAATTTTCAGCGAGTATGAACGGGGAGAAATCGGAACTCCGGAATTCAGAGACGGTATCCGTCAGCTGGCCAGTCAGTCTCTGACAGACGATGAAATAGACCGGATGTGGGTCAATGAACTTTTAGATATTCCGCAGGAGAAACTGGATTTACTGGTTTCTCTGCGGAGCAAATATGATATTTATCTGCTCAGCAACACCAATGAACTTCACTGGCAGCATGTTGTCGAGAGCCTGCTTCCCCAACAAAATTACCGGGTCGAGGATTTGTTTAAGGAAACATTTCTTTCCTTCAGAATGAAACTGGCCAAGCCAGATCCGGAAATATTCCGGGAGGTACTCCGCCAGGCCGGACTTAAACCGGAGGAAACTTTATTCATTGATGATTCTGCCGTAAACTGCCAGGCTGCACAGTCTGTCGGCATTCAAACAGAACATTACAAACCCGGCAATGACTTAAGTCTGCTGTTCAACTGAGAAAATGGAGATACTGACAGAGAATCCATCACTGGTCTTACCGCCAAGCATTGCCACCATCGGATGCTTTGACGGTGTACACCGCGGCCATCGCTACCTGATCCAACAGGTATGTGAGGCTGCCGTGAAGCGGGGATTACATACAACCCTGATTACGTTCCCCATACATCCCCGACAAGTTATGCAGGCAGACTATCAGCCACAACTGCTTTCCTGCCTCCCCCAAAAAACGGCTTTACTGAAACAGCTTCAGGCTGACTACTGCCTGATGTTGCCTTTTACACATGAACTCTCCCGTCTCTCGGCCAAGGAATTCATGAACATGCTGCATGAACAATTCAACATTCAGGCCTTGCTTATCGGATATGACCATCGGTTCGGCCACAACCGGAGCGAAGGATTTCAAGACTACTGCCGCTATGGGAAAGAACTTGGAATGGAGATTATTCAGGCACAGGCACTCATAGAAAATGGAGTATCTATCAGTTCCTCCACCATCCGCAAACTGCTGAAAGAGGGAAATGTAAAAGATGCCAATCACTTCCTGGGTTATTCCTACTATCTGGACGGCAAAGTTGTCAACGGATACAAAGTCGGACGGACACTGGGATTTCCGACTGCCAATTTAAGACCGTCATGTCCGGACAAACTGATTCCGGAAGAAGGAGTATATGCGGTCCATGTATATCTGAAAGAACAGCGCTTTGCCGGAATGCTGAATATCGGTCACCGCCCGACTCTCAATAATGGCAGTGATCTGAGCATTGAAGTTCATATTCTGGATTTCAATGCAGACATCTATGACCAGTCCATGCGGATTGAATTTGTGCAGCGTATCCGTACCGAACAGAAATTTACCGGCCTCAACGAACTGATCGAACAACTCCAGCAGGATCGGAAAGAAGTCAGAAAGTTATTGCTGGAGTGATATGTCATATATCTCACGCAAATCTGCAAAAGCAAGTTAAATATATCGTTTTTCGATAATTTTCAATAGAGATTATTTGCACAATAATAAATTAGCCCTACCTTTGCGTTATACGAGATATATTTTTATTGAAAAGCGAAGTGTAACAGTTATTGCAGCCACAAACAAACCGTAAAACAACGACAAAACTTTTACTGAAGCTAAAAATATAGATCTCATGAAACGTACCATTAAACTTATCATCTACTTCATTGCCTATCAGCTGGCGTTCAGCAGCTTTCCGGCTATTGCATACATGCTGCGTACTCATAGTTTCGAAATGCCTTTGGCAACCGATGAAACATACATATTCCAGACCTTGCTCTGCAGCCTGCTGGCCTCTCTGGCAGTAATCATTCACTTAATTGCAGGCAGATATGTCTCACTGAACCGGCAAAACTTCAGCCCGCTTTCCGTATCACTGCTGATCACCTGCGTCCTGTTCGTTACAGGAATGGGGATGTGGAGCAATTATCTGAACGAACTGCTGGGCGTTTCCATGTCTCCCCAGTTGCAACAGGCTTTTGAGATGCTGATGCAACATCCGCTCGGAATCATTTCCACCGTTATTATGGCTCCTGTTGTAGAAGAACTGTTGTTCCGAGGTGCCATCGAAGGGCATCTGCTCAGAATCTGGAAGAAACCGGCCTATGCCATCATCGTATCTTCTTTGCTGTTTGGACTGGTACACGGCAATCTTGTCCAGGCTCCTTTGCTTTTCTCCTCGGACTCGCACTCGGATGGATCTACTATCATACGGGAAGTCTGCTCCCCAGTATCCTGATGCACTTTATCAACAACCTGACAGCTACCCTGACCTATCATCTTTCCGGAGATCCCGACACGACTTTAACCGAAACCTTCGGGGCTACAGGAGCGCTCTGTATAGCTTTGGGAGGCATCGTACTGACAATTCTCTGCGTCTGGATCATCCGCAGCAGACTGATCACCCAACCTGCAGCCTGGTTTCTACGACTCCAACCTCTGACAACACAATCTAAAAATCTTTCTTATGAAACATATCAAATTATTGGGCATCCTTACCATTCTGATTATCATCACAGAGTTCGTCCTTTCCATACCTTCGGGCATGGAGAGTTTTCAGGAAGGCATGGAAGCCGGAATGCAAGAAGCCACAGCCTGCAAGAATAACGCCCAGACACCCCTGCCACATCCGATAAAGGTTACTGTGCAGGTCAGTCCCGTAAACGCACCGCTGCAGACAGTAACACTGAACTGCGGACAGAACCGGACCACGCAGGCTGTATATGCAACGGACAGTATTACCTGTAACATCAGTGAACCAGCTTCGCATGCCATACTGACTATCATCAGTATCATTACTTTATTCCCTGTCCTCTACGGAGTATACAGCCTGATCCGTCTGCTTATCTGCGTTTCACGAAAAGAAGTTTTCTCCCGAAGAAACTGCTGGTGGCTTCGTTGGTTCACTTACAGTACAGCACTCCTTTTCCCTGCTCATTACTCTTTCTGAATGGATATTGGAAAGAGCAGCCCTCCAACAAATACAGCTGCCCGGGTATGAAATTACCGGAATCGACAAAACTTATGTCGAATGGTCCAGCCTTTTTGTCATGATGCTCCTGACTGAGATTTTCGCTGCCGGCGTAAAACTGCAGGAAGAACAAGATTTAACCATTTAGCCACAAAGCCTATGCCTATTATCGTAAATTTAGATGTCATGATGGCAAAGCGGAAGATCTCGCTGGGCGAACTGGCCGAACGAATAGATCTGACCCCCGCAAACCTTTCCATACTGAAAACAGGAAAGGCCAAAGCCATCCGCTTTTCCACCCTGGAAGCAATTTGCAGGGAATTAGAATGTCAGCCGGGAGATCTGCTGGAATACCGTCCTGATTCTTCATTGTAATCAAAGAAAAAAGATACAAAATGTCACATTCATAACTGATTATCCATTTATTGTCCGTATCTTTGCAACGAATTAGATAGTAAAACTGAATGAAGACATTTGAAGAATTAGGCGTTTCCCCGGAAATACGGAAAGCGATCGAAGAAATGGGATATGAGAATCCCATGCCTGTACAAGAAGAAGTAATACCGTATCTGTTGGGAAATGGCAATGATGTTGTGGCTCTGGCACAAACCGGAACCGGAAAAACAGCCGCATTTGGTCTGCCGCTGATACAAAAAATTGATGTAAGCCGTCGTGTTCCACAAGCTTTGATCCTCTGCCCTACCAGAGAATTGTGTCTGCAAATCGCAGGCGATCTGACTGATTATTCCAAATACATTACCGACCTGAAGATTTTGCCTGTCTATGGTGGTTCATCCATTGAAAGCCAGATTAAAAGTCTGAAAGCCGGAGTACATATCATCGTAGCAACTCCCGGACGTCTCATCGACCTCATGGAACGGAAAGTGGCCCGTCTGGACACTGTAGCCGACGTCGTTATGGATGAAGCCGACGAAATGTTGAACATGGGATTCACAGACAGCATCAACGCTATTCTGGAAAAGGTTCCCGAAGAACGGAACACCCTGATGTTCTCAGCAACCATGAGCCCTGAAATAGCCCGGATTGCAAAGACTTATCTCCACGACGCCAAGGAGATTACAATCGGTACCAAAAACGAAGGAAGCAAAAATGTTCACCACATTGCCTACACCGTTCATGCCAAAGACAAATATCTGGCATTGAAACGTGTGGTTGACTTCTATCCACAGATCTATGGTATCATCTTCTGCCGTACCCGAAAAGAAACGCAGGAAATAGCTGACAAACTGATCCAGGATGCTACAACGCCGATTCTCTTCACGGAGAATTAAGTCAGGCACAACGGGATCTGGTCATGCAGAAATTCCGCCAACGTCATTTACAATTATTGGTAGCGACTGATGTAGCAGCCCGCGGTCTTGATGTAAATGACTTGACTCATGTCATCAACTACGGACTGCCGGATGATACGGAAAGCTATACTCACCGTAGCGGACGTACCGGAAGAGCCGGTAAAACCGGTGTATCCATCGCCATCATCAACCTGAGAGAAAAAGGTAAAATGCGCGAGATCGAACGGATCATCAAAAAGAAATTTGATCTCGGTACCCTGCCAACCGGTAAGGAAATCTGCGAACAGCAATTGATCAAGTTGATCGACGATATAGAAAAAGTCAAAGTAGACGAAGAAGAAATCGAAACATTCTTGCCCGGAATTTACCGCAAACTGGAATGGCTCAGCAAGGAAGACCTGATTAAACGCGTGGTTTCCATGGAGTTCAACCGCTTCCTTGACTATTATAAAAATGCTGCAGAAATTGAGCAACCGAAAGGTAACGAAAAAAGAGAAAGCCAAAAGGAACGGAAGGATCATGGAAGTGATCGCGAAAAGACCAGCCGTAAAGCCGAGAAAGGTTATACACGTCTGTTCCTTAATTTGGGTAAAACGGATGGTTTCTATGCCAATCAGATTATTGAGCTGATCAACCGGAACCTGAAAAAGGAACGTATCGAAATCGGACGAATTGATCTGATGCAAAACTTCTCTTTCTTTGAAATTGCGGAAGCACAGGCTCCCATGGTCATCAAGCCTTGAACAAGACAACAGCCAATGGCCGCAGAGTAATCGTTGAAGTTGCCGGAGAAAACAACGGCAAAAGTGACAAGAGCGGAAAGAAGCAGAAGAATGCTACCGCCAAACCGGCTGAAAAGAAAGGCAAAAAAGGAAGTAAGGCAGACAAAAGCACAGCCGGAACCAGACCCAGTCGGGAAGAACGTGGCTACACATCTCCACGGGGACCAAAGAAAAAAGACGACTGGAAACAGTTCTTCGTTCACGATGATCGTCCATTGAAAGGAGAAGAACCGGACTTCATGGCTGAACAATGGGCCAAACCGATGAAACGGAAAAAGTAACCGTTTAAACGGTATTTACACCTTATATAATAAATAGCGGCGTACCTTCCAGAAGAGATACGCCGCTATCTGTTTATGGATAAAATATTCAATCCAACAAGATCAATTGTAGCTTTTCAGTTCCGATACGGGCCTTCAGCCATTGCCCCATTTTATTTTTTTCTGTATGGGAGGGCTTTTTGCCACAACCGACAATGGCAAAAGTCAGCGTATCTGTACGGGCACTGTCCACATTCAACTGAAGACTTTTTGATAAAGAAATGGTCCTGACCTCAGGAAACAAGACTTTCATTTCCTGCCCCATCCGGGCATCTACCTGACCAGAACCACTGAAAGCAGCCAATACACTATGCAAAGAATCCAGTTCTTCTCGCTGTGCCAGTAGCCGGCTCTCTGTATTCTTGTAGAAATCTTCCATCACCAGCGTCCGAATATTGCTGATATCCATCGTTCCATTTTGATTCATACCCTGGAAGACGACGAGTTTCGTATCATGCAGTTTATAACGGTCCATCTTCGAACGTACCAGAGCCAACTGATCTTCCGGTATTTCCTTACCTAACAGAACGACCTTAATTTCTCGTTTCTCAAAAGAAATTTCACGGCTCAGAACCTGTGTCTCCGGAAATTGAAGTTCTGTGGAAATAAAACTATTCGCCGCACTTTGATAAAAGGTTTCCTTCACAATCCCATACGTCAGATACACAGCCGGACACATGGTGAGTACGGCAATGGCCACAATATACCGTTTTACAAGCTTCTCGCGTGCTTTGTCCACAAACTGCTTCCGCTGGAATCTCATCACACGTACTCCGATAAACGTAGCCAGACTGATGAATACAGAATTGATGAAATATAAATAAAAAGCTCCGAGGAAATACAGCCAGTTACCCGTTGCCAGTCCAAAGCCGGCCGTACAAAGCGGCGGCATCAAGGCGGTAGCAATGGCTACTCCGGGGATCACGTTTCCTTTTTCCTTCGTTGACAAAGCTACAATACCTGCCAGACCACCCACCAGCGCAATAAAAACATCGTAAATGTCGGCGAAGTACGGGCCAGCAATTCTGACTGAACTTCATCGAGCGGAGTAAACAGAAAATAAAGCGTCGCGGTCATCACACTGAACAACGTAGCGACCAGAAAACTTTTCAGTGAACGCTTCATCAGTTCAAAATCATTCAACCCACAGACAGGCCACCCCACTAATCGGCCCATCAGCGGAGAAATCAGCATGGCACCGATAATCACGGCCGTAGAATTGACGTTCAGTCCCAGAGACGCTATGAATATCGCGAATATCAGAATCCACAGATTCGCTCCCTTAAATTCCACTCCGTTACGGATTCGATTCTACGGTTTCCCGCTCTTCCGCCTCGGTGCGGTTTAACTCCAGATAATTCTTAAAGAAGTACGGATCAGATACTTTCTGTGATTGCCTACTTCCATAGTATTATTGATTGATTATTTAATAAAACGATTGATCACCGGAATACTCTTCAAGGCAGATCCTTTTTCACGATATAAGCGACAAAGACCAGCAGCAATACCGTACGGAAGGCCAGACGGGCTATAACATTCGAAACAGTTACTTCCTGTCCGACAACAAACAGTGCAGCAGCCAGAACCAGATAAACAGCCATATCCTTCAAAGGATATTTCACCGGATACTTCTTTTGACCGATAAAATAAGACAAAAGTGTTATCAAACCATATCCGGCTACCGAAGCCCACGCGGAAGCTACATATCCGTATGTCGGGACCAGCCAGATATTCAAAGCCAGGATCACTCCACAACCGATCAGAGAAAAGTAAGCTCCCCATTGTGTCTCATCCGTCAGCTTATACCAGAAGGAAAGATTGAAATAGATACCTTTAAAAATCTCAGCTCCCATCACAATGGCCACTACGCTCAGTCCTTCCCAGTAATCGGAAGCTACCATATAGCGCAACAAGTCCATATAAAACATCACAGCCAGAAATGCAAGCATGGAAAAAATAAAGAAATACTTCATCGCTGCCGCATACGTACCACGGTCATCACTGTTCCGGCTCTTGCCGAACACAAAAGGTTCATAGGCGTAACGGAAAGCTGTGTAAACATTGCCATCACCATTGCTACCTTACTCGTTGCACTATAAATACCCAGCTGCACCAGTCCTTCCTGGCGGTCCTCAAACAGGAAGGATAAATCATCTTGTCTACAGTCTGGTTCAGAATACCGACCAGTCCGAATATCAGGATGGGAAACGAATAGTTAACCATACGCTTCAGCAACGCCTTATCCGGTCTCCACACCAGTCCTCTCAGTTCAGGAATAAAGAAGAACATCTGCACGGATGTCATTATCAGATTAGCTACAAAGATATACCCTACCAGATATTCAGGATCATAAAACCATGAAACCAGTGAGTGGGCATGTACGTCCAGCCAGGGACAAAGCAAAAGGAAGAACAGATTCAGCAGAATCAGCCCTACGATATTGAACAGTTTGATTGCAGCAAACTTAATGGGACGTTTCTGATAACGCAGATAAGCAAACGGAATACATTGGAACGAATCAAGTGCCACTACCAGTACCATCATGGCAATATAGTCCGGATGATCCGGATAACCCAACAGAGACGAGATTGGATCCAGAAACAGGAAACACAACACCACGAAAATCAGGGAAAGTCCGCCAACAAAGATCAAAGAGTTAGCATACACCTTTTTCGGATCTTCCGTTGTCTTATTGGCAAAACGGAAAAAACCGGTTTCCATACCAAAGGTCAGGAAAACCAGAATCAATGCCGTATAAGCATATACATTCGATACGATTCCATATTTACCGGATGATGCCGCCAGTACTTCCGTATAAAGCGGAGTCAAAAGATAGTTCAGGAAACGTCCCACAATACTGCTCAATCCGTAGATGGCAGTGTCCTTAGCCAAAGATTTCAGTCCAGCCATATTTCAAAATCCAACTTCGAACAGGCCGGATATGCATTTCCGACCCGCCACAAGCCCGGCACCGCCATGTGCCCGGCTTAATCAAACAATGTTTTATTACTACTATAAAGGCTTCTTCCCAAATGTTTATAAGCCAGTTCCGTCACCTCTCTTCCCCGAGGTGTACGCTTCAGGAATCCTTCCTTGATCAAGAAAGGTTCATATACTTCTTCCAGTGTTCCCGGATCTTCCCCAATGCCGTAGCAATGGTAGTCAGTCCCACAGGCCCGCCTTTGAACTTGTCTATAATGGTACAGAGCAGCTTGTTATCAATCTGATCCAAGCCATACCGGTCTATATTCAGTGCTTCCAGTGCATAACGGGCAATCTCCACATCAATCCGGCCGCTTCCCTTCACCTGTGCAAAGTCACGTACCCGCCGTAACAAGGCATTCGCAATACGGGGCGTTCCACGGCTGCGTGAAGCAATTTCTCCGGCTGCATCTACATCGCAGGGTACACCTAAAATACCAGCCGAACGCAGAATAATTCGTGAAAGTATCGTATCATCGTAATATTCCAGATGGAGATTAATACCAAAACGAGCACGGAGCGGAGCCGTCAGCAACCCGCTTCGGGTAGTTGCTCCTACCAGTGTAAACGGATTCAAATCCAGCTGAATGCTTCGGGCTGAAGGTCCTTTATCAATCATGATGTCGATACGGTAGTCTTCCATTGCCGAATAAAGATACTCTTCCACCACAGGACTTAACCGGTGAATTTCATCAATAAACAGTACATCGTTCGGTTCCAGACTGGTCAGCACACCTGCCAAATCTCCCGGCTTGTCAAGTACCGGACCGGAAGTGACCTTAAATCCTACTCCCAGTTCATTGGCAATGATGTTACTCAAGGTTGTTTTTCCCAGTCCGGGAGGGCCGTGCAACAGCACGTGATCCAAAGCTTCGGCACGCAAACGGGCTGCCTTGACAAAGATGCGCAAGTTGTCTACAACCTTGTCCTGCCCGCTGAAGTCCTCAAACTGCAACGGACGAAGCGCATTCTCAAAGTCCCGTTCCTTACCGGTCGGTTTATAGTCACGTATATCAAATTGTTCTTCCATGATTCTTTCGATAATTACGCAAAAGTACGAAAAAAAAGTTACCTTTGTCCAGATGTAGTAACTAACTTTTTTGATTATGGAGCCATATACGACAACCCACCTTGTGTTTTTCTCCCCCACTCATACTTCTGCGAAGATAGCTCGTGCCGTCGGCGAAGGCATCGGTATGGGACGGCGGATAGAAACCGACCTCACCCTGGATGAGGGAACTTCCCCCATTCTGATCAATGATGCTCTGACTGTCATAGCAGTTCCGGTTTACGGAGGACGAGTAGCTCCCATTGCCTTACAACGATTGAAACGTCTGAAAGGACATAATGCACCGGTCATTCTGTTGACCATCTACGGGAACCGCGACTACGAAGATGCCCTGGTTGAACTGCGTGACACAGCTGTTGAACTGGGATTTACCCCACTGTCGGCCGGAGCATTCATCGGAGAACACAGTTACAGCCGTCCGAATATGCCGGTAGCAGCCGGACGTCCTGATGCCGACGATTTGCAGAAAGCAGAACAGTTCGGACGTGAGAGTCTGAAAAAACTGCAGGAAAGTACATTCCCTCTGCCGTCATTCTTTATCAAAGGGAATATTCCTACAAACCTCTTCCTGCAGGCAACAATGCCACACCTGTATGCAATGACCTCTGCTATGCCTGCGGAAACTGCATCGAAGTCTGCCCTACCCACGCCATTTACCTGAGCGCAGACGGAAGTCAGATTGAGACCATTGCCGAACGCTGCATCCGTTGCTGTGCCTGCGTCAAGGAATGTCCCACCGGCGCACGTATCTTCGATTCACCCTTCACGGCCATTCTGCACGAAAAATTCAGTGCACGCCGGGAACCGGAAACTTTTTATAAACAGATCATGACAATCCACAAAGACAAAAGAGTATTGGTAGGCATGAGTGGCGGAATAGACAGTTCTGCCGTATGCATCATGCTGCAGGAACAAGGATATGAAGTAGTCGGAGTCACCATGCGCACCTGGGACGTGCCGTCCCATTCAGCACACCCGGCCAGGAACAGCCGGACGAAGTGCTCGAAGCCCAGGCTCTTGCTGCCCGACTGGGAATTGAGCACCACGTCGCCGACGTACGCGAAGAGTTCCGCCAGGTAATTGTGAAATACTTCATCGACGAATACATGAGAGGACGGACCCCCAACCTTGCGTGATGTGTAACCCACTGTTCAAGGAACGTATCCTCTGCGAATGGGCCGATCGTACGGACTGCACCTGGATTGCCACAGGCCACTACTGTCAGCTTGAAGACCGTAATGGCTACCGTTATATTCTGACCGGTGACGACCCCACCAAAGACCAGTCATATTTCCTCTGGAAGTTGCCGCAGGAAATTCTGCGCCGTATGCTCTTCCCCTTAGGCGGAATGACCAAACAAGAGGTACGGGCTTACCTGGCAGAGAAAGGATTTGAAGCCAAAGCCCGCGGAGGTGAAAGTATGGAGATCTGCTTTATCGACAAAGATTACCGCGACTTTCTCCGGGAGCATTGTCCGGACATTGACGAACGCATCGGCCGGGATGGTTTGTTGACAGCAAGGGACTCAAACTGGGACAGCACAAAGGATTCGCCTATTACACCATCGGACAACGGCGGGGACTGGATATTGCATTGGGCAAACCTGCTTACGTACTCAAGATCAATCCGGCCAAGAATACAGTGATGCTGGGTGACGCAGAACAGCTGAATGCCGAGTATATGCTCGTAGAGGATGTCAACGTAGCCAATCTGGAAGAATTGCTCACCTGCCCCAGTCTGTCTGTTCGCATCCGTTACCGCAGCCGGGCCATTCCCTGTCGTGTCATTACGCTTGACGACAATCGTCTGCTGGTGAAGTTCGAAGGACCGGCTTCAGCCATCACCCCCGGCCAGTCAGCAGTTTTCTATGACGGCAATCGCGTACTGGGCGGAGGCTTTATTGCTTTCCAGCAGGCAATCCGCAAAATAGCGGCAGAGAATCAGGAACGTTTCAGCAAATAATCCGGATTCCCTCTTTAGCGGCTGGAAAAAGAAAGGAGACAGACGACCACTCTTCCGAGGAAGAAATGACCGTCTGTCTCCTTGTTTTTCTACAACGGAAAGACTACTTGCTCAATTCACGTGAACGTTCGCCCAGGTAACCGCCATGATGACGCTTACTATATTCCTCAATAGTGAAGCCTGTACGCCGCATGGTCTCAACGACCAGAATGTCTCCGATAACCGTCATCACCGTAGTGGAAGTAGTCGGTGTCATACCCAGCAGGCAAACTTCATCAGGATGACCGGTTGCCAGGCAAATATCTGCTGCCTGTGCCAGCGGACTGTCAGGATTTCCCGTAATGACAATCTTCTTCATATCCGGATTCAGTTTTCGGGCCAGTTCCGTCAATTCTACAATCTCACGGGTCTTTCCCGAATTGGAAATCAGCAGCATCAGATCATTTTCCTGCAGAATTCCCAGGTCACCATGCTGTGCCTCGCTAGGATGCAGGAACACAGCCGGAATGCCGGTTGAACAGAATGTAGTGGCAATGTTCATGGCAATCTGTCCTGCCTTTCCCATGCCGCTGGTCACCAGCTTACCTTTCTTTTCATGTACCTGCTCCACAATCAGAGCCACGGCTTTCTCATACGCATCCGTCACCGGAATGTTCAATACAGCCTGGGCTTCGCGCTTCAGCAATTCATTAATAGATGAAATCATATCAGGTTGTTTTTTAGTGAATATTCATTTCAGCAAGGCAGTCAGTTCCTCAAAGGTATTGGCTACCTGATAAAAGTTGTTCAGCGGGCGGTGGGCAAAGTTCGCAGCTTCCAGTCCGCTCAGGAAATCCAGCAGCCCGTTCCAGAATCCTTCCACATTATAGAAGATAACTTGTTTGGAATGATAGCCGATAGTTGCCCCTGCCATCACATGGAACACCTCATCGAGTGTCCCCACTCCTCCCGGCAAAGCACCATCACATCCGCTTCCTGAAGCATGATATCCTTACGGTCACTCAGATTTACGGTATGGAACGTCACATCAAGCAGATTGCTCACCCGCCCCCGTTCTTCAAGTTTGTCGGGCACCACGCCCATAATCATAGCCCCATGCTCCTTGGCTGCACGGGCCACTTCTTCCATCAGTCCGGTGTCCGATCCTCCGTACACCAGCCATTTCCGGTTCTGCCCCATCCAGGCTCCCAGTTCACGCGCTTTTTCCACATAAACCGGAGCAATATGGTCCGAAGCAGAACAAAATATAGCTATCTTATCCATATCTTCACCTCTTCTAAAGCGATTCTGTTTTGCAAATATCTGCATTTTACGTTGAATAGCAATAAGTATTTATGTAATTTTGCCGCCGGAAACCGTTTATCATGCAAAAGATCATGTCATATAGTACTTTTACCTTGCCTAACGGACTTCGTGTCATTCATGCACCCAGCCCGACAAATGTTGCTTACTGCGGTTATGCCGTTGATGCCGGCACACGCGATGAACAGCCGCACGAGCAAGGTATGGCCCACTTTGTGGAACACCTTATCTTCAAGGGAACCCATAAGCGGAAGGCCTGGCATATCCTGAACCGCATGGAAAATGTAGGAGGCGATCTGAACGCCTACACCAACAAGGAAGAGACTGTAGTCTACAGTGCTTTTCTGAAAGAACATTTCTCACGCGCAGCAGAATTGCTGACGGACATCGTATTTCACAGCACCTACCCCAACAGGAAATAGACAAGGAAGTGGAAGTCATCATCGATGAAATCCAAAGCTATGAAGACAGTCCGGCTGAACTGATCTTTGACGACTTTGAAGAACTGATTTTTCCCAACCATCCCCTGGGCAGAAACATTCTGGGAAAGCCAGACCTGCTCCGGAACTTCACCAGCCAGGATGCCCTGAATTTTACAAAAAGATATTACCGTTCCACCAATATGGTATTCTTTATTCTGGGGGATATTGACTTCCGTAAGGCTTTGCGTACACTGGAGAAAGTCACAGCTGATATTCCCTGTTCGGCTGTCGAAGCTATCACCGCCAGTCTCCGTTGCCTTATCGTCCGCAGCACCTCACGACACACAAGGATACCCATCAGGCACACGTCATGATCGGGGGCCGCGGCTATCATGCCTACGATGAACGACGTACCGGTCTTTATCTGTTGAACAACATTCTGGGAGGGCCCGGAATGAACAGCCGCCTCAACGTATCCCTGCGCGAACGCCGGGGGCTGGTGTATAATGTAGAATCGAATCTTACCTCCTATACCGACACCGGAACGTTCTGTATCTACTTCGGCTGCGATCCGGAAGACGTCGACTCGTGTATCAGTCTGGTGCGGAAAGAGTTGAAACAACTGCGTGACCGTGCACTGACCACCGCCCAGCTTCATGCTGCAAAGAAGCAGATCATCGGGCAAATCGGAGTGGCAAGTGACAATTTTGAGAACAATGCCCTCGACATGGGCAAATGCTTTCTTCACTACGGCAAATACGACAGCCGGGAAGAAGTGTACCGCCGCATCGAAGAACTTACCGCTTCCCAACTGCTGGAGATTGCCAATGAAGTACTGACAGAAGAATACCTGTCCCAATTGATCTATCAGTAATTTTTTCGACTGAATAGTTACGAATATCCATCGGATAAGCATACATTTCCTCTCCATAGTACAAATAGACAAAGATTCCCATTTTCGAAACATTTGTCAATTTGCTACATTTACCCTTAGCGAAAAGAAAAATATTGCCTTCGTCATCGCTTTGGGAAAGTATGTTTTATAGCTATAAGACAGGATTTTTTACGATTTGACAAAGGTTTAGTTTGACTATTCGCTACTTTTAACGAAAAATCAACAAGCCATGGAAAGAATCTTTTTCACTATGGAGACATTCTCCGGCGTCAGCAGCCTGATACTGGCTCTTTTCCTTCACTTCTCGGAAGTGCCGAAAGGAGAAATGTGCAGGCGCAACAAACACAGCCGGATTTATGTGGAAGCCGCCTACATTCTGGTCGGCCTCGCATCACTGGGCATCGCATTCTCCACGGAAAGTTATCATGAAACCTTGAAAGCTTTCTTTATCCAAAGCCTGGCACCCATACAAACCCTGTTATTCCTCTGGTCTATCACCTATCCTATATATATAGGACACAAACTGGAAGGATTCATGCGGCGGCAGTTGATCTATACATTTCTGCTGGCGGCCGCAAATCTGATATACTATTTCGGCCTGGACGGACAGACGGGTACTCTTCTCTACTATGTCCTCATGGCCTGCTATGCCCTCCTGCTGATCCTCTATATACGCGTTTATCTCCGTATCTCCAGACGCTGGACACAGGTACATCCCGAGCGTGCGCCTTATCTGCAAAAGCGCATCCATCCCATATGTATCGGCCTGTGCATCATGTTCGGACTGTCTGTTGTTGTAAGCATTTACCCATACTTCATCAGCCAGCTGATATTCACAGGAATTTACACAATTTTCTACATAGTTTTTGCCCTGCAGTTCCATAACTATGGCATATACATCGCCAATTATCCCCTGATCGAAGAAAATGAAACACCGGATCAGACTCCGGCTTCACCAACCATAACGCTAACCATAGATAACACAACGGTCATGAAAAAAACCAACGAATTGAACTACGAGAAAATAGAAGAGAAAATTAAAGAATGGACTTCCGGAAAAGGTTATCTCCATTCCGGACTTACCATTCAGGAAATGAGTAAGGAAATAGGTATCAACCGCACATACCTCTCTAATTTCATCAATGATACCTATCAGACAAACTTCAACGGGTGGGTTAACGGCTTAAGAATCGAAGAAGCCAAAGAGCGGATGATCAACAATCCGGACATAAGCCTGGCCGAAGTCGCTGAACAAGTGGGGTTCGCCGACCTTGCCCACTTCAGCAAACAGTTCAAAGCAAAGGAAGGACAGTCCCCTTCTACATGGCGAAAGGAAATCCGGAAGGCCGTTGTATGAATTTCCATCCCCTGTTAACCGGTAAATAAAGGGGGCAAAATGATCAATACCTGATTTTACCCCCTAAGATGTCAGATACTATCCCCTCGTTCTCAGAACTTTGTCGTAATATTGCAGTATGATGATTCACCAAGATCATCTGCATTAATTATTTAAAAATGAAAATTATGAGAACTGAGAGTTTTACCCGCGACCTGATAAATGTACAAAACGACCTGCTGCGCTTTGCCTATAAGTTAACAGCCAACCACGAAGATGCCAACGACCTTCTTCAGGAAACTTCCCTGAAAGCGCTGGACAACGAAGAAAAATATGCAGCAGAAACCAATTTCAAAGGATGGATGTACACCATCATGCGCAACCTTTTTATCAACAATTACCGCAAGGCTGTACGCGACCAGACCTACGTGGACCAGACCGACAACCTGTTCTATCTGAATCAAAGCATTGATCTGGCTGACGAAAGCACTGAAAGCAGCCATGATCTGAAAGAAATCCGCCGGGTAGTAAACGCTCTGCCCAAGGAATACCGCATCCCGTTCGCCATGTATGTTTCCGGATTCAAATACCGCGAAATTGCTGACAAACTGGGACTCCCTCTGGGAACCGTCAAAAGCCGCATTTACTTTACCCGTCAGAAACTCCAGCAAGAACTGAAAGATTTCCGCTGATCCTGCCGTCCTGTTCCGGACTCTCTGCTAACGGTAACTCTTGTTTCACCCCATAAACCGTGCTCATCCCGAGCATGTCTTCCAGTCTTCCCGCCCCGTATGTCTCACCGAGACCTGCCAGGCGGGAAGACTTTTTTCCTTTCCCCCTCAGACAATCCCTTTTCGACCCTCCGGAAACGTGCGGTCGATCCTGCAGAAACGTGCAGTCGTTGCAGCCCAATCGTGCGGTCGTTGCGGGCTAATCGTTATACTCGATGAAGGAGAATCGTCCAGTCGATTTTTCCGGTCAGTCCAGAAAGTACTTTTGCATCATTCAAACCATTTATTTCAATCAAAAAAAGCCCTTCGGGATTTTAAAAAAACGCTTCGACGTTTTACAACATTGAATTCGGGCTTTTAAGGTAAATGACGAAACGTTTTTCAGACCTCTCTATAAATATATGGAACAACAGACTGAGTGCAGCAAGCTGGTGAAATAAGTCACTGCAAATTTGGGGAAACGCCCTGTCGGAAGAACAAAATAAATTCACTATCTTTGCGCCATTGAACGGATTATCATAAAACTACATACACGCATGAAAATTGAAGATAAACTGACGGCGTCCGTAATCAACGGCGTGAAAGAGTTGTACGGGCAGGAAGTTCCCGCCAAGATGGTACAGCTGCAAAAGACTAAAAAGGAATTTGAAGGCCACCTGACTCTCGTGGTTTTCCCGTTCCTGAAGATGTCGAAGAAGGGTCCTGAACAGACAGCACAGGAAATCGGTGAATACCTGAAACAGCATGAACCGGCCATTGCCAGCTATAACGTCATCAAGGGATTCCTGAACCTGACTATTGCTTCCGACGTGTGGGTGGAACTGCTGAACCGTATCCACGCCGATGCAGAATGGGGCATCCGCAAAGCCGATGAGAATGCGCCGCTGGTCATGATTGAATATTCTTCACCGAATACCAACAAACCGTTGCATCTGGGACACGTGCGCAACAACCTGCTGGGTAACGCACTGGCAAACATCATGGCGGCAAACGGCAACAAGGTAGTGAAGACCAACATCGTAAACGACCGTGGTATTCACATCTGCAAGTCCATGCTGGCCTGGCTGAAATACGGTAACGGTGAAACTCCGGAGTCATCAGGCAAGAAAGGTGACCACCTGATCGGAGACTATTACGTAGCTTTCGACAAACATTACAAGGCAGAAGTCAAGGAACTGATGGCTAAGTTCCAGGCAGAAGGAATGAACGAAGAAGAAGCAAAGGCCAAGGCTGAAGCTGAATCTCCGCTGATGCTGGAAGCCCGGGAAATGCTCCGCAAATGGGAAGCCAACGATCCGGAAGTACGCAGCCTGTGGAAAATGATGAACGACTGGGTATATGCCGGATTTGACGAGACCTACAAAATGATGGGTGTCAGCTTCGACAAGATATACTACGAATCACAAACTTATCTGGAAGGTAAGGAAAAGGTAATGGAAGGCCTCGAAAAAGGTTTCTTCTTCCGCAAAGAAGATGGTTCCGTATGGGCTGACCTGACCGCTGAAGGTCTGGATCACAAGCTGCTGCTCCGTGCTGACGGTACTTCCGTATACATGACTCAGGATATCGGTACAGCCAAGCTGCGTTTCCAGGATTATCCGATCAACAAGATGATTTACGTAGTAGGTAACGAACAGAACTATCACTTCCAGGTTCTGTCTATCCTGCTTGACAAACTGGGATTTGAATGGGGTAAAGATCTGGTTCACTTCTCTTACGGAATGGTGGAACTGCCGGAAGGTAAGATGAAGAGCCGTGAAGGTACCGTGGTAGATGCTGACGACCTGATGGAAGCAATGATCGAAACGGCCAAGGAAACCAGCAACGAACTGGGTAAACTGGATGGTCTGACCAAGGAAGAGGCTGATGACATTGCACGTATCGTAGGTCTGGGTGCTCTGAAATATTTCATCCTGAAAGTAGATGCCCGCAAGAACATGACCTTCAACCCGAAAGAATCCATCGACTTCAACGGTAATACGGGTCCTTTCATTCAATATACTTATGCACGTATCCAGTCTATTCTCCGCAAGGCTGCAGAAGCTGGAATTACAGTACCTGCCGTTATCCCGGCCGGCATCGAGCTGAGCACGAAGGAAGAAGGACTGATCCAGATGCTGGCAGACTTCGGCAATGTAGTGAAACAGGCTGGTACGGACTACAACCCGTCAATCCTGGCTAACTATGCATACGATCTGGTGAAAGAATACAATCAGTTCTATCACGACTTCAGCATCCTGCGCGAAGAGAACGAAGCTCTCAAGGTATTCCGTCTGGCACTGAGTCAGAACGTGGGCAAGGTTGTGAAGCTGGCTATGGGCTTGCTGGGTATTGAAGTTCCGGAAAGAATGTAATGCCGAAGCAAAAGTTTTACGTGGTCTGGAAAGGGGTCGCGCCAGGTATCTACACTTCATGGACGGAATGTCAACTGCAAATCAAGAATTATAAAGGGGCCCTTTATAAATCATTTGACACCCGTGAGGAAGCAGAACAGGCGCTGGCCTCAGCCGCTCACCAGTATGTGGGAGCCGGTAAAGAGAAAGTGAAAACGGCCGTAGCACTGCCGGAAGGATTCGATCTGAACTGCCTGGCCGTAGATGCAGCATGCAGCGGAAACCCGGGACCGATGGAATATCGGGGAGTATATCTCCTGACGGGTGAAGAGATCTTTCACTTCGGACCTGTGTATGGAACCAATAATATCGGTGAATTCCTGGCCATTGTACACGGACTGGCATTGCTCAAACAGAAGAACCTGCACATGCCTATTTATTCGGACAGCCGCAATGCGCTGAACTGGGTAAAACAGAAAAAATGCAAAACGAAGCTGGAACGGAATGATCGTACAGAGGAACTTTTCAGGCTGATTGAACGGGCTGAGAAGTGGCTGCACGAAAATGGATGCCCGACTCCATTACTTAAATGGGAAACAGAAAAATGGGGAGAGGTACCGGCTGACTTTGGAAGAAAATAAACATAACGGCTGCTACTGACGGAGAAATTCCGGACATGAGCAGCGTTTATAATTAACTGGATGATAAAGCAACTGACATTATGAAGAAAAGAATAGCTTACCTGATTGCTTTTTTCGCAATGGTACTGGGGTGTTTTCTTATACAGAAACCATTGTTCATGCTGTATAACGACGCAGTGGAAAAAGGTGTTTCTCCAGCAGATTTCGGACGGGTGATCTTACACGGATTCACACTTGATGCCACTACTGCCGGGTATCTGACGGTAATCCCATGGCTTGTAGTCCTGATCAGTATCTGGTTCAGACAATTCCCGTTGCGGAAGATTCTGACAGGCTATTATATGCTGATCAGCTTTCTGGTCATGCTGATCTTCATTGTAGACATGGCTTTATATCCGTTCTGGGGATTTAAGCTGGATGCTTCCATCTTCCTGTATATGGATTCACCGAAAAATGCACTGGCAAGCGTTTCTACGGGATTCATTATCTTACGCATCTTTATCATGCTGCTTTTATCAGCTCTGATGATAGCCGGTTTATACAAACTGACTCCTCAAAGACTGGCTGGTACTAGCGTCGGGTGACGGGAAGTGCCGGCATGATTCTACTTGGCGGACTGTTGTTTGTTGTCATCCGGGGAGGTGTAACGGAATCAACAGCCAATATCGGACAGGTATACTTCTGTAATAATGAGTTTCTGAATCATTCAGCCGTAAATCCGGCCTTCAGTCTGCTGCTTCCGCCGGAAAGACTGAGAATTATGCGTCAGAATTCGATTTCTTCGACGAGGAGAAGCGTAAAGAGTTGTTTGAAGGACTTTATCCGACAGAAGGAGAAAATATGGTAGAACTGCTCAATACACGCCGCCCAAACATTCTGATCATTCTGGTGGAAGGTTATGGAGGGGTGTTCATTGAATCGCTTGGAGGAGTACCAGGGGTAAGTCCGAACTGGGAACGCCTGTCGAAGGAAGGAGTGTTCTTCACCAACTGTTATGCCAACAGCTTCCGTACGGACAGAGGAACCATCTGTACGTTTAGCGGTTATCAGGGCTTCCCTACTCTTTCTGTCATGAAAATACCGGCAAAAAGCCGTACGCTTCCTTCCATTGCAGGCAAACTGGTGAAGGAAGGATATGTTACAGACTTCCTGTACGGAGGGGATATCAACTTTACAAACATGAAAAGTTATCTGCTCGGAAGCGGATACCAGAAACTTACCGCAGATGTGGATTTCAGTCTGAAAGAACGGCAAAATCCGTGGGGAGTGAACGATGATATCACTTTTGAATACTTGTATAATGAAATCAAGAAACGGCCTCTCTCACAACGATGGCACACAGCTTTCCTGACTCTGAGCAGCCATGAGCCTTTTGAGGTACCTTATCACCGGCTGGAAGAAAAGATTCCCAATGCTTTCGCCTTTACAGACGAATGTCTCGGGAAGTTTATCGATAAATTAAAACAGTTGCCACAATGGAAAGACTTGCTGGTTATTTGTCTGCCGGATCACGGTTTCCATTATCCGATCAACGAGCCGAACAACACGCCGCGTATTCATCATATTCCTATGCTCTGGCTGGGAGGTGCAATTAAGCAGCCGGCTGTTGTTGACAAACTGATGAATCAGACAGATATGGCTGCTACCCTGCTGGGACAGCTGGGCATCAATCACCGGGAATTTAACTTCAGCAGAAATGTATTGGGGAAAGAATATACTTATCCTTTTGCCTATTACACCTATAACAACGGCTTTGCTTTCCGTGACAGTACGGGAGTAACACAGGTGGACAACAATTCAGGAAAAACACTGGTGGATGAACCTGCCCCCAGCCTGCGCCGTATGGAACTCGGTAAGGCGATCCTGCAAAGTTCATACGACGATCTGGGAGAAAGACAATAAAATCAGATTACTCTATAAACTTGATTTTCTGGGTATCACGTGGCTTGGCTGCCGGACTTTCATCCGGATAGCCGAATGCTATGCAATACAAGAGCTGGTAACCTTCAGGAAAATCCAGCTTTTTCAGGTAATCAGTTGCTTCAGGTTGCGTGTTCATAAAACGGACAGGACTTCCCAGGCAACAGGAACCTACTCCCATAGACCAGGCTGAAAGAATCATGTTCTCACCCAACAGTCCACAATCAATCTGAGACATGTCATAGGAAGTGTCATGGGCAATGAATACAACTGTAGGGGCATTGCGGAACATATTCTTGAAATTCGGATCTTTTGCTGCCTGAGGATTGGCCTTTTTATAGATTTCCGTCAGGCCATTGATATAATCAGGATTATCCACTACCCGAATAGCCCATGATTGCTTGTTCTGTCCGTTAGGAGCATTAATGCCACAATTCAGAATCGTCTGCATTGTATCACGATTAACCGGCTGTGGTTTGTATTTACGCACACTACGGCGCTCCATTATGGTCTTAATCACCGCATCAGACTGAGTCATTCCTTCGGTAACAGCTACATTCTCCTGCTGTGAAGCGGGAGAGGTACATCCTGCTGCGAGGCAAAGGCATAAACAGCCTGCCATCGTCTTCAATTGTTTCATAGTTTATTGTTATTAGATAAATATTACTCTAACTCCTGACTCTCAATCATTCCTTTCTCGAAACCTTCTTCCAGACTATCCAATGCAACTCCAGCTTTTTGCATCTGCTCCATAATACTCTTTCCACTGTTCTTAAAAACAGTAGCAGCATACTGCCCTTGCAATTTAGCCATCTCTTCCAATTCCTCCTTGGTCAAATCTTCGTAGGAATTAATTTTATCCAGCAATTTCTGGAAACGTTCGTTAGCTTCTTTCCACTGGTCGAGAGTATAATCCTTCCCTTCCTCCTGAATCTTTTCCACAAAGTCCTTTAAATCGTCCATACGCCTTTTTGAGAATGGCAGGAGGAGAAACACATGATTGCCACTGCAAACAATGGAAATAAAATATACATTTTCATAAGCGTTTATAATTAGTATGGTAAAGTCTCTATCTACAAAGGTAACAGGATTAGGAAAAGGAACAAAAAAGGAGCCCCGAAAATCGGGACTCCTTCTGATTATTTAGTCTTATGTAATTCTTATAATTACAATTTCGGACCAGCAGCAACCAAAGCTTTACCTGCTTCGTTTCCAGTGAACTTAGAGAAGTTCTTGATGAAACGACCAGCCAAATCCTTAGCTTTTTCTTCCCACTGACAAGCACATTCGTAAGTGTCACGCGGATCCAAGATTTTCGGATCAACACCCGGCAATTCAGTCGGAACGACGAAGTCAAAGTAAGGAATAGTCTTAGTAGGAGCTTTTTTCGATTGAACCATCCAGGATAGCATCGATAATACCACGAGTATCACGGATAGAAATACGCTTACCAGTACCGTTCCAACCAGTGTTAACCAAGTATGCTTTAGCACCAGTCATTTCCATCTTCTTAACCAGTTCTTCTGCATATTTAGTAGGATGCAAGCTCAAGAAAGCAGCACCGAAGCAAGCAGAGAATGTCGGAGTCGGTTCAGTGATACCACGTTCTGTACCAG
>ENA-OQHA01000324-OQHA01000324.1-human-gut-metagenome-genome-assembly--contig:-NODE-324-length-25274-cov-2.578876_pt1 | contig 25274 bp, 26 predicted proteins | sample MGYA00242558_ERZ504707 | MGnify/ENA primary metagenome ERZ504707 (study PRJEB26092, sample SAMD00036197) | human gut metagenome | host: Homo sapiens | study: EMG produced TPA metagenomics assembly of...
GTGTCTAGGTGTCTGACCAATTCGTTTTATTCTGCTTGGTGAGAGGGGTATAAATTAGGGTATGGTATCTCGTACAACATTTTTAGGATTGGGGTTATAAAGCTTATTTTTCACCTTAAATGTTGTACCCATTAAAAAACAGACTATATGTACCTATAAAGTGGATTTAGGGTAGGATGAGGGAAAAGCTATTTGTATTAATTATATAATATAATAGTTGTTTTCCCTCTGATAGGGTTATTTGTGTTTTATAATGAACTTAGGTATGAATTTAGGAGCCAGCTCTGCTGTATTGGGGATTCTTTGATGTTTAAAATCAGTTTCTAATATGTATTCTTCACCTTTAAGAATCAGTTGTCATTATGAATATCTATAAGGTCTTCAACTTCAATTCAATAATGTATTTTTCATAGGTCTTTTTATCCATTTTTAGTTTCTCAATAATGTTGTTTTTGGATAGTTCAATATCAGCAAATCTGGATAATAGAACTAACTGCATGAAAAAGCCTATATATTCTGATTCAAGTTCAATTCCAATAATCTTTCTTGAAAAGGTAACGCATTTTAGTTCCATAGGTGGAATGTGGTATATGCACCGTTTGGTCTTATTCTCGAATCCGTTATCCAGATAGTAATGCTTGATTCGTAAGAATCTTAACTGACTATTGAAATTGCTTAAACTATCTCCTGTGATTCTTTTCAGTTCATCTAAAGTCTTGCGTACATTGTAGTGTTTATCTCTGAATAATGACAGGCAGAAAAATCTAAAGATATTGGCAGATTTGAAATGTGGCAGCATGGAATAATTAATCGTTGCTCTGTTTTCGCAATTTGTTGGTATTAATCTTTTCTTCATATTCATTAGTAGCTGATTGAACATTATAAGTAAACCTTAAATCTTTCTTTTCACGTTCCATCTTATAATAGTAGGCTGTGCCAAAATAAATCTTGGCTTCCTTTCGGTTGTTGAACTTCTTTCCAGTTGGCAAATGAATTATCATATCAATTCAAGCATTAGTAAGTTAATAAGCCAGTTTCTGCAATGAGATATAATAGGTAGTAACCTTTCCATTTTTCTTTCTCCTAGTCTTTAGATAGTTATTAATATTAGCCCATAATCCTATATGACTCTGTTATCTTTTACTCCTTGTCTTAGTGCTTTTTCTCTGATTTGCTCATAAGTAAATTCTTGCATTTTAGAAATATTGAATGATTTGTAAATAGGGAATCTTGGTAGTGGAATTATCTGTTTGAAGTTGTATAAAGATAGTTACTTTATAGGTGGGGAACTAATCATAAGTTCACTACTTATAAAAGATAGGTTTAACGGTATTTCAGATAATTCTGTAAGGGTAGGACAAAAGTGTAATGGGGTATAAAAAGAAGAACTTTATTTGTTTTGTCCTACCTGTAATTATAATAGTTCTGCTCTGAGGAAATAACCTCGTTCCCGTTTTTCCCGATTCTGCATGGAACTGTATCGAAGTAATGATTAATGGTTTCCCCACGGATGCTTTTATGAGGATGGATATTCAACATTTCAAAGATTCGGGTCAGTTCAGAAACTATCTGTGAGCATTTGTATTTGTAGCCAGTCTTGAAACTGTTCTTTATCAGTTTGACTGTTGTATTGCCCTGCATCCGTTTTAGAATAATAGCTTCGTTCATGCGTTTTTGGGAATAATCCATTTCCATGATTGAATCCAAGCCTAAAAGTTCGTATGCTTCTATCAATAAGGAATCAACTTTTCTCATTTCGTTTATAAAGTCCAAATCAAATTCAGATAGCGGTTCTTTCAGTTCGGATAGTATGGCTACCATTTTCTTGCGTTTTTCTTTGACTGTCATTTTAGAGCCTTGAAGTAATAGTTGGCTAAAGTCCTTAAACTGATAGATATATCCTGTACAGGATGGGCGGAACATGTAACAGGCATAATATAGAGATATGATTCTGTCACTGTCATGGTAACTGCCTGTTACCAGCTTGTCATTGGTATCATTGTCAATGGCAAAATAGTTTTTCTTTCCATCTGGATAAAGCATCCTGTTGAATGGAAGTGAACGCATGGCTTCTCCGAAAGCATTCCTTTCTGTTTCGGATGCTGCACTGTTATATAATGTTCGGATTGTATTGTATGCGTGTTCCTGTGCAAACTGGTGTATTCTAATTTCTTCCGTAGTCATTATTGGTAGATTATTGTCTGTTGTATAAATATGTGTAAGTGTAGATAATCCGTTACGGAAACGACCTGCAATCTGTACACAATCCGTATTAATATCAAGTATGGTATATGGTGATGCCTTTATATCAGTAAGCATTACAACATGTGGGGTATAATCCACTTCCAAGTCAAAAGCATTATAAAACCTGCTTGTGAAGAAATTGAACTTTCTCATTCTGTCAGATTTCCATTCATCATAGGCATTGTTGAATTCAAGTTCGTTCTTTAGCTTCTGTACACTTTTAGGTGCACAGAATATGGAGGATTCGTTCTGGATTCCCAATTCTTTTATTAATGAATGGCTATAGTCAACCAGATTAATAAAGAAACATATTGGGGAATCATTATGTTGCTCCAGATAATCTTGGATGCTTTGCAGTGTATTGTTGGTATGAATTAATGTAATATCCTGTTTGTAGTTATAGTCAGCATCAATAGTGACAGTTCTGAAACCTTGTTCTTTGAAACGAGGGTCTGAAAATGCAATCGGTGTTGCCGAAACCAGAGCTTTCTGTTTAAAAAGGAAAAAATCATTTATCGGCAGAACTATGTTATCTCTATAATCCACATCTTTTACTAACAGGTGGGATTCATCCATCAAGCAAAAGAAATGGGAATAAAGGTCTATTCCAACATTATTTGCAGCCTGTTTGATTTTGGGAAAGCTTTCTGGAGTAGTCATAAGTTTATGGTATTTGTATGGCTCTTGCAGGTAATCGGTTATTTTATCGACTGAAACACCTTCGTAAACTCCGAACAGTTTAAAGTCTTTGTCTGATTTTGCACATTTACCTTGAATGACAGGAACATTAGGCTCTATCAGTATAGAAGGTCTGGGAGAATGGATTTCCAGATAGGTAGCTCCAATGCCAGGAAATTTTTTGGCAAGATTAATGTTTGATTCTATTTGTGGCATTATATCGGATAGCTTCTGTCCTTTACTGATAATGTAGTGATTCATATATTGTTGGAGTTTAGATATCCTACGATAGGGTCTGTCAGTCTGATTCTGAAATAGATTTTCCCGAATTTGAAAACAGCTATAAGGTTTATGTATGGTTGGGTTTCTCTTAGAAAAGGAATCCTGTAGATTTTATGTTTCTTGTCAACTAATGCTTTAAGGAATGTAGTCTGGAAATCGGGTAATGATTCTTCCTGTAATGGAAAGACTTTGAAATCATCTGGATTTCCTGTTTCCAGATAATTTATAATCCAGTTCCAAGATGCTGTATTTAGCATGTATTTTAACCTTGACATATCTGAGTTGCTTATCCAAGCACAAGGAGTATCATCAACTCGGATTGACAGATTTTTCTTTTGTTCCATTAGTTGTTTTACTTGATGATGGGCTGATTCATTATCGTATGCTGGGGGTAGTATAATGTTCATGCTATTATGTATTGATAAAAGGAGAGAGGTTTTACCCTCCCTCCAAAATTTGATTCGATTATGCAGTAAGAGCCTTGTTCAATAGTTCTTCAATGTGTTCATCCCTTTTAAGGTAGAAATGTATATCATAATGGAATCCGATAGAGAAAACAGCATGAAGAAATCTGTCACCGTTTGAGCTTATGAAATCATCTTCAATCTTTAAGTGATATGAGGATTCCATGAATTTCTCAAACATTTCCAGTTCAAAATTTGTCGAGGTTTCTTCTATTGTGTTGTTACCTTCCGTTTGGAATGCATGGATTGGTTTCAAGTTACTGCCCATTGCTGAAATGACCGCTTGATAAGTTCACCGTTTGCAATGGTTGTAAGTTCCTCTTTTATCAATCTGCCTTTCTTATCTCTGTAAGTTAATATAACTGTAATGGCAGGCATATTGTTGAGTGTCTTGAATCGTAAACGGATTTCTGTTGGAATTCTTAGCATACCGTTTAAGAATCTGGTTACAAATACTGTATCAATAGTGTTATTTACTAAGACTTGGTTCTCAGCTATGCTCTGTTGTAAAATTTGGATATTCATCTTTTTATAGTTTAAAGTATTAATAATTCATGTAATCTGTAACTTGGCGCCTTATCGTTATTGATTACGTTGCAAAGGTGAGAACTTTTGAGAAGATTAAAAGAGAGAAAAAAAAATCCTGCTTTCATGTACCCTTTTAATGAGATGAAGCAGGACTGTATTGGTTATCAGTTTATTATTAGAAGTATATGCTGTTTATAGTATCAATCTTTTTGTCTTTATATTGCTTGATGTAGCCTTTTAAAGTAAATTCGTCCTCTGAAAAATTCTTGTTCTTAGATAGTTTGGTGAAGTAGATAAGTTTTGATATTAGTAATGTCTTACTAAGTGAAACGGTACTTCCTTTCTTTTGTCTAACATTAAACAACTTGTTATATGGTTTTAAATTGAAGAAATCATTAAACATTTTATAGAACAACCATATTTGAATGGATTCCTTTTCTTCAGTGGGTGTGTTCATTCTGACCTGTTGGATTTGCATCCAAGGATGTTCCTCTATCTCCTTTAAATTATTAGCAATAACAGCAGCCAAATAGCCTATTGCATTGGCATTATCAATTATTATCTGATGCTTGCCCTCCACTTTTACAGAAATAGTAATAGGCTTCTTAAAACTTACTCCAAACCGATTAACTTCTTTATGGTTATCAGCTATGGCTTTAGCAAACTTAGTGAGTTGTTCTACCCCAACTCCTGTAGCTTTTATTCCATCCAAACACGTGCCACAGGTGTAATCAAAGATAAATAGAAGTAAAAACCAGAACTTATCTATGTCAATTCCCAAGCCTTTCAGCATTTCTTGTATGCTTTCATTGCCTGTATAATCTTCGTATGTGAAGTGACCATATAATCCGTTTTGATTATATCTATTTATAAAGAATGGCAAAGCAGCTGTACCACAAATATATTTTTCACCTGTAGATGGGTCTATGTCTATATCTGGAACATATAATGTAGCTATCTGTTCCATATATTCTAAACGAGGGTCAATGTTTATATAATTTTCTTTTAACTTTTCCATAATGTTTTAGTTTGGAGCAAAATTAAAAAAGAAAATCCCACTCACAATATCTGCAAGTGGGATAATCATAGTTTGTAAGGCTTAGTAGTTGGAATCTCCTGTAAATGTGTCCATGAGCTTGTCCATCTGTTCACCTATGCACTTATCTATCAGTTGGCATAATGGTTGGTCATTCTGGTATTGGTGTGACCAAGCATCTTAGAAACGACTTCCAGTGAGATATTATTAGCTAAAGTAACGGTGCTGGCGAATGTGTGGCGGCTTGTATGAAATGTGATTCGCTTCTTGATGTCGCACAAAATGGCTATATCCTTTAGGTATTTGTTTATATCTGCTGGGTCTTGGATAGGAAGTAATTTCTCTCCACCTTTGTACTTATCCAGTATCAGTTTGGCAATAGGGAGTAGGGGATGCGTGATAGAACTCCAGTCTTAACCCTGCGTTTCTTAATCCAAATTCTGCCTGTATTGTCCTTTTCAAAATGTTCTGGTGCTAAGGTTTTGATGTCAATGTAGCTCAATCCAGTGAAGCACCCAAAGAGGAACATATCTTTTGCTCTCTCCAGTCTGGGTAGGGGAGTGTCAAAGTTGATAATCTTTCTTAGTTCTTCTTCATCCAAGAAATCTATTTCTACGGGTTCACGTTCTATCTTATAAGTAATGAATGGATTGGTAGCCATGTATGAATTAGCTACTGCAAGGTTGACAATCTTTTTAAGTAGCTTTAGATGTTTGGTAGATGAATTTTGTGCCATTCCTTTGTCTATTCTTAGGAATGTATGAAAAGACTGGATAAAGTTCAGATTCAATTCACGTAGGTATAAATCTTCTCTTTTGTATTTCTGCTGAACAAATTTTTGAGTAGCCTTACTGTATAGACAGAAATCCAATAAGTAGCTTTAGAAACTCCATTTCCAACCAGCTTTTCCTGTTCTCTGTTATGTTCTTCAAAAAATTCAAACAGGCTTTTTTCGTTCAATGCTTCTACTTTGTCTGCAACAGCTTCTTTTAGTAGCTCTGCTGTGATTAGGTAGCCCATTTGAAGTAGCTCAATTTCTTTCTGGTATATTTTGTTTCTTAGCTGTGTAAGATAACTATTTACTAATTGAGCTTCTTCACTCTTACCTTTTACTAACTGTTTTTCTTTATTCCAGTCTGTAGAGCGTGCATATTTACCTGTGCTGAAATAGATTCTTTTTCCGTTTGTGGAGATAGAAACCTCAATAGGTGATAAACCTTTCTTGTTTTGCTTACTTTCTCTCAATGAAAAGTAAACCATCGTACAATGTTTTTCCATATTAAAATGATTGTAAAATGGAGTATATCTCATTGTACTATAGCTGATTATATAAGTTTTGCAGCCCATTTTTGAAAATGGCAAATTGGGCTGCAAATGGGCTGCAAAAATCACCTTTTCAGGGCTTAATTAAGTGACAATTGCTCAGCTTTGGGCTTGAGTATAATGGCCTTTGGGTGAACTATATTTTAGGTTGTTATAGTCTCATTTTTCTTCTTACTTGATAAGACAAGATAACCAAAAAGAAGGCTATTAGAATATCCCTAAACTATAATTTACGGCAAATAAAAAACTCCTGCAACCATTTAGATTACAGGAGTTTATATATTTGATAAAGTATAGATTACTTATTCAAAGCAGTAGCAACGTCAACTGCGCAAGCTACTGTACAACCTACCATCGGGTTGTTACCGATACCCAGGAATCCCATCATTTCTACGTGAGCAGGAACTGATGAAGAACCAGCGAACTGAGCATCTGAGTGCATACGACCCATAGTATCTGTCATACCGTAAGAAGCAGGACCAGCAGCCATGTTATCCGGGTGAAGTGTACGACCTGTACCACCACCTGAAGCTACTGAGAAGTAAGGCTTACCTGCAAGAACACGTTCTTTCTTGTAAGTACCTGCAACCGGGTGCTGGAAACGAGTCGGGTTAGTAGAGTTACCTGTGATAGATACGTCTACACCTTCTTTCCACATGATAGCTACACCTTCGCGAACGTCGTCAGCTCCGTAGCATTTTACTTTTGCACGAGGACCGTCTGAGTAAGCGATTTCTTTTACAACTTTCAGTTCGCCAGTGTAGTAGTCAAACTGAGTCTGAACGTATGTAAATCCGTTGATACGAGAGATGATCTGTGCAGCGTCTTTACCCAGACCGTTCAAGATACAACGCAAAGGTTCTTTACGTACTTTGTCTGCTTTAGCAGCGATTTTGATAGCACCTTCAGCAGCAGCGAATGATTCGTGACCTGCCAAGAATGCGAAACATTTAGTTTCTTCGCGCAGCAACATTGCAGCCAAGTTACCGTGACCCAAACCTACTTTACGGTCATCAGCAACTGAACCCGGGATACAGAATGACTGCAAACCGATACCGATTGCTTCAGCAGCTTCAGCAGCGTTTTTGCAACCTTTCTTAAGAGCGATGGCGCAACCTACTACGTAAGCCCATTTTGCATTTTCGAAGCAGATAGGCTGAGTTTCTTCACAAGTTTTATAAGGATCAAGACCATATTGTTCGCAGATAGCGTTAGCTTCTTCGATGTCTTTGATACCGTTAGCGTTCAAAGCAGCAAGAATCTGTTTGATACGACGGTCCTGGCTTTCAAATTTTACTTCTCTAATCATAATGTTCTTTCCTCCTTATATTATTCGTGACGTGGGTCAATATGTTTAACTGCACCTTGTTCTGCTGTGAAGCGTCCGTAAGTACCAGTTACTTTCTTCAAAGCTTCGTTTGCGTCAGTGCCTTTCTTGATCTCATCCATGAACTTGCCCAGGTGAACGAATTCGTATCCGCAGATTTCGTCGTTCTTGTCAAGAGCGATAGTTTTGATATAGCCTTCAGCCATTTCCAGGTAACGAGGACCTTTTGCCAAAGTACCGTACAGAGTACCTACCTGGCTACGCAGACCTTTACCCAAGTCTTCCAGACCAGCACCGATCATCAGACCGCCTTCAGAGAAAGCTGACTGAGTACGTCCGTACACAATCTGCAAGAACAATTCACGCATAGCTGTATTGATAGCGTCGCACACCAAGTCAGTGTTCAATGCTTCCAAGATGGTTTTTCCCGGCAGGATTTCAGATGCATAGCAGCTGAGTGAGTCATACCAGAGCAACCGATTGTTTCAACCAATGCTTCCTGGATAACACCTTCTTTTACGTTCAGTGTCAACTTGCAAGCACCCTGCTGAGGAGCACACCAACCAATACCGTGAGTTAAACCAGAGATATCTTTAATTTCTTTTGATTTAACCCATTTTCCTTCTTCAGGAATTGGAGCTGGACCATGATTAGGTCCTTTTTTTACAACACACATGTGTTCAACTTCGTGTGAATAAGTCATATTCTTTACGTTTTATGAGTAATAAAAAATAAGTATTTCGTAAACTTCTTATTACGGAATTTCTTCTTTAATTCGTACGCAAAGTTAGTCGTTTTATTTAGTTATGCATCAATGAAACCTAACTTTTGTTGGTTTTAATGATATTTTTGCTGAAACTCTTGTTTTGTAATCTCTGCTTGTCAAAATGTTTTTTATCTTCCGAAAGAAACCTGTATCTTTGCCGATGGTAATATCAGCAGGATGGTAATACCTATCTGTAAGTAATAATAATTAGGTATATGAATGAAGTCGAAATTAAAGTAAAAGACGAAGACCTACGTCGTGGAGCCGAAGCTGGAATGGATGAATTTCTGAATGTGTTTATCCATAAGTATCTTGAGGTTACAGGAGGAGTAATTAATGCTGAAACGATGCCTTTACTGAATGGCTATCAGCATACTTTGCTAGGTTATCATTTCTTTCGTGAAGAAGTGCTTGAAGGAGGTTTTATACAGTTGATTCAAAATGGTTACGGACCATATATCTTTGATAATCCTTTTGCCAAGGCGATGCGTATGTTTGGAGCGAAAGATTTTTCAAAGCTTATTTATGATGCTAAAAAGATTTATGATGCTCATCGCGAAGATTTGGAAAAAGAATGTTCCGATGATGAGTTTATGGCAATGTATGAGCAATACGAAGCGTTTGATGATTTGGAAGAGGCCTATATGGATATGGAGGAGAGAGTTACAGCACAGATTGCTGAGTATGTAGATGAGCATTTGGAACAATTTGCAGGGATAGAGTAATCTTTTAGAATTTATTGCTTGTTTTGGTTTATAGTGAATAAAAGTTAAAAATAAAGATAGGGAAAGCAGTCTTTTTTTACTCATTTTTCATTTTAAGTGAAAAAAATTTAAATAATAAAAGATAAATAAAGGAAGAATATGAAGACAATGAAGTTTTTTATGTTGGCATCAGCTTTTGCATCGATGATTGGATTTAGCTCTTGCTTGAATGGGGGAGATTATACCAATAGCTATAGCGATGTAGATTTTGTAAAAGTTACTGGCTTTTTGGGAACTGTTAGTTTGAAAAATCAGTTGGATATGAATATGTTCCTTCTAATAAAGAGGTTATTGCTGATTTGGAATCAGGAAAATATGCATATATTGCTTATTCGTATGATCCTACAACCGTCAATAATACTACTAAGATGATAGATGTCCAGCTGTATGGTTGTTCACAGTTGGCAGATGGATATGTTTTGCCTTCGGCTCCAACAGAAGATGATGCCAATGCTCCTATATATGATGTTACAAGTTCGGGTAGTACAGGTGGACAGGTTACTCCTATTTTCTATCAGTTGAATGATGTGTTTATTCCACTTTATTATTATTATAAACCAGCAAATAATAACGACGACTTGAAAGAGGAGGTAGCTCTTCATAATTTTACGTTATATTACGATCAGGCAACTGATTTCAATGGTTCTACTATGACATTGCATCTCCGTCATAAAATACAAGATTTTGATGAAGAAGATAATAAGGAACGTACTAGTCGTGCATATGAATTCAGACATTTCTCTTTGGCTGCTCCTCTTTATGCATATAAAGATGTAAACGGTGGCAAAAATCCAGATAAAATTGTTATCGAATTCGAGCAAAATACATATAATGCAGAATACAACGAAGACAATGTAAAGAGCGAAACATACGAAATAGATTATAAGACAGTAGTCGAAAATTATAATAAGCTGGCCGGTAACACTTCAGGTTCAGAGGTTACAGAATAATTTAGGAGAGAGAAATATAGAGTAAGCATACTCGATAAAGTATGCGTCCGTAAGGTGCGGATTATGCAGATAAGGCTGTGTATGTTAATGTATGTCAGCGTTTCTGTATAATTCGTGCCTTATTTTATTTCTTTTTTGTACATTTGCAGTTCCGAAGTTCGGATTTATTACAAAAAGTAGAATAACATTGGATTATAAATCATTATTTCAGCAGATAATAGCTTTGTTGTCTACTCCAGGCAAAGCGTGGAGTGAAATTGCAGAGCGGGGGTAGGAAGGTCAGTAATGCCTGCTTTTGTTTATCCTCTTATTGGGTTGTGTGGCTTGTCAGAGTTTATCGGAACATTTATCGGAAAAGATTTTTCATCCGTTATGTTCCAGGTAGCCTTGACTCGTTGTTGTGCTGTAGCTGTAGCTTTGTTCGGTGGCTTTTTTCTTTCAGCTTATTTATTGGATAAGTTGAATCATAACTGGCTGGGAGGGAAAGATTCTTACGACCGGATACTTGTGTTTGTGGGCTATTCTATGGTAGTTACTTTTGTATTGAATATCGTCAGTGGACTGTTTTCTATAGTTGTACTGCACTGGATATTGCAAATATATACCATTGTAATTGTATTCGAGGGGGTACGCAGATGGCTTAAGGTTGAGGAGAACAAACAGACTGCCTTTACTCTTGTGGCTACTATCATCATTTTGGTGTGTCCTGCTATTATCGAATTTATATTTAATAAGTTATCAGTAATATTGAATTAATGAAAACAAACGCCGGTAATATAAATATTAAGAATAAACGTGCTTCGTTCGACTATGAGTTTATTGATACGTACACAGCCGGAATTGTGTTGACCGGAACTGAGATAAAGTCTATTCGTCAGGGAAAAGCAAGTTTGGTTGATACGTTTTGTTTCTTTTCCCGTGGAGAGTTGTGGGTAAAGAATATGCATATAGCTGAATATTTTTACGGTTCGTACAACAATCATTCAGCTCGTCGGGACCGTAAGTTGTTGCTGACAAAAAAAGAACTTCGTAAACTTGAACGTACTTCTGCCGAGCCTGGATTTACCATTGTTCCGACTCGTCTGTATATTAATGAAAAAGGGTTGGCGAAGGTTGTGATTGCTTTGGCAAAAGGTAAGAAACAATACGATAAACGCCAGACGTTGAAAGAAAAAGAAGATAAGCGTATGATGGATCGCATGTTCAAGCGATGATCGGGAAAGATGGTGCAGACAATTACAGTTTATATAAGTTGTCTGCATCGTGCTTTTGGCATATGAGGAAAACGATTCCCTGTGTTTTAAATTTAAATAGAGCTTTTTCAAAATGCAACAACTAATAAACGAACGTATTCTCGTGCTCGACGGAGCCATGGGAACGATGATACAGCAATACAATCTTTCGGAAGCTGATTTTCGGGGAGAGCGTTTCAAGGATCTTCCAGGATTGCTGAAAGGAAACAATGATATGTTGTGCCTGACTCGGCCGGATGTTATAGAGGAAATACACCGTAAGTATTTAGAGGCAGGAGCTGATATCATCGAAACAAATACATTTAATGCAACTGCTGTTTCATGGCAGATTATCATATGCAGGCTTATTGCCGTGAGATAAATCTTGCGGCAGCTCGTCTGGCCCGTAAAATTGCTGATGAATATACAGCGAGAACTCCCGAAAAGCCACGCTTTGTTGCTGGTTCGGTAGGACCGACCAACAAAACTTGCTCGATGAGTCCGGATGTAAATAATCCCGCTTTTCGTGCATTGACATTCGATGAACTTTCTGAAGCTTACCGTGAACAAATGGAGGCTTTGCTTGAAGGGGGAGTAGATGCTATTCTGATAGAAACAATTTTCGATACACTGAATGCGAAAGCTGCTGTTCTGGCCGCAGAAACAGCTATGCAGAATTTGGGAAGAAAGTTCCTTTGATGCTTTCTGTTACGGTTTCGGATGTTGCTGGACGCACGTTGTCGGGACAGACGCTTGATGCGTTTTTGGCTTCGGTACAGCATGCTGATATCTTTTCCATCGGACTGAACTGCTCTTTTGGTGCCAGACAGTTGAAACCTTTCCTGGAGCAGTTGGCCCGTCGTGCTCCTTATTATATAAGTGCTTACCCTAATGCCGGACTTCCTAATAGTCTGGGGCAATACGACCAGACACCCGAAGAAATGGCTGCCGAAGTCAAGGAATATATCGATGAAGGACTGGTGAATATAATCGGTGGATGCTGTGGTACTACCGAAGCATATATTGCCAAGTATCAGGAACTTATTAAAGATGCCAAACCTCATGTGCCTGCTCCGAAACCGGATTATCTCTGGCTTTCCGGGCTGGAACTGTTGGAAGTGACTCCTGAAATTAATTTTGTCAACGTGGGTGAGCGCTGTAATGTGGCCGGTTCACGTAAGTTTCTTCGTTTGATAAACGAAAAGAAATACGATGAAGCTTTGTCGATAGCCCGCAAGCAGGTAGAAGACGGCGCGTTGGTTATCGATGTTAACATGGACGACGGATTGCTTGATGCTGCTGAGGAGATGACAACCTTCCTCAATCTGGTTGCATCAGAACCGGATATTGCCCGTGTGCCTGTTATGATAGACTCTTCCAAGTGGGAAGTTATTCTGGCAGGACTGAAATGTGTGCAGGGAAAATGTATCGTCAACTCTATTTCACTGAAAGAAGGCGAAGGAGCTTTTGTTGAGCATGCCCGTACCGTCAAGCAGTACGGAGCGGCAGTCATCGTAATGGCTTTCGACGAGAAAGGACAGGCCGATACATTTGAACGGAAGATAGAAGTTTGCGAACGGGCTTATCGTATTCTTACAGAGAAGGTCGGTTTCCGTCCTCAGGATATATCTTCGATCCGAACGTGCTGGCAGTGGCTACTGGTATCGAGGAACATAATAACTATGCTGTCGATTTTATTAAAGCTACAGGTTGGATTCGCCGTCACCTTCCGGGCGCACACGTCAGCGGAGGAGTAAGTAATCTTTCTTTCTCTTTTCCGTGGCAACAATTATATACGTGAGGCAATGCATGCAGTATTCCTTTATCATGCTATTCAGCGGGGTATGGATATGGGTATTGTCAATCCGGGAACTTCTGTACTTTATACAGATATACCTTCGGATATCCTGGAACGGATTGAGGATGTGGTGCTGAACCGTCGTTCGGATGCAGCTGAACGCTTGATTGAAACAGCTGAAAAACTGAAAGCGGAAAAGGAGAACTCGGGTGAGCAGCAAACAGCCAGTTCACATCTTGCCTGGCGTGAAGGGACGACTGTAGAAGAACGTTTACAATACGCACTGGTAAAGGGTCTTGGCGATTATCTGGATGAAGACTTGCATGAAGCACTTGCCAAATATCCGGATGCTGTCAGCATTATCGAGGGTCCGCTTATGTCGGGAATGAATCATGTCGGTGATTTATTCGGTTCCGGTAAGATGTTCTTGCCTCAGGTTGTAAAGACAGCACGTACTATGAAAAAGCTGTAGCTATCCTTCAGCCTATATTGAGGCGGAAAAAAGGAAGGGGCACGCAGTGCAGGAAAAGTGCTGTTGGCTACAGTAAAGGGAGATGTACACGATATCGGTAAGAATATTGTTTCTGTGGTTATGGCATGCAATAATTACGAAATTATCGACTTGGGCGTAATGGTTCCTGCTGAAAAGATTGTTGAAACGGCTATTCGTGAGAAGGTAGATTATTATCGGCTTGAGCGGACTTATTACACCGTCGCTGGAAGAAATGGTGCATGTCGTTTCAGAACTGGAACGTGCCGGACTTGATATTCCTGTAATGATTGGCGGTGCTACAACTTCCAAACTTCATACAGCTTTGAAGATTGCTCCGGTTTATCATGCTCCGGTGGTATATATGAAAGATGCTTCACTGAATGCTCCGGTGGCAGCACGCCTGATGAATCTTGATCTTCGAAGTACATTTGCAGAAGAACTGGAAAGTGAATACCGTGAGCTTCGTGAAAAGAATAAGACCAAACAGGTAAAGACGGTTTCACTCGAGGAAGCACAGAAAAATAAATTGAATCTCTGGGAATAGTCTTTGTAGACAAACTGATTTATATTCTGTTATAAGGCATGGCATATCAAATTTTTAGTGATATGTCATGCCTTTTTCCGTATTCTTTGTATTTTTATCACCATATTGAAAAACACGACATGATAATGAAAACACAATTTTGTTCTTTTTTACTTTGCTGGATAATCTTTTGTGAGTTTTTGCCGGCTCAGTCTGTATGCGGATATCGTTCGTTGGATGTTACAAATCCTATAGAGTTATTAGGAAATAAGATTCTCTATGAAGGAAAGGAAATAGAGCTGGGGGAGAAAACCTTTTTTATCGATGGGCAGCTGTCCGATGAAGTGACGGCCAGATATCCTTTTGTTTTCAATAGCTTTAATGAAGCAGCCAAGGCTTTTGTTGCCGGAACAGAAGCAGAGCCTATGAAAGTATATATAGCTCCTTATGTATATTGGATTGATAATCCTGATGATCCTCAGGTTAGGGTAGGAAAAGACGGTAAAGAACCTTTCGGACTGGTAGTAAAATGTCCTTATCTGCATCTTGTCGGGTTAACCAAAAATCCTGAAAATGTAGTGCTTGCTTCCAGTCGCGGTCAGACACAGGGAGCTGTAGGAAACTTCACGATGTTCGATTTCTGGGGAGATGGTCTGTCGGTGAAGAATCTTACGATGGGAAACTATTGTAATGTCGATCTGGAATTTCCTTTAAAGAAAGAATTAGGACGTAAAAAAAGAATGTCTGCCATTACCCAGGCGCATGTAGCTATTGTCATGGAGATAAAATTGTGGCAGAAAATGTCCGTTTCATCAGCCGCTTGAATATGAATCCTTTGAATGGGGCAAAACGTATTTTGTTCTATAAATGTTATATGGAAAGTACCGACGATGCGTTGACTGGTACAGGAGTCTACCTGAACTGTACGTTGAAGTTTTATGGTCAGAAACCATTCTGGCGGACGGATATGGGAGGGGCTGTTTTCTTGAACAGTGATTTTTATGTATGTCATGACGAAGACCGTCAGTATTTTTGTAAAGGAGTGGGACCTTTGACTGTTGTCGATTGCCAGTTTCATGTCCGAAAGCCTGTATATGCAGGCTGGACACACGAGCCGTCCGACTGGTTACGGTGTTACCAGTATGGTGTAACGATGAATGGACAGCCTTACGTAATAGGTGCGGACAAGCCTTATAATACAGTATGTATGGAGCAGGAAAATGTACTTCATGCATACCGCCTGACAGATGAAAATGGTAAGGTAATTTACAACACTTATAATTTACTTCGGGGAGATGATGACTGGGATCCGCTTCAAGTGAAGGATAGTGTACGGGTAATCGGAGAACATGATGGCAGGGATTATGCGAATCTGCCGGTCTGTTTGTCGGTCACTCCGCTGGTTGCCTCTGTACAGACCGGAGGTAATCCGGTGAAGTTGGTTGCCAACGTAAAAAGACACTGCAATTATGTGCAGCAGGGAAGCTCTGTTCGCTGGAAGATTCAGCCGGGATATGAAAAGTATGTCAGCCTGTCTGCCGGAGAAGACGGAACGTGTGTGGTCAAGGCAATGAATCACGAGGACGAAACCAAACATTTCACTGTTGTAGCCTATACGGAAGATGGATTGGAATGTGCAGTAGAATTGACAGTTGCTCCCGATTTTGTGGAAGCTCCTGCTTTTGTGGAAGTGCCGAAGCTGGAAATAGCAGATGGAAAAGCAATGGTAAGTTACGAACTGGATTTGCAGGGACGGAAAGATGAGTCGCTGATTACCTGGTATCGGGCTGTTGACAAAGAGGGTAAAACGAAATATCCGGTAGCAGTGTCACGGTTGGCTAAGCCCGAAACAACCTATAGATTAACAAAAGAAGACGTTGGATATTATCTTATGGCAACGGTAGCACCCAAACATTTGCGTTGTCATCCTGGTAAAGAATATACGGTAATTTCTTCATCACCTGTTGGCCGTAAACAGGTAAATCCGGTAGATGTATTCGAAACTGATTTTCGAAATTTTCCTTGTTCCAATCAGCCTGTATTGTATTCCGGCGGATGGACAATAGGAGGATACAAGCCTCTTGATACGGAAGGTTACGATTGGGAACTTTTCTCCGATAAGGACTATTGGGTGTATGGAGAGGGAATGAACGGATCACGCGGAACGGGTTTGCTGCAGGCGCAGCGTGGAGCACGGCTGTTATATACTCCATTGGAAGGTAGATATGGAGATATGAAAATAACCTTGAATGTAGATCCGAGCAAAACCGCAGGACAAGGGTTTGGAAGTGCTACGGGGCAATATATGGATATCTGTATCAAGTTCGATACCCGTACACTGACTGGATATGCCTTGCGTATTATCCGTACGACAAAATACAGCAATGCGGTCGATTTCATGCTGATGAAATACGAAAATGGCAGGACTACTGCGATTTCTCTTCCGGTATCTTCCACCTGTTACCGTACCGACTGCACCATTGTACTTGAGGTTAAAGGAAATAAGTTGACGGCCCATGCCGAAACTTCCACTCCGCTTTCATCTCCTGTAACGGACGAGAATCTGAAACCATCTGTAAGTTTGGAGGCTGATATCGTTCCTAATGTTTGGGGAGGTATGGGCATTCAGCACACGGGAAGTTGTGGAGAGAGCACTACCATGCTGCATCACCTGAAAATAGAATGGATGGGCGTTTCGGCTAGCAAATGATAAGTGATTAGAATGCAGAAAAGGAAAATATGAACAGCCCTTCACGATATATGAATAATACCCATACAGGCTAACAGTGTACCTTTGCTTCAGATTAAGAAATGAAATAATATGAAGCAATTACTAGTTATTTTTACCTCTCTTTGTGTGCTCGTTCCTGTAAAAGCGCAGGATGTCCTCACACTGGAAGAGTGCCTGCGGTTGGGCATAGAGAATAATCTCTTTTTGGAAAGCAGCCGTAATGAGATTAGAAAAGGAGAACATACACTGAGCGAAAATCGTGCAAAACTCCTGCCTCAGATTAATGCCGTTGCCGGATTCAATGACAATTTCAATCCTCCGGTATCTGTTACCGATGGTTCTGCTTATGGAAATCCTTACAACGTTACCAAAACTTTGCAGTACAATGCCTCGGCGGGTATACAGTTACAAATGCCTTTGTACAACCAGACTGTTTATATGGCAGTAGATATTGCCCGTACAATGAATGAGTTGAACCGTTTATCGTATGAGAAGGCACGGGAAGATCTGATTTTGCAAATCAGTAAAATGTATTACCTGAGCCAGAATACAGCCGAACAGATAGCGTTAATCAAAGAGAATATTTCGCGTCTGAACGAACTGAGCAGTATTACACAGGCCTTTTATGATAACGGTATGGCGATGGAAGTCGATGTGAAGCGTGTGAATATCAATCTTGAAAATCAGCGGGTACAGTATGATAACGCACAGTCTATGCTGACACAGCAGCTGAATCTGTTGAAGTATGTGATCGATTATCCTGCTGATAAGGAAATAGCCTTGACACCGGTTGATACAGAAAATACTACATCCGTATCGCTTACCGGACTGGATAATAACCAGTATGAACTACAACTTTTGCAGTCGAAGCAAAAACTGGCCGAACAGCAGCGTAAGATGATTGGTCAGGGTTATATTCCTTCGTTAAGCCTTACCGGAAGCTGGATGTATTCTGCATATACCGACAAGGCAAAGAACTGGTTCCATTCCGGTCCGTCCAATCATTGGTATAATTCGAGCGGTATCGGACTGACACTCCGTATTCCTATTTTCGACGGACTGGATAAGCGGGCAAAAATGAAGAAGGCAAAGATCGAGATAGAAAATGCGAAGCTTTCTTATGAGAATGCACTCAAGAATATGCAGACGCAATACCTGAATGCTACAAACGAACTGATGAACAGCCAGCGTAATTTCAGGAAGCAGAAAGATAATTATCTGTTGGCAGAAGATGTGTATCAGGTTACGACCGACCGTTATCGGGAGGGAATCGCTTCGATGACGGAGGTGCTACAGGATGAGATGCGGATGAGTGAAGCTCAGAACAATTACATCAACGCACATTACAATTACCAGGTTACTAACCTGAGTCTGCTAAAACTTACCGGACAGCTGGAAACACTGTTTAACGGAAATTCTATTCATTAATCATTTAAAATTGTCAGCATTATGAAAACCAATAATAATACACTTCAGGAAAAAGCTTTGAAACTGAAAAAACAACGTCGTAACCGGATTATTGCCAGTTTGCTTGGAATAGCTATTCTGGTGTGGGGAGTAATAGAGGTTGCCTTTCTTTTTCTCGATTATAAACAGACGGGAACCAGTAACGACGCACAGATAGAACAATACATTTCTCCGGTGAACTTGCGTGCGTCGGGATATATTAAGAAAATTTATTTCACCGAACATCAGTCGGTCAAGAAGGGAGATACCTTGCTGGTGCTCGATGATCGTGAGTATCGCATTAGGGTAATGGAGGCTGAAGCTGCTTGAAAGATGCAATGGCTGGAGCTACGGTAATAGATGCTACCTTACAGACTACACAGAATTCGGCTTCTGTGTATGAGGCTTCCATTGCCGAAATTGAAATTCGTCTGGCTAAACTCGAAAAAGACCGTCAGCGTTATGAAAACCTGCTGAAGCGGAATGCGGCAACACCGATACAGCTGGAACAGATTGAAACGGAATATGAGGCTACACGAAAGAAACTGGAGGCTACAAAGCGCCAGCAAAAAGCTGCCATGTCGGGCATTAAGGAAGTTTCCAATCGCAGAGAAGTACGGAAGCTGCCATACAACGTGCTACGGCTGCACTCGAAATGGCACGACTTAACCTTTCGTATACTGTTGTGTTGGCTCCTTGTGACGGGAAACTGGGACGTCGTGCATTGGAAGAGGGACAATATATCGGTGCCGGACAAAGCATTACGTATATCCTTCCTGATACGCAGAAGTGGGTGATAGCTAATTATAAGGAAACTCAGGTAGAGAATCTTCACGTGGGACAGGAAGTCCGTATTACAGTAGATGCAATCAGCGATAAGGAGTTTACCGGAAAGATTACGGCTATTTCTGGAGCAACCGGCTCGAAATATTCACTTGTCCCGACTGATAACTCTGCCGGAAACTTTGTCAAGATTCAGCAGCGTATTCCGGTACGTATTGATTTTACGAACCTTTCATCGGAAGACAATGAACGTCTGGCTGCCGGAATGATGGTAGTGGTAAAAGCCAGACAGTAAAAATAAGACAAACATGTTTTTCAGTTTCTAATAAATTAGAATTATGCCTTCGTGTCCGAAAATTATCCGTTTTATAATTGGGTTCCCAAACCTTTGGGTATTCTTATTCTGTTGCTGTTGTTTATTCCGATTCTTACGGCAAGCGGAGTGTATACGGTAAACAGTGGCGAGATGCTGAGCGGGTGGTATTCAGTCTGAACATATTCAGTTTGTTGGTTTTCTTACTTCTGTAGGAATGGCGGCTTTCTCTCCGTTCTTTTACGAACTGGTCTGTATCCGCCGTGAGAAAATGATGTGCATCGTAGGCTTTTCGCTGCTTTATATATTGAGTTACGTATGTGCCAAGACCGATAGTATTTACCTGCTGGCTGTCTGTAGTGTGGTGATGGGATTTCTGCGCATGGTGCTGATGATGGTCAATCTGTTCACGCTTATCAAATATGCGTTCAAGATGGAGGCTACCCGAAATATAACTCCGGGCAATGAACCTGTGGATGGTGAAGGATGGGATAAGCTGGACCGTGAAAAGAGTACCAGTATGCCTACCATTTATCTGTTTTTCATGATTCTGGGGCAGATAGGAACTTCGCTCACTGCATGGCTGGCTTATGAGTACGAATGGCAGTATGTGTATTATTTCATGATGGGGGCGTTGCTATTATCTATTCTGGTTGTGTTTATCACCATGCCTTATCATAAATATGTGGGCAAACGTTTTCCTATCAACTTGCGTAAGTTTGGCAGTGTGGTAATATTTTGCGTGATGTGTTCGGCTGCTATTTATGTGCTGGTGTATGGAAAGGTGCTCGACTGGTACGATTCTCCGTCTATTTGCTGGGCTACTGCGACGGCTGTTGTGTTTGCCATACTGTTTGTCTATATGGAACGTAACCATAATTCGCCTTATTTTCTGATGGATGTGTTTAAGTTGCGCTCTATCCGTATGGGTATCTTGCTCTTTCTGTTGCTGATGATTTTCAATTCCAGTGCCATGTTTGTCAGTGTGTTTGCAGGAGTTGGTATGAAGATAGACAACTGGCAGAATGCGTCGCTTAATAACTGGAGTATAGCCGGTTATTTTATCGGTTGCATTATTGCTATTGCCATGGGATCAAAAGGAGTACATCTGAAATACCTTTTCTCGATGGGCTTTGTTCTGATAGGACTTTCCAGCCTGTTTATGTATTTTGAGGTACAGACCGACGGCTTGTACGAGCGCATGAAATATCCGGTTATTATCCGTTCTGCCGGAATGATGCTGCTTTATTCGCTGACAGCTGTACATGCCAATCAGCGGATGCCTTATAAATATCTGTCTACCTGGATTTGTATCATGCTGACAGTGCGTATGGTACTGGGACCGGGGGCTGGAACTGCTATCTATACCAATGTGATGCAGCATCGTCAGCAACACTATGTAACTCGCTTTGCTCACGATATGGATCAGTTGAATACAGAGGTAGCAGCCTCATATAATCAGACGGTTCAAGGGATGATGTATCAGGGAAAAAGTGAAAAGGAAGCACATAATATGGCAGCTCTTTCAACAAAAGGGCGTGTGCAGGTACAGGCTACTCTGGCTGCTGTAAAAGAAATGTCGGGATGGACATTCTACGGTTGTATAGCATGTGCCGTTCTTATGCTGGTAATTCCGTGGAGAAAAAGGAAGCTGGATTTACAGACATAAAATACTTTACACTCGTTCATTTATTTGCTTTATACATCACGGTGGAGCGTATTTCATTTCTTAATCTGACTTTTCGGTGGAAAAGTACCTATGAAAGCTTCCCGTGATGTATTTTTATTTTCTTGTTTCATGATGGGAATATAGAAAAATCTTACCTTAGTGGCAGACTTTAATTTTAGTTTTATGGGGATGGATGCTAAGGAACAAGAAATGCGTTTAACACGTTTTGAGCGCGATTTGACGGCGGGAAAAGATATTTGCTGCCTGGAAGGGGAAGTTAAAGCTTTTCCGAAGATATTGTGTAAGCCTTTCCTGATGAATTATGTGGGACTGATTGTGTGTGAAAAAGGATATTTCTGTTTCGATGTAGATAAAAAGAAGTTTACAGCCCGGGCAGGAGAAACGGTTTTTCTTTCCGAAGGGAATAATTTTTCAATAGGAGAACTGTCTGATGATTTGCGTGTGAGCATACTGTTTTATCATATAGATCCGATACGTGAGATTTTAGGCAGTTCGATTGTGGCAATGTATTTGTATACGACACTGACTCCCGAACCATGCTATGTATGGACTTCCGGAGAAGAAAGCGATTTGGCACGTTATATTGCATTGCTGGGAAGACATAGGAAGAGTGCGCAGAATCCGTTTGATAATCATGAGTGTAAGTTGTTGTTACTGGCATTGACTTACCGTTTGTGTTCTATTTACAGCCGTCGGATTATCGAAGAAAAAAATGTAGCAGGACATAAGATTGATACTTTTATCAAGCTCATTCGGTTGATTGAAAAGTATTATATGCAAGAGAGGGGAGTAGCTTTTTATGCCGATAAGTTGTGTCTTTCTCCCAAATATCTTTCAGCATTATCGAAATCGGTTTGTGGATATACGGTGCAGGAACTGGTTTTCAGAGCTATTATCCGGAAGAGTATTTTCTGGCTGAAGAATACCAACAAGAGTGTACAAGAGATATCGGATGACTTGAATTTTCCGAATGCTTCTTTTTTCGGGACATTTTTTAAGAAGCAGACAGGGCTTGCTCCTTCGTATTACCGGATTTCTGCTGAGGAGTAAAATTGTTTCGGTATTTAATAGGGCTTTTTAAAGCTAAAATAAAATATCCAGAAAGGGTTGTGTTTAAAAGTTTGAATATCAAAGTGATATGCGGACTTTGTGATGGACATGATAGAACTCTTTTGGCTGATGTTGATTGCTTGATTTCGGATTGTAAGTTTATTATTTATGAGTTTCAAGTTTTAATATGCTGCTGTTTTCAACCGTTCTGTTTGGTTTGAAACACGTGTTTTGGAACACTTCAGGAAGTATGTCGAAAAACTTCAGCAAAAGTTAGGAAAAACATCATGAATTTTTCTGAAAAATCGTACAAAGTCTGTTAGCCTTTGTACAAAAAAATAAGGCAAATTGCCCGTGTTTTTTAGATATTATGCAGTCGGTTGAATTGCCTTCTGCATAAGGTACGGGCAAGTTGCTGTTGGCTTGTAAGTGACTGATATTTTTATTCTTGATTCAGTTCTGCCAGAAAGCTGGCAGCTTTCTCAAGGGTTTCCGGTTTTCCTATATCAATCAGATGAAGCTCTTCGGTCAGACATCCACCAATCCGGGCTTCCCCACATGTTTGCAAATAGAAATCCATGATGGGAAATTTGCCTTTCCACCGTTCGTCCATGTATCGGAAAAGGGAAGGGGAGATGACATGAATGCCACTGAAGGCATATTCCTGATATCTTGTTGCGTCATATTCGAAGTCTTCGGGTTTGGTCTGTCCGGTATCTTTATTAACCCATCCTCTCAGATATGCCTGTTTGTCGAACAGCAGATAGCGGGCTGTAGTTCGTTTACTTGCCAACAGAGTAGCATCATTGCCACTGTGCAGGTGGTATTCGTATAAGGCTTTCAGGTCGGTATCGGAGAGGATATCGACGTTATGTATCAGGAATGGTTCGTTTCCCTGAAAAATGGTGCGGCTTTTTTGATACCTCCTCCCGTATCGAGCAACTGTTCACGTTCGTCGCTGATATGAATTGTCAATCCGAAATTCTGGTTGGCTTCAAGAAGTCGATGATCTGTTCTCCGAAATGATGTATGTTGATAACCAGTTCGTTGAATTCGGATTGCTTTAGTTTCAGGATAACGTGTTCCAGTATCGGACGTCCGTTTACGGGTACGAGTGCTTTGGGCATATGGTCGGTCAGCGGTTTCAGGCGAGTTCCCAGTCCCGCTGCAAATATCATGGCTTTCATATTGTTATCGGGGTTCTAAAATTTGTTCAATATGTTGTTCGCGGTGTATCAGGTGGATGCGTACACCGAATTTTTCGTTCAAGTGGTGCGCTACGTGTTCTGCCGAATATACGGAACGGTGCTGTCCTCCGGTACAGCCGAAGCAAATAGAGAGGTTGGTAAACCCTCTTTCTAGAAAGCGCTGTACATGAGCATCAGCTAGTGCGTCTACGTGTTCCAGAAATTGGAGTATTTCACCGTCCTGTTCCAGAAAGTCGATGACCGGTTTGTCGCGTCCGGTCAGTTGCTTGTATTGTTCGTACTTTCCCGGATTGTGCACGGCACGGCAGTCGAATACATATCCGCCTCCGTTCCCTGACGGGTCTTCGGGAATACCTTTCTTATACGAAAAACTCATTACGCGTACGGTGAGTTTCCTTCTGTTTCGTATGCTGGCAAACTGGGGAAGTTCTGTCAGTTTGCGTAGCATGAGGCATAAGTAGGGATATTCAGGAAAATCTGTTTCCAGCAGTTGACGGAGATTTTCGATGGCATACGGTACACTTTGTATGAAATGTGCCTTTTTCTCAAAATATCCACGGAAACCGTATGCGCCTAGAACTTGCAGAGTACGGAACAGTACAAAGTGACGGAGGGTGGTGAGGAACTGCTCCTTATCAATCGTGTGATAGGGGCGAAGAGCATCGAGGTACTCATCCAGAAGCTCCTGACGGAGCGAATCGGGATAGTTTGCTTTTGCCTGCCAGAGGAAAGAAGCCACATCGTAATAGAAAGGTCCCTTGCGTCCTCCCTGAAAATCGATAAAGTACGGTTTTCCTTCCCGTATCATGACATTGCGGCTCTGAAAATCACGGTACATGAATACCTGTGGTTCTATCTGAAGAAGGGTATCTGCCATACGTTCGAAATCATCTTCCAGCAGATTTTCCTGAAACTCCAGTCCGGTAGCTTTAAGAAAACAATATTTGAAATAGTTCAGGTCCCACAAAACGCTGCGGCGGTTGAATGTTGCCAGCGGGTAGCAATAACTGAAGTCCATGTCCTTGCTTCCCTCAAACTGTATCTGTGGAAGCAGGCGGATAGTTCGTTTCAATATATTTGTTTCTTCATCACTGAAGTTACCGCTTTCTCTTCCTTGTTTAATAAGTTGGAACAGCGAGATATCTCCCAAGTCATCTTGCAGGTAGGCCGACTGGTCGGTTGCTTCGGCAAGTATACGGGGTACGGGCAAACCTTTTTGTGAGAAATGTCTGGCCATGTAGATAAATGCACGATTTTCTTCGGTGGAGGTTCCATATACACCGATGAGGCTTTCCTTGCCTTTCAAGCGAAAGTATTTGCGATTGGAGCCTGCTCCCGGCAAAGGTTCGATACTTGTTGGGGCTTCTCCAGTATATGATTGATAAAGTTGTGCGAGTAATTCAGTATTCATACTATCTTTTATTACATAAACTTATAATACAAGGACAAAGATAGATATAAAAAGCTGAAAGAAAGAAAGGGATAAAAAGAAAAAGGTCTGAACAGAAACTGCTCAGACCTTGGTAGCCCGTGGGGGAATCGAACCCCCCTTTCAAGAATGAAAATCTTGCGTCCTAACCGATAGACGAACGGGCCATCCTTATACATCGGATTAACCGTATGTTTTGTTTTGGTAGCCCGTGGG
>ENA-OQHA01000325-OQHA01000325.1-human-gut-metagenome-genome-assembly--contig:-NODE-325-length-25249-cov-6.254120_pt1 | contig 25249 bp, 25 predicted proteins | sample MGYA00242558_ERZ504707 | MGnify/ENA primary metagenome ERZ504707 (study PRJEB26092, sample SAMD00036197) | human gut metagenome | host: Homo sapiens | study: EMG produced TPA metagenomics assembly of...
CAACCAGTTCTGCTTGTTCACGCTTACCTGTTCCGCAGCCGCACGGGAAGCCGCATCTGCCGCCTGAAGGTCTGCATCCTGCATCATTACTTCGTTATACAATGTATGATAGTCACGAATAGCTTCCACTGCCGGATAACGGTCTTCTGCAAACTCCAACGGGAGGTTACCGTTCATCGCCAGCAGTTGCTGAAGTGCCGTACGATGTGCCGCATGGTTCTGTGCCACTTCCGTCTGCACCTTCATGCGTTCCATCTTGATTTTATTCACCTCCAAGGCATTCGCATCTCCTTCTTTCAAACGCTTTTCAAACAACTGCAACAGGGCATCGGCATTTTTCTGCCGTTCCATGAGCAAAGCCTGCTCCTGATTCAGGCGAATCAAGTCGAGACACAGATTCTTGGCCTGTAGCAGAATATCACGGCGAAGCGCCTGCTGCTGACGGTCGAGCACATCTTTCTGCAGTTTCCCGGAACGATTACGTGCCGCATACAAGGTCGGGAAATCAAATCCCTGTGTCACCACCAGTTCCGAACTGGCCATTCCATCTATTCCTTTAGCAAAAAACGGGCTGTACTCCACACTGGGGTCTTCCAGGTTATTCTGCGTCTGCACTTCCATCTTGGCAGCTTCCGTAGAATGAAAGACCGCCTGCAGTTCCTTGTTATTCTGCTCTACAGACTGCAATACTTCTTCTATTTTCTGTGCCTGCACGCTGCTGGCAAATGCCAGTCCTGCAAGCCACATCCATCCTATTTTTTTCATTCTTCTGTTCTTTTAAGGTTTTTCTTCCGGTTCATTAACTCGTACACAATAGGAATGACAAACGCATTCAGGAAAGTAGAAGTCAGCAGACCTCCCAGAATGACCTTCGCCATCGGACTCTGAATTTCATTTCCCGGCAAATCGCCGCGCAAAGCCAGCGGAATCAATGCAAAAGCAGAGGAAAGAGCCGTCATCAGAATCGGATTCAGACGGTCGAGCGAACCGCGCACCACACTTTCACGCACTCCCAACTGCTGTTCTTCACGCAACAGATTGTAGTGTGTGACAAGCAGCATTCCGTTACGGGTAGCGATTCCGAACAACGAGATGAAACCGATAATGGCTGGAATGCTGACTTCACCCGTAGTCAGGAAGAGGGCAAAGACTCCTCCAATCAGGGCCAAAGGCAGATTCAACAGGATAACGCCACTCTCTGCCGCATCGTGGAACTGCATGTACAGCAACAGGAAAATCACTGCAATGCTCATCAGGGAAGTCAGCAACAAGGTACGACTGGCAGCCTGTTCACTTTCAAACTGTCCGCCGTATTCTATATGATACCCTTCCGGCAAGCTGATTTTTTCTTCTACCCGGTGCTGGATGTCGTTCACCACACTGCGCAGGTCACGCCCGCTGGTATTGGCCGAGATTACAATTTTTCGTTTTACGTTCTCACGGTTGATGGTATTGGGACCCATAGAAGAAGTCACATCTGCCACGTATGAAAGAGGAATCTTCCGGCCTTGTGCATCGTCAATCATCAGTTCCTTGACACGTTCCATCGTACCACGGTCAGATTCTGCGGCACGTACCACCAGGTTAAAGGTCTTTCCCTGTTCATATACCTGCGACACGACCTCACCGGCCATATTAACCGTGACAAACTCACTGAACTGCGGCAACGAGATACCGTACTTAGCCAACATTTCACGCTTCGGCACAATCTTCAGTTCCGGACGCTCAATCTGCTGCTCCACATTCAGGTCGGCAATTCCTTCTACATCACTCACCGCCTCCTTTATCTGGTTACCGATGGCAAACATCCGGTTCAGGTCGTCGCCGAACAGCTTGATGGCAATGCTGGCCTGTGTACCGCTCAACATGGCATCAATACGATGGCTGATGGGCTGCCCGATTTCAATGTTGGCACCCGTAATGACCGACAGTTTGTGACGCACTTCATCCAATAATTCGGCATGCGAGCGGTCTTTCAGTTCAAAGGTGCTTCTATTTCGGATACATTCACTCCCAGCGCATGTTCATCCAGTTCCGCACGTCCAGTCTTACGGGCTACGGTCTGAATTTCAGGAATCGAAAGCAGCAGTTCCTCTGCCTGACGGCCTATCTTGTCGGATTCTTCCAGTGAAATACCCGGCAATGAACTGACATTGATGGTGAAGGAACTCATTGAAAGAAGGAAGGAAAGCTGTGTCCCAAGGTAAGAAAATTCCTAACGCCACGATAAAGAAAGCTATCGTTCCTCCCAATACCGTCTTCTTATGTTCCAGCGCCCAGAGCAAGGCACGCTCATAATATTTCTTCAGCCATACAGCAAGGAAGGCTTCCTTGGGCAATCCCTCTCCCTTGAACGTATTTTTACCCAACAAGTAGCTGCAAAGTACCGGAGTCAGGGTCAAAGCTACTATCGTAGAAGCAAACAAAGACACGATAAAAGAAATACCCAGCGGCACCAGCATACGTCCTTCCATTCCGCTCAGAAAGAAAAGAGGAATAAAGCTGACAATGATAATCAACGTAGAGTTCAGAATAGGCATACGTACCTCACGTGAAGCCTGAAAGACAACTTCCCGTACCGGTTTCCGTTCCGCTAACGGCAACTGACGGTTTTCACGCAGATGCTTCCATACATTTTCCACGTCCACAATGGCATCGTCCACCAGCGAACCGATGGCTATGGCCATACCACCCAGACTCATGGTATTGATACTAAGTCCCAGGTAATGCAAGGTCAGGATGGCTACCACAAGCGACAAGGGAAGGGTTATCAGTGAAATAATCGTAGTACGTGTGTTGGCCAGGAACAGGAACAGCACAATCACTACGAAAATGGCACCTTCGTAAAGTGAATCCTGCACGTTGCTGATAGAACTTTCAATAAAACGTGACTGACGGAAAATGTCGGTAGAGATATGTACATCCTTCGGCAAGTTCTTCTGCAAATCGGCCAAAGCGGCTTCCAGTTTTTCGGTCAGCTCAATGGTTCCGGTATTCGGTTGCTTGGTCACCGTAATGAGTACCGCCGGCTTTCCTTTTTCAGAAGCCAGTCCCAACTTGGGTTGCTGTGACCCGATACGTACATCGGCCACATCCTCCAAGGTAATGGGTGCCCCGTCTGGAGTAGTCTTGATGACAGCACGTCCCAACTTACGCACATCGTCGGTAGAGATGACTCCACGCACGATGTATTCATTTCCGTATTCATAAATGACTCCTCCGTTGGTGTTCTGGTTCATGCCTCGTGACACTTCCATCACTTCGCCCAACGTCACGCCGTAGTGGCGCATACGGTCCGGATGAACCAGAATCTGATATTCCTTGATGTCGCCTCCCAGTACAGCTACCTGAGCCACACCTCCGGTAGACAGCAGACGCGGACGGATGGTCCAGTCGGCCATAGTACGCAAATCCTGCATGGAAGTGGAGTCGGAAGTCAGTCCCACAATCAACAGCTCTCCTAAGATAGACGACTGAGGGCCCAATGTCGGTTTACCCACATTGTCGGGCAAGTCCTCGCCCGCCGCCGCTAATTTTTCCGACACAATCTGGCGTGCCAGGTAGATGTCGGTATCCCACTCAAATTCCACCCATACGACAGAAAATCCCGTGGTAGAGGAAGAACGTACCCTGCGTACATGAGTAGCCCCGTTTACGGCAGTCTCTATCGGGAAAGTAACCAGCTGTTCTACCTCTTCGGCAGCCATCCCGTTGGCTTCGGTCATCACCACTACGGTAGGCGCATTCAAGTCAGGGAACACGTCCACTTCGGTATGGAAAGCTGTATAGGTTCCTCCTATCAGCAACAACACCGAAGCCACCAGAACCAGCAAGCGGTTCTGTAGCGAAAATTGTATAATTTTATTCAGCATAGCGTGTCACTTTTAATGGTTGTGTGAATGAGCCGGAATGGCATTGGAAGCGGCAGCCAGTTTCACATGAATGGCACCACGGGTCACCACGGTATCTCCGTCTTTCAGACCGGAAAGAATTTCTACCCGCTCTCCGTTGGAAGTTCCTAATTGTACTTCTTGTTTCTTATAACACTCGTCGTCGAGTTTCAGGTACACAAAATAAAGTCCCTGTTCTTCGGTCAGTGCCGATTCCGGCAGGCTGATGACTCCCTGACGTTCACCCGACAGCAGGAAGACTTCCACAAATGCACCTGGAACCATGTCGCCACGGTTGTCAAATTCGAATGTCACCGGTACATAATAAGACGTATCGCCTGATGATTTTCCAAACGAAACTACTTTTCCGCCCAAGTTCTTCAGACAGTAGACTTTATTATTATAAGGTGTCTTGAAGTTAGCCGACACAATGCGGGGAAGTTGTGCATAATAACGCTCCGACACATCGGCCTTCAGCACCAAACGGCGCATCTGAGTCACCGTCATCAACGGCTGTCCCACCGTTACGTAATCGCCTTCCTTCACCAGGCAGTTTTTTACGAACCGCCGATAGGTCCTTCACGGCTACTCCCTTACCCGACTTGCTGGGCAGCAAAGCTTCGTATGCCAGACGGGCATTCTGGTATGCCTCACGCAAAGCTGCAAATTCTTTTTGCGATACAATCTGGCTGCCTACTAATTTCTCTGCACGTTCGTATTCTTCCTTGGCTTTTTCATAGGCCACCTTTGCCTTTCTCACGGGGTCACCTTCCTGAATGTGCTCGGCAGATACACTCAGCAGTTCACTGCCCTTGCCCACTTCAATTCCTTCCGCTATTTTACGGGAGAAAGATACCACTCCCGAGGAAGCCGCTACCACCGTTGCCTCCTGGCCTTGTGCCGACAGAATTTGTCCGCCAGCCTGTATCACTTCCCGAAAGGCTCCTGGGTAAACCACTTCAGCTTCCACCCCAGCCGCTTTTGCTTTCTCCGGTGTCAGTACGATTTCATCTGAATGAGCTGTTTTTTCCTCTGCATGTATTTCCGCTTCATGGTCATGACCTTCATGCTCATGGTCGTGTGCGTGTTCGCCGCATCCCCCAAAAAGAAACATACACAATGTTCCTGTCAAAATATAGTTTTTCATTGAATACTGTTGTTTTTTGTTTGCAAAAAATAAATCCTACACGTTGCAAGCAGGTTGCAAAGTGCAGTAACTTCCCTAAAAATCAAGCTACAACAGTAAAAGGAGGAGCACGGAAATTGCGAACAGCAGAAAAATGCCGCGCGTGCAGTTTTTCTACGTAATAGGAAATCATATCCCCTCGCTCAAAGGAAACAGATGGAGCTTCCAGACAAAGGGATGACAGATAAATCAACGTATAGAATGTATAGTCCGGTGTAAAATCCGGTAAATGATGAGGAACAGAAAAAGACAGGTGGGTGACACAACTGATGTCACACGCATGCTTGTCGGCGTCTCCTGCACAATGGTGTCGTCCTTCACATCCGTCATGCGATGACGCAGCGCAAGTCTCCATATCCGGACTGACACAAAACGCCTCATTGTGATGATGGTGTGGAAACACACCGACCACCAGCACCCACAGGCTGACCAACAGCAAACAATATGTACCTAAAATCTGCTTCATTCTTTTTTCTGTCGGGCACAAAAATACGAAGAAATCTCCTAATAAACAAAAGAGTCACATCAGGAAAAGTCAAAGTCTCAGTACTTCCAAGCCAGTACTGCAGTACTTCCCCGAAAATACTTCAGTACTCCCTAAGCAGTACTCCAGTACTTCCAAGGAAGTACTGGCAAGAGCAACTTATATCATAAAAAAAGCGGTGAAGAAGTGTCCCGAAACCACTTCCTCACCGTCTTTCCAATCTGTACTTATTATTTATAATCAGTCAACTTTCAAGCTATAGCTTCCTAAGCCATCAGGATGAATCACTTTTTCCAGCTTCAAATCAAATATCAATACCGAATTGGCTGGAATAGACGACTGACTTTGCGTACCATATCCAAGGGCTGCAGGAATATACAATTCCACCCGCTGTCCTTCTTTCATTCTTTGCAATGCAGTAATCCAACCTACAATCAATCCATCTGTCTGATTAGCCTGCAACGCAAAATGAGTAGGCACGTGTACCTCCGTATCCAAATCTCCCGTATAATTTTGATCAAATACAGTTCCGTTAATCAACTTTCCACGGTAATACACGCTCACACTATCTGTAAATAGCGGAGTCTGTCCTCCTTCTTTTCCCGGTTCCAGTATTTTCATGTATACAGAGTCATTCACACTGGCAGGAGTTTCGTATGGGTTGGTCACAACTGTACCGCCCAATCCCGGAGTCATATCAGCATTTGCAATTTTATAATTCCGGTATATTTCCCATTTTCCATCCACATTTGCTCGAGCCACATCTGCAATGGAATCTATATAATGTTCATTACGAACTTGCCAATTCGCATACGGATCTTCCACAGCGGTGTCTTCTGCACACGACATAAAGCCGAAAGAAAGAGTAAATAGCAGGCAATCAGCCAAAATAGGTTCTTGTTCATGTAGTTTAATTTATTACTGCAATGTTTTCAGCAAGCTGGTGATGCTTACCTTGTCTGCAATGATATTATTCAAATCTGCAATAGCCACACGTTCCTGTTCCATAGTGTCACGGTTACGCAGAGTTACGCAGTTGTCTTCCAATGTCTGATGGTCGATGGTGATACAGTACGGAGTACCGATAGCATCCTGACGACGGTAACGCTTTCCGATAGAATCTTTTTCATCGTACTGGCAGTGGAAGTGGAATTTCAGGTCGTTCACGATTTCACGAGCCTTTTCAGGCAGACCGTCTTTCTTTACCAACGGCATGACAGCCAGTTTCACCGGTGCCAAAGCTGCAGGCAATTTCAATACCACACGAGTTTCACCATTTTCCAGTTTTTCTTCATGATAAGCCGCACTCATCACGCTCAGGAACATACGGTCTACACCGATAGAAGTTTCGATGACATACGGAGTGTAGCTTTCATTGATTTCCGGATCAAAGTACTTGATGCTCTTTCCTGAGAATTTTTCGTGCTGGCTCAAGTCGAAGTTAGTACGTGAATGGATACCTTCTACTTCCTTGAATCCGAACGGCATCAGGAATTCAATATCCGTAGCTGCATTGGCATAGTGAGCCAGTTTTCATGGTCATGATAACGATAATGATCGTCACCGAAGCCCAGTGCCTTATGCCATTTCAAACGGATTTCTTTCCATTTCTTGAACCAGTCGAGTTCTGTTCCCGGTTTTACGAAGAACTGCATTTCCATCTGTTCAAACTCACGCATACGGAAGATGAACTGACGAGCTACAATTTCATTACGGAAAGCCTTACCAATCTGTGCAATACCGAACGGAATCTTCATACGTCCTGTTTTCTGCACGTTCAGGTAGTTCACGAAAATACCCTGAGCAGTTTCCGGACGCAGGTATACCTTCATGGCACCGTCTGCAGTAGATCCCATTTCAGTGGTAAACATCAGGTTGAACTGACGAACTTCTGTCCAGTTCTTTGTACCAGAAATCGGACATACGATTTCTTCATCCAGAATAATCTGACGAAGTTCGGCCAGGTCGTTGGCATTCATAGCCTTTGAATAACGTTCATGCAATGCATCACGTTTTGCCTGATGTTCCAGCACACGTGCATTGGTGCTACGGAACTCTTCTTCATTGAATGCTTCTCCGTATTTCTTGGCAGCCTTCGCTACTTCCTTATTGATTTTCTCATCGTATTTAGCAATCTGATCTTCAATCAAGACATCGGCACGGTAGCGCTTCTTTGAATCACGGTTGTCAATCAAAGGGTCATTGAAAGCATCTACGTGACCAGAAGCCTTCCAGATAGTAGGGTGCATGAAGATAGCAGAGTCAATACCTACGATGTTGTCGTGCAACAGCACCATGCTCTGCCACCAGTATTGTTTGATATTGTTTTTCAGTTCCACACCGTTCTGACCGTAATCATATACGGCTCCCAGCCCATCGTAAATATCACTTGACGGGAATACAAAACCATATTCTTTACAATGTGAAACAAGTTTCTTGAAAACGTCTTCTTGTGCCATTTTTCCTATTATTTTGATTTTTTCTACTTAAATGTCTACTTAATAGGGCACAAAGATACAGATTTATCAATAAAAAAGCATGATAGGTGTATTAATTTATCTTATGAGTTATTTCTTCTCCCCTGCCTCATCCCATTCTATCACAAGTCCATCGTATGTCAAGAACACATTTTCTGGCAACTGTTCCTGCACTTCCGCATGCAAACCTATCTGATGGCTCATGTGAATAAAGTAGGTTTTTCCAGCGGCAATACGGGCTGTCTGCTCCAATGCTGCGGACAAAGACTGGTGCGTCCAATGGTATTCAATACGCAGGGCATTCATCACCAGACAATCCAATCCTTTCAGGTACTCGTATGAACTTTCAGGAAGATGCAGCATATCTGTAATCCAAGCCATACTTCCGATACGGAAGCCCATAATCGGAAGCTTTCCATGCATCACGCGGAAAGGAATTACTTCCACCTGATTTCCGGCTACATTAGAAACGACGAACGGTTCACCTTCTTTAATATAATTCAAGGGAATATGAGGTACACCGGGATAAAGGTTTTCCGTAAAGCAATAAGGCATGCGGTTCTTCAAACGAGTGGCAGTGTAATCTTCCGCATACACCGGAATGTCACGAAACTGACAGAAAGGTCGCAAATCGTCCAGACCACCCACATGGTCATAATGTTCATGGGTAATCAGTACTCCGTCTATCGCACGAAAATCATTCAGCCGAAGCATCTGTCGCGAAAATCCGGGCCGCAGTCGATAAGAATGCGTACTCCGTTTACTTCTACCAGACCGGAACAACGCAAACGGTTGTCACGCGGGTCGGAACTTGTACATACTTTACAAGTACATCCCACCTGAGGCACTCCCGTAGACGTTCCGCTTCCTAAAATTGTTATTTTCATTGTTTTACTCCAATAAAGTTCACTTCCGGATGAATGGCCACTCCAAATTTTTCTTTCACAGAACGAACGACTTCTTCTGCCAGCTTGACTACTTCACTTCCGGTAGCTCCTCCCAGATTCACCAACACCAATGCCTGCTTGTCATGTACTCCGGCATTTCCCAGCCGTTTGCCCTTCCATCCGCAACGGTCAATCATCCATCCTGCAGGAATTTTTACACGGTCGTCACCTACTTTATAAAAAGGCATATCAGGATATTCCTTGAGCAAATCTTCGAATTGTGCAAGCGGTACAATAGGATTCATAAAGAAACTGCCGGCATTTCCAATCTTTTCCGGATCGGGAAGTTTCGCCTCACGGATACGTATAATCACACGACGAAGTTTTTCCAGTGACAATTCTCCTCCCTCCTTCTCCAGCTCGGACCGGATATTTCCATAATCCAGATGAAACTCCGGCTGTTTTTTCAGGCGATAAGTAACATAGGTCACAATGTAAAGCCTTTCAACTCCCGTTTAAATATACTTTCACGGTACGCATATCCACACTCATCTTGCTTGAAAAGACGAGTAGTTCCATCATTCACCGCTACCGTTTCGACCGACACAATCAAATCCTTAGCTTCTACTCCATACGCTCCGATATTCTGCACGGCCGAAGCCCCTACCTCTCCAGGTATCAAAGACAGATTCTCGGCACCATACCATCCCTGCTTGACTGTGTAGTCCACAAAGTCATCCCACACTTCACCGGCACCAACGCGTATCTCCACCCACTCGTCGATTTCACTTACCACCTGCATTCCTTTAATGCCTGAATGCAAAACGGTTCCTTGATAATCGGACACAAACAACAGATTACTTCCCCTTCCTACATGTAAAAGAGGAGTCTTTTGTGCTTTCCACTCTTTCAAAAAGCAGAGCAGTTCATTCACTGATTCATATTCTACGAAACGAGCTGCCTTTACATCCATTCCGAATGTATTATAAGGAAGCAATGAGTAATTTGTATAGTTTTTCATAATGCATCAATCGCTCAAATCTTCAAACCGGATAAGTTGCCAGATGTTTTCACGCCGTTCAAAATAGAGTGTATTACTAAAGCCGTTTCCAAAGCCTTTGAATTCTACTACCTTATAATCGGAATGTATATTTTCAGGCTGGCCGTAATGTACATTGGTCATTTTACCCTTTATCATCGGAGGACGAAAAGCAAACCATTGTCCCGGCTCCAGTGTGGTTTCCAATATCTGAAATTCATCTTCGGGGTCAGCCGTTACAAAATACAAAGGTTCATGCAGACGCTCCTGCTGGAAAAGTGAGTCGCGCGAAAAACGTTCATAAAAGGTATAGAAATCCTCTTTTCCATCGTGTTCTTCTGCCATTTTTTCTACATTAATGGCTTCGAGAAACCAGGAATCTTTTTTCCGCTCAAAATAATAACGCTTGATTTTTTTCTCTGTCAGAAAAATCCAGTCCACCTGTACGCTGTGCATACTGGTGTCTTTTTCCATTTCCATATCCTCTTCCTTATCGAAAAGCACCGTATAGGCCTGTTCGCGACTAAATAAAGGATCGTGTTTCCACTCCTCTTTTTGAATACGCTTCACCTGTTTGCCTTTGTACAATGAGAAAGGAAATACCACGCGCGACCGCTGGAACTTTGCATCCGAAGCGAAATTATAGAAAAAGTCGGCAAAACTCTCGTCAGCCGAAGCAGGTATTTGTTCTTCCACCACAGTGGTATCCTGAATCGAATCAGGCAGAACTTTCATGGAATCAATTTGTTCTGTCAACGCGGCAAAAGGATCGACTTTCTTCTGTCCTCCTCCGCAAGATGCCATCAGCACCAGCAGACAGCACCCAATGATTAGTCTCTTCATCTGGTCTCCTCAAATATCGCCGCAAAAATACCTTTTTTTCGTATCATTTGTTTCATGAAACAAGAGTTTTCTTTTTTGTTGGATGAAAAACTGAATTTTTCAGTTTAAATCCTTACCTTTGCAAACAAAATAATTAAAGAAGAGATATGTTAGCAAAAATAGAACAGTTGCTTCAGGAAGTAAAAGGACTCACAGCGCAGAATCCAGAAGAACTGGAAGCGTTACGAATCAAATACCTGAGCAAAAAGGTGCCATCAACGCACTGATGGCTGACTTCCGTAATGTACCTGCTGAACAGAAGAAAGAAGTAGGTATGAAATTAAATGAGTTGAAGAACCTTGCACAGGAACGGATTGCAACCTTAAAAGAAGCATTCGATAACCAGGACAACGGAGCTGCCGAACTTGACCTGACCCGTACGGCTTACCCGGTTAATCTTGGAACACGTCATCCGTTGACGATTGTCCGCAATGAAATCATCGACATTTTCAGCCGTATGGCTTTACTATTGCCGACGGTCCGGAAGTAGAAGATGACTGGCATGTATTCTCTTCCATGAACTTTGCAGAAGACCATCCCGCACGCGACATGCAGGATACATTCTTCATTGAAAGTCACCCTGACATTATTCTTCGTACACACACCTCTTCTGTACAGAGCCGTGTGATGGAAGTATCACAGCCTCCTATCCGTGTAATCTGTCCGGGACGTGTATATCGTAATGAAGCTATCAGCTACCGTGCACACTGTTTCTTCCATCAGGTAGAGGGTCTGTATATCGACAAGAACGTTTCATTTACAGACTTAAAACAGGTGTTGCTGCAGTTTGCACAAGAAATGTTCGGTCCGGAAACTAAAATCCGTCTTCGTCCGTCTTACTTCCCGTTCACAGAACCCAGTGCTGAAATGGATATCAGCTGTGACATCTGTGGTGGCGAAGGTTGTCCGTTCTGTAAATATACCGGATGGGTAGAAATTTTGGGATGCGGTATGGTAGACCCGGCTGTACTGGAAGCAAACGGTATCGACAGTAAAGTCTACACCGGTTATGCATTTGGTATGGGAGTGGAACGTATCACCAACCTGAAATACAAAGTTAAAGACTTGCGTATGTTCTCTGAAAATGACACACGCTTCCTTGAAGAATTTGAATCAGCTAACTGATTTATCGTAACATCATCATAAGAACACGGATTACACCGGAGGTATCGACTTCCTTAGTGTAATCCGTGTTTATCTATTCAAACCTGCCATCTCCCCTTTTTCTTTCGGCGAAATATGGAAAAAGAAAGACTTGTCACCCCGAGTTTCTGTGCCATCCTGGCTGCCAACTTCCTGCTCTATTTCGGATTTTGGCTCCTTACTCCCATCCTTCCGTTTTACTTGTCGGAAGTATTCCACACTTCACATACCGCTATTGGAGTCATTCTTTCCTGCTATACGATTTCCTCTTTATGTATCCGTCCCTTCTCCGGTATATTCTGGATACATTTGCCCGGAAACCATTATACCTGCTGGCTTATTTCATTTTTACACTGATTTTTGCCGGCTATATGACTGCAACAGCGCTGACCTTATTTATTATCTTCCGCATTGTACACGGATTTTCGTTCGGTATGGTTACGGTAGGAGGAAACACGCTGGTTATCGACATCATGCCGTCTTCCCGACGGGGAGAAGGATTGGGTTACTACGGACTGACCAATAACATTGCCATGTCTATCGGCCCCATGTTCGGTCTGTTTCTGCACAGTGGAGGTGCTTCTTATACGACTATTTTCTCGTATGCGCTCGGTTCATGTGTAATCGGATTTATAGCAGCTTGGACCGTCCGCACACCTTATAAGGCTCCAGTGAAGCGTGCCCCTATATCGCTCGACCGCTTCATTCTGCTGAAAGGACTTCCTGCCGGATTCACCCTCCTGCTACTCTCCATTCCTTATGGAATGACTACCAACTACGTGGCTATGTATGCGCAAGAAATAGGTATTACGGCAGAAACCGGATTCTTCTTTACGCTGATGGCTGTCGGCATGGCAGTGAGCCGCCTGTTCAGTGGCCGACTTGTCGACAAAGGATTAGTCACCAAAGTAATTGCGGCAGGATTGTATCTGGTAAGTGGATGTTACTTCGCCCTGACCGCATGCGGATGGTTGGTCAACTGGAATTTAGAACTGACTACGGGAATTTTCTTTCTGATTTCACTGCTGTTAGGAATAGGATTTGGTACCATGTTTCCGGCCTACAACACCCTGTTTGTGAACTTAGCCCCCAACAGCCAGCGTGGCACAGCTACCAGCACCTACCTGACCTCATGGGATGTTGGTTTGGGTATAGGTATGCTTACTGGAGGATATTTGGCCGAAATAGCCACCTTCAAAATAGCCTACCTGTTCGGAGCCTCACTGACAGTAGTATCACTACTTTATTTCCACCTCAAGGCAGGACCTCATTTTGAAAAGAACCGATTAAGATAAATCCGATTACTCTTTATACGTAAACACAAAGATATGCGACAAGCGATTGTTTACTTCCGTAAACTGTATAGAAAGAATAAAAGAGCGGAATAAATCGGCATGACGAATAAAGAATGGAGGAAGATATGAAGCAAACTGCTCTGGGGCAGCTGCCACTTTTTCCATATCAGCCACCATAATATAGGAAGCGTCACGCGATAAATTTGACACACACTCGTCAAACAAGGTATGAGAAGGAGAGGCGATTACCTTGGAAATACAAGAGTCTACCCGTTCACGCCCCGATACTACAAGCAAACTGTCCGACTCAGAAACTACAGGAACTGTATGGACAGCCTGCAACATACGGTCTAGACAATCAGCCTGCTCTTCTTTCATCAGCCCGCTCAGATAGAATACTTCGCTGTTCAAATGAATGTCATATTCACTCCAGCTATGACAGGATTCTTTTCCTAAGAATGGAACGGAAGGTGTACGCCCATAAATCGTAATAAAGCTTGCCGGCTGAGTATGATGAATAGAAGTAAAAACAGAATCTTCACGAAGCGAATTATTATCCTTCACCGCATCAATCACCTGCTCTATCAGTTTTTCTGATAGCTGACCACTACCAGTCCGTCTGTAGTGTACACTGACAGATATCGCGTAGAACTGAGCGGATAAATTTCTATTTTCTTACCGCGATAAGTTTCTTTCTTGGGTACGAAATCAGCACCATGCTTCCCTTTTACCGCCTCAATAAGCTGGTGTTTCCCTTCTTTTCCTATGCGGAAATAAGCCACCACATCCATGGCAGTATGAGGACGATGAAAACTAATTACTACATGATTCATTTGATAGGAAAGCCCATGGGCTGCTGCAGAAGAATAACGGCTCAAATCACTCAAGATGTCATTCATTAAGCCCGCACGATGAAGCGTGTCCAACTGGGAAGAATATGCAGCCTGCGAAAAGACATGCATAAAATAATCAATGTTATCCGTTTCAAGAATGCCCGCACAGTCTTTAGGAACAAATTCAAAAATATCCACACGGTTTTCCTTGTCGGCCATACTCAAACGGGCAAAACCATAAAAAGCAATCCCGATACAAAAAAGTACCACGGAAAGCACTACTCCCAATTTTATAACCGAACGAATTTGCATCACACTTCACCTATTTCAGGCAAAGATAGCAAAAACTTTTTAAAAAGTACAAACAAAAACGAAGTTTTATTGAATACTATTTACATTGTTTCAGTTTTTCAGCCAATTCAGCCCGAGAAACTCCCAACTCCAACGCTTTTTCGTACGCCTCTCGTGCTTCTGCCTTTTTTTTCTGCTGCAAACAAATATCTCCCTTCATCACATAGCAAGAAGCATCCCGCGGGTCAAGTTTCAAGACTTCATCTAAATCGAACAAAGCAGCCTCTGCCTGTCCGTGTTCCCACTCCATATTGGCCCGCATCCGAAGTATGGATACATCACGAGGGTAATCTGAAACCAGCAGGTTCATAGCGTCCATCGCCGACTGATGCCGTCCTTCCTTCTCATCCAGCATGATAATCCCGATACGTGCTGTCTTGTTTTTCACATCCTGCTCCAGCACTACATTGTAGTCCACACGTGCTTCTTTATATTCGCGACGTTGCATGTAAATATAGGCACGAAAAAGACGGGCTTCCAGATTTTTGGGTAAAAGGTCTATCACATTACAATAATCCAGATAAGCCTTTTGCATCAAATCTTTTTCCAGATAGAGAGCAGCCCGGTTCAATAACATGGTGGTAGAATAGGGTATGATATTCAGTGCTAACGTATAGGATTCAATGGCCTCATCCGTCTTTCCCATGCGCTTCTGCACCGTACCTAAATTCGAAAACAGCAGGGCATTCCGGGCATTATCCGGTTCCATTTTCAGTGCTTGCCTGAAAAGACGTTCCGCCTGCACAAGACTGTCCTTTTTCACACAGTCCATTGCCTGCTCTACCACATCGTTATATGACTGGGCCTGCAAAGGAAGGCTGAGTACCCATACACAAAGAATCCACACAATGTATTTCATTTCTTCTTTCGTTTGAATTTGTGACGAAGGTAGTATTTCTTCCTCTAACTCAGGAGGGATTACAATATTTTTTTGTAAGTTTGAACAATCATTAAACAGACAATTATCATGAAAATAGAAAAAGCCATTTTTGCCTGCGGATGCTTCTGGGGGGTACAACATCAGATGGAGAGAGCCAAGGGAGTTATTCGCAGCACAGTAGGATATACGGGAGGAAAAGAACAACACCCAACTTATCAGGAAGTAAAAGCACACACTACAGGGCATGCCGAAGCTGTATTAGTGGAATACGATGCGGAGCAGACCACTTACAAGGAATTATGCAAACTTTTCTTCGAGATACACGACCCGGCACAGACAGACGGACAAGGTCCTGACATAGGTCCGCAGTACCGAAGTGAGATTTTCTACCTGAACGAAGCGCAGAAAGCAGAAGCTGAAGCAATCATCCAGCTGCTAAGAGAAAAAGGCTACGAGGTAAATACCCGCCTTACTCCGGCATCCGAATTCTGGCCGGCTGAAGATTATCACCAGCACTATTATGACAAGACAGGAGGAGAACCTTACTGCCACATCCGAGTCAAGAAGTTCTAAACATAAAAAGGGAGGTCTGCCATGAAGCGACCTCCCTTTCTTCTATTTAATAAGATATTTCGTTTTACGCCTTCTTAATATAGTCTACAATCCAAGCACCAACTTCTTTGGTTCCATATTTTGCTCCGCCTTCTACCTGAATTTCCGGAGTGCGTACATTGGCATCCAAAGAAGCATCTACTACACGACGGATAAGTGCACCTTCCTCCTTACAATCGAAATATTCAAACAACATGGCTACGGAAAGAATCTGTGCCAACGGATTGGCAATATTCAGTCCCTTTGCCTGTGGCCATGAACCGTGAATCGGTTCAAACACCGGTGTGCTCTCGCCTGTAGAAGCCGAAGGCAACAAGCCCATTGAGCCGCTGATTACTGAACCTTCGTCTGTCAAAATATCGCCGAACGTATTTTCTGTAACCATTACATCAAAGAACTTGGGTTCCTGAATCATCTTCATGGCTGCATTATCCACAAACATGTAGTCAGTTGTCACTTCCGGATACTGAGGAGCCATCTCCTGTGCAATCTGACGCCACAAACGAGAAGAAGCCAATACATTGGCTTTATCTACCACGGTCAGATGTTTACGACGTTTCATCGCATATTCAAAGCCGACTTTCAAGATTCGTTCAATTTCCGGACGAGTATACATATTTGTATCGTATGCCTTGTCATTATCCTGGTATTTTTCACCGAAATACATACCACCTGTCAGTTCACGGATACAGAGAAAATCTGCACCGTCTACCAGTTCGGCTTTCAACGGAGATTTGTGTACCAGACACTTGAAGGTCTGTACCGGACGAATATTGCAAAAAGCCCTAATTTTTTACGCATAGCCAGCAAACCCTGTTCTGGACGTACCTTTGCGGTCGGGTCATTGTCAAATTTCGGGTCACCTACTGCTGAGAACAGCACGGCATCAGCATCCTTACAAATCTGATAAGTTTCTTCAGGGAACGGATCACCTACTTCATCGATAGCATGTGCTCCACAAAGTGCATATTTATAATCCACCTTGTGACCAAACTTTTCACAAACGGCTGTCATTACATCTACTCCCTGAACGGAGATTTCCGGTCCGATTCCGTCACCGGCTAATACTGCTATTTTAAAATCCATAATTGTACGCTTTTAATTTAAATCTTCTATCATGTTCAACATTTTAATTGTCGCCTTGATGGCTGCCTCTGTCTGGTCGGCATCAAACCCTCTTGTACGGAACTCCTTATCCTCATAATTCCAGGTGATAACGGTCTGCACAAAGGCATCCGTACGTCCGCCGGGAGGAATGGTCACAGCATAGTTCAGCAACATCGGGAATTTTCTTCCTAAAGTTCCTTTATATATTTTGCGCAACGCACGTACAAAAGCATCGTACTGTCCGTCGCCGCTGGAGCTTTCCTGATAGGTCTTCCCGTTAATCTCAATGCTAAGCGTGGCCATCGGCTTCAATCCCTTGGCGAGGGTTACAAAGTAACTAAGCAATTTCACCTTATTCTGTATGCCATCGTGCTTCAACACGTCACTGATGATATACGGCAAATCCTCGGGAGTGACCAGTTCTTTACGATCGCCCAGTTCAATGATTCGTTCGGTGACTTTGCGCATGGATTCTTCATCCAGTTCCAGGCCCATACTCTCCAGATTCTTACGGATGTTGGCTTTCCCGGAATTTTTTCCTAAGGCATATTCACGCACACGTCCGAAACGCTCCGGAAGCAGGTCGTTGAAGTAGAGTTTATTCTTATTGTCTCCATCGGCATGTACGCCAGCCACCTGTGTAAACACACTCTCTCCCACAATGGGCTTGTTGGCAGGAATCGTCACACCGGAATAAGATTCCACTACCCGACTGACATCATTCAAGCGACTTTCATCGATGCGCGTAATGGCATGAAAATGGTCCTTCAAGATAGCCTGCACACTGGCCAGAGGAGCATTACCTGCCCGTTCTCCCAACCCGTTGATGGTGGTATGCAATCCTTTCACCCCACTCAATACAGCTGCTAATACGTTACTTACAGCCAAATCATAGTCATTGTGCGCGTGAAAATCAAAGTGAAGGTCAGGATAACGCTTCTTCATTTTACGCATGAATTCGATAACCTGCAAGGGATTGAGAATTCCCAAAGTATCAGGAAGCATAAAACGACGGATACCGCTGTCGCGCAAACCATCTACCAAACCGAATACATAGTCCGGTGAATCCTTAATACCATTACTCCAGTCTTCCAGATACAAATTGACTTCAAGTCCTCTTTCGTGCGCATAGTCTACCGTATTCCGTATGTCGGCCAGATGTTCCTCCAAAGTCTTCTTCAACTGATAGCGGCAATGCTTTTCAGAGCCTTTCGAAAGCAAGTTGATGACCTGTCCTCCTGCATCATGAATCCAGTCGACCGACATCTTTCCGTCAACGAATCCCAGGACTTCTACCCGCTGCAGTAAACCTCTGCGTGCAGCCCAGTCACAAATCATTTTACTGCATTGAATTCACCATCCGACACGCGGGCTGAAGCAACTTCGATTCGGTCTACCTTCAAATCCTCCAGCAACAAACGGGCTATCATCAACTTCTCGTGAGGGACAAACGATACGCCACTGGTCTGTTCTCCGTCGCGTAACGTAGTGTCCATTATCTCTATTCTCGGATGATTATTCATAATCACTCTTTTTTACGGTCAGTTGCGTGCCTTTTCAAAAGCCTCTATCTTATCTTTGTTCTCTACCAAGAAGTCAATGTCATCCAGTCCGTTCATCAAACAATGCTTCTTATAAGCATTGATTTCAAATGTTTCAGACTTTCCGGTTGCTTTGTTGGTAATAGTCTGTGCCGGTAAGTTCACCTCTACTTCCATCTGAGGGTCTGCTTCAATCGAAGCAAACAGCTCTTTCAGGAACTCTTCGCTCACCACCACCGGCAAGACAAAGTTATTCAGTTCATTATTCTTATGAATATCGGCAAAGAAGCTTGAAACTACCACCCGAAAACCATATCCGGCAATAGCCCACGCAGCGTGTTCACGGCTGGAACCGCTACCGAAGTTCTTTCCGGCTACTAAAATCTGTCCGCTGTATTTAGGATTGTTCAGCACAAAATCCTTGTTCAACGAACCATCCGGATGATAACGCCAGTCGCGAAACAAATTGTCTCCGAAGAATTTTTCATCGCGTGTAGTTGCTTTCAGGAAGCGTGCCGGGATAATCTGGTCAGTATCCACATTTTCCAATGGCAAAGGGATACAAGTACTTGTTATGATATTGAATTTCTGTTTCATGACACTCATTTTTTACATTAACGTTCTTGGATCTGTTATCACACCGGTTACGGCAGCGGCAGCCGCAGTCAACGGACTTGCCAGCAAGGTACGTGAACCCGGTCCCTGGCGTCCTTCAAAGTTTCTATTACTTGTAGATACTGAATATTTTCCGGCAGGAATCTTGTCGTCGTTCATGGCCAGACAAGCGGAACATCCCGGCTGACGGATTTCAAATCCAGCTTCCTTCAATACTTTGTCAAGTCCTTCCTGACGAATCTGTTCATCTACCATCCAAGAACCCGGAACCAGCCATGCAGTGATATTATCAGCTTTCTTTCTTCCCTTCACAATAGAAGCAAACGCACGGAAGTCTTCAATACGTCCGTTGGTACAAGCTCCCAAGAACACATAATCTACTTTTTTGCCTAACAGACTTTCACCCGGCTGGAATCCCATGTATTGCATGGATTTTTCGAAAGAGCCTTTTTCTACTTCACTCATGCCTTCCGTGGTAGGAATATCCGATGTAACAGCCATACCCATACCCGGATTGGTTCCGTAAGTAATCATCGGCTGAATATCTGCAGCGTCATAACGTACTTCCTTATCAAATACCGCATCGTCGTCGCTCTTCAATGTTTTCCAGTAAGCCAGGGCCTTATCCCATTCTTCACCTTTGGGAGCATATTCACGTCCTTTGATGTATTCAAAGGTCACTTCATCCGGAGCAATCATACCTCCACGGGCTCCCATTTCAATCGACAAGTTGCACAATGTGAGACGTCCTTCCATGGTCAGACTGCGAATAGCTTCACCTGCATATTCCACAAAATATCCGGTCGCACCGCTTGTGGTCATTTTTGACATCATGTACAATGCAACGTCCTTTGCCGTAACACCTTTGCCCAGCTTACCGTCAATCGTGATACGCATGGTCTTGGGACGTGCCTGAAGGATACACTGTGAAGCCATTACCATTTCCACTTCACTGGTACCGATACCAAAAGCTACTGCTCCCATCGCTCCATGAGTAGAAGTATGTGAGTCACCACACACAATCGTCATGCCCGGCAGTGTCAGTCCTCGTTCCGGACCAACCACATGGATAATACCGTTTTTCTTGTTCATCATTCCGAAATGCGTCAGTCCGAAATCGGCTGCATTCTTTGCCAGCGCATCTACCTGTGCCTTAGATACAGGATCTTCGATAGGTTTGTCCTGGTCATGAGTCGGTGTATTGTGGTCCGGCATACAATAGATACGTTCCGGACGGAAGCACTTCAATCCACGGGCACGCATTCCGGCAAAAGCCTGCGGACTGGTTACCTCATGACAGTACAGACGGTCGATATACAACTGGGTAGGTCCGTCTTCCACCTTCTGCACGATGTGTGCATCCCATATTTTGTCGAATAATGTATTAGCCATACGTTTCTCGTTTAATTTATTATTTTCTGAATTTATTAATACAATCGATATATGCTTCTACTGATGCGGCAATGATGTCGGTGTTTGCGCCAAAGCCATAATACATCTGGCCGTCGTATTCCACCTGCATGTGTACTTTACCCACATCGTCACTACCCTTGCTGATGGCCTGAATAGTGAACTCTTTCAAAGTCATCTGGCGTTTGATAATCTGTTTCACAGCCTTGATAGCGGCATCCACCGGTCCATTACCTGTAGCAGCTGCTTCAAAGTGCTCTCCGCTGATATTCAGTCCAAGACTGGCTACCGAACGAACACCCACACCACTTGTCACTTGCAGGTATTCCAGTTTGATATGGTGGTTCACATTACGGTCGGCTCCTGCCAATACCAAGATGTCATCGTCTGTGATATCCTTTTTCTTGTCAGCCAGTTTCAAGAAATCCTCATATACCTTATCCAGTTTTTCCTGAGTCATTTCCACTCCCAGCACATGCAAACGATGCTTCAAGGCAGCACGTCCGCTACGTGCAGTCAGCACAATGGCATTATCATCGATACCCACATCCTTCGGGTCAATGATTTCGTAAGTCTGCACATTTTTCAGCACACCGTCCTGATGGATACCCGAAGAATGCGCAAAGGCATTACGTCCCACGATAGCCTTGTTAGGCTGTACCGGCATGTTCATCAAACTGGACACCATGCGGCTGGTAGGATAGATTTTCTGTGTATTGATATTGGTATCAATCTGAATGTCATGGTGACAACGTAAAATCATGGCCACTTCTTCCAACGAGGTATTTCCGGCACGTTCACCAATACCGTTAATGGTTACTTCCACCTGTCGGGCACCGTTCAACACTCCGCTGATGGTATTGGCTGTAGCCATGCCCAAATCGTTATGACAGTGAGTAGAGATAATTGCTTTGTCTATTCCGTTGACATGCTCCATCAGGTATTTGATTTTTGCACCATATTCATCAGGCAAACAATAGCCTGTGGTATCCGGAATGTTCACTACTGTAGCTCCAGCCTTAATTACTGCTTCTACTACGCGTGCCAGATATTCATTGTCCGTACGTCCGGCATCTTCTGCGTAAAACTCCACGTCATCTACGTAACGTCTTGCATATTTCACGGCAGCTACTGCACGTTCAATAATTTCTTCACGGGTAGAATTGAATTTATACTTGATATGCGAATCAGAAGTACCGATTCCCGTATGAATACGTTTATGTTTGGCATATTGCAGGGCTTCTGCCGCTACATCAATATCTTTCTGCACAGCACGAGTCAACGCACAGATAGTCGGCCAAGTCACCGCTTTAGAAATTTCAATTACAGAATTAAAATCTCCCGGACTTGAAATCGGAAAACCGGCTTCAATTACATCCACACCTAATGCTTCCAGCTGCTTTGCCACCTGAATCTTTTCCACTGTGTTCAACTGGCATCCCGGTACCTGCTCCCCATCGCGAAGAGTCGTATCAAAAATAAATAATCTGTCACTCATAATATTATCTTTTTATTTCTTGTTATCTCAAAAAAGCCTTTCGCACAAGGAAGTGAGAAAGGCTTGATATCATTTCATTTTTACTATCAGTATGCGCACGACTCACTTCCCACTGGGCTTTCCAGCAGATTAATCAGACCGCATAGCAAAATATGTAAAAACAAGTTGTTCATAATCGTTCGTTTTATACGTTTCGTTTTAGATGCTGCAAAGGTATACAATATTTTGAAATAAGAAAATAAAAAGAAAGTTTTTTCATTATTTAAACAACAAATTCACACAAACAAAAGCAACAGACTATAAATCTATCATTCTGTAAGCAAACGTAGCTCATGCAGACAGGCTTCTACCTCTGTCATGCTTCCCATATGCTTGCCCATATCGTCCGAAAGCTTGACACATTCACGCCATTCCTGACTCTGACTCATCTTGCAGCGTGATAATTTCATCACAATGTTAGATGGCTGATAACCTGTGTCGTTCGTCAAGTTGGTACCGATACCAAAGGAACAGCGGATTTTTCCCTGGCAATACTGATAAATCTTCAGTGCCTTCTCGAAATCTAATGCATTACTGAAGATAATCGTTTTGGTAGTCGGGTCAATGCCTAACTCCTTGTACCGGGCTATCAACCGCTCTATAAATTCGTATTCATCGCCGGAATCACAACGTACACCGTCAAACAACTTTGCCTGCTTCCGGCTGAAATTGCTGAGGAATGAATCAGATGTATAGGTATCAGACAGGGCTGTCCCCAAATCACCATCATACACGTTTACCCAGTTCTCCAATGCCATATAGTTGGCGTGCTTGTAACCAAACTGAGCTCCGTGAAACATAAACCATTCATGAGGATGGGTACCCATAGGGCGCATATCATATTTCATGGCAAGGTGACAGTTGGATGTACCGGTACAATACTGTGCATGTTCCTTCAGATATTCCACCACCAGCTTCTGCACGTCAAAAGAGAAACGTCGGCGTGTACCAAACTCGGAGAAAGGCATTTGGTGTGCATTCGACAGGTTCACCTTTTCGGCCAGTTTTGCCAATATTGCCTGCTTGTCTGGAATGCGATTCAGAAATTGATTTTTTATTTCAGAAACAATGGCCAGTAGCGGCACTTCATAAAGAGTTACCTTATACAGGTAATCGGTCACCGTCATCTGTAAGTGATGGTGCTCATCCAACCATACTTCTATTTTATTCGGGTCAAACCGGAAGGAAGAAAGCCACTCCCAATACACACTGGGCAGAAAACGACAATGGGTTGTCATGTATTCCTGCTCTTCCGATGTCAGTTTCACCATTTCCAGATTATGGATTTCATTTTTCAAGGCTTCCAGAAATCCTTCCGTATATTCAGTCTCATCCCTATCTTTAAAAGTAAAGGTTCCAATGGCATAAGGGAATAACTTTATATAAGCGTATGAAGTAGTAAACTTATATAAATCTGTATCCAAAATTGTTTTTATCACCATGATATTTCGTTTTTCTTGTGGTAAATATAAACAAGAAAAAGGATTGTCACAACTATTAAAGTGTCAGACAATCCTTTTTTCTTATTTTAAATTCAAATTATTTCAGTTTTAAGGCCACAATACAGTCTACAGAAGGTTTCAAATTTTCTGTATGCAATACGATGCCACCTTGAATTTCTCCCATTTTACTTTTTCACCGGTACCGAACAAAGTAGAAGAAATAACTTTTTCCGTCACCGGCAAGGTCACGAACTGAGGCATACGATCTGCTAACAGATGTACATAAAGCATATTATCCTTACGGGTAGTGGTCCCCCACGAAGCACTCATTACATTTCCTGCAGTAGTGCCATAAATGGTTTCCCCATATTTCGACATCCACTCTCCCACTCCTTTCAAGCGTTCAACAGCTACAGACGGCAATTCTCCATTAGGCTGAGGGCCGATATTCATCAGCAGATTAGCTCCTTTACCTGCCGCACGTACCAGCAGACGAACCAAATCGGTAACCGACTTATAATTCTGGTCTTTTATTTTGTACCCCCACATGCCATTCATCGTTTCACAAGTTTCCAACGGAAGCGCACTTACAGACTGTCCAGACAGTCCTGCTTTATTCTCACCGGGAAGGTCACGTTCAAACATCTGAAAGTCTTCACCTGGGTAAGGTGTTTTATGATGATTGTTTCCAATCAAACATGCAGGCTGTAATTTGTGAATCAGTTTATACTGTTCTTCCAATTTCCAGTCAAAGCCATCGGGCTGATCCCACATTCCATCAAACCAGATAGCACCAATCGGACCATAGTTAGTCAGCAATTCCGTAAGCTGATGATTCATGAACTGATAATAAGTTGCCCATTCTCCATGTGAGGTACGTCCGGTTCCATGCCCCGTTCTTCCCAACGGATAATAATCTTCACGCGTCCAGTCCAGATGTGAATAATATAAATGCAGTCTTATTCCCTGCTTGCGGCACTCTTCCGCCAGCTCCTTTATCACATCTCGTTTAAAAGGAGTGGCATCCACGATGTCATAGTCTGAATATTTCGTATCAAACATAGAAAAGCCATCATGATGACGGGAAGTAATACAGATATATTTGGCTCCGGAAGCTTGATTGCAGCTACCCACTCCTGCGCATTAAAACGTGAAGGATAAAATCCTGACGCAGCCTTTGCATACTCATGGCAATCAATGTTGTCGGTATTCATATACCATTCTCCCTGCCCAAACATGCTATAAATTCCCCAGTGCAGAAAGATGCCAAACTTGCCATCCTGAAATTCCTTTCGGGCTTGCAGATTCTCTGGAGCGGCGTATAGCTGTTCCATCTGCTTGTGCACATAATGACGAAATACCCAATAATCCCCCTAGACAAACCGTTTTCCAACGGTGTAAGATGCGTGTTCTCATACTTATTCGATAATTAAAAAAACAATATAATTAGATTTAACCAGTTGCAAAGATACAATAAAATCTGGGTTATGGATACAAAAAACCCTGAAGCATTTCTGCCTCAGGGCTTCTGTTAAAACGGCGACTACCTACTCTCCCACTTGCGCAGTACCATCGGCGTGACGAAGCTTAACTTCTCTGTTCGGAATGGGAAGAGGTGGAACCTTCGTGCAATAGTCA
>ENA-OQHA01000326-OQHA01000326.1-human-gut-metagenome-genome-assembly--contig:-NODE-326-length-25202-cov-10.563071_pt1 | contig 25202 bp, 35 predicted proteins | sample MGYA00242558_ERZ504707 | MGnify/ENA primary metagenome ERZ504707 (study PRJEB26092, sample SAMD00036197) | human gut metagenome | host: Homo sapiens | study: EMG produced TPA metagenomics assembly of...
TGTATTTGCCCTTATCAGAGTTCGTAAACACTGGTGGGACGATATAACACAAGGGAAACAATAAGGGAAAGCTCACCTGCGCCAAACTTAGTGTTTTCAAAGGCTTGAGAGATATTTGATAATAAAAGATAACAATTATTAAATCCCTTGGAATACATGAAATCTCAATTCCAGTTTGCAGAACTGACCAAAAATACAAACAGTTCGTAAAAGCATATTTTTACGAACTGTTTTTTTGCGTATTTACGGCTTTCTTTTTCTCAATAATAAAATAGGCAATGGCAATTCTTACCAGTATTTGATATTGTAAAGTTACCACACAAAACAATTCAATACAGAAAGACACCACCGCCCATGAAAAGACTACCATTTGAACGCTTTTCTGACAAGCGGTTTTATTATGCTAATGCACCTCCATGTAAGCAGGTTTTTTCATTAACTACTGATATTTCGCCCTGCTTATTCTTGTAGTAACCAATCGGCTATATTGTGAATTTCGATTCCTTCATAACTATATTGGGGATGTTTGGTTCTGGCAATAATAATTTTCGGATAAGCATCTCGAACCTGAAGCAGAGGAGAGTATTCTCTCTCAAATGTTTCCTGCCCGGAAATGTTGTCGCTGACCTGAATATAAATCTTCTCACTGCCTCTCTGGCAACAAAGTCGATTTTCTTTGATAGAGCTTGCCGACATAAACATCGTATCCACGGCGAAGAAGCTCGATGCAAACGATGTTTTCATATAGTCATCCGCTTTCAAAAACACAATTATTAACTCGACTTTTTGACAGGCAGTGTATCAACAATGATTTTTCCGATATATCAATATAAATATAGTTGAGTTATTAAAAAGATATTATATTAGTCGAATTTCGAATGATCAATCTGTTTCATATTGACAGAAAACATGAGGGCAATTAGGATGCTGAATTCTTTCAAGAATTTGTCTTGCAGCAGCAATACCTAGATATTTCTGAGGAGTGCTTATGGTTGTCAATGACGGTGAAATTCTGGAAGCAGCAGGGATGTTATCAAATCCAACAACACATATATCTTTGGGAATCTGGAAACCAAGGAACTGCAGTGCGTATATCAACTGGATAGCAGTCCAGTCATTTCCGCAGATGAATACATCTGGCAGTGATATCATAGCTTGCAAATTATTAACTGTGGTCTGAAAATTCCGAAAATCCTCCGGCGTTTGATGAAGAAGGCAATTCTTCTGATTAAGTGGAAGCTGATGTTCAGCAAGACACTCGGATAAGGCATTATAACGTTCCTGGAATCCACGGCTTACATTAGGGGAATAGAGGTCTCCAACAAAACCAAAGCTTTCAGCTCCTTTTTCTATAAGTTGATTAATTATTTTTTTAGATTCTTTTTACTTTCCATTGTGACTACATCTATTCCATTTAGTTCTTCAAACGGAACATTTGGCATATCTACAGATACAATTGGAAGATTAAATTGTGAGAGGGCATCGCATACAACTTTATCACAGATCTCAACAAGAATAATTCCTTTGATAGAAGAATCGGAAATAGTTTGTGGGAAATTGAGTTGTTTTAGATCACTGTCGGACATGATACTGATTGCCAGATGATAATTCGCATTTGAAAGAATCGATTCAATTCCTCGTAAAACGGTGGTCCAAAATTCGGAGTCGGAAGCGTAAGTTCTGGTAAGGAAAAGAATCGTCCATTGCTGCCTGTTTCGGAGGCAGGTATGACAGGGGTGGCGAAAGTGGCATTTTTATAACCAAGCTTAGAAGCTGTCTTTATAACCAGATTTCTTGTATTTTCAGATACCTCAGAACTGTTTTTTAAGGCTTTTGAAACAGTATTTCTGGAAAGCCCCAGATGATCAGCAATATTTTGAATGGTACATTTCATAGTAAACTCCTTTTATATTGTATTTATATGTTTCAGATATAGTATAACACAAAATGCACGAATTGCAAACAATACAATATAAAAACAAAATGCACAAAATGCACGGAAAAAGAAGAGAATAATATAAATAATGCACAAAAAATATGAGGCTAAAATATAGAAAAGAGGGAAAAAGAGAAAATACTGTGCAAAAACTTGAAACAATGCAAAGAATATGATAATGTAAATGCATGAAACGAAATGTGCAAATGGTGCAAAAAGGAGGGCAAAATGAGGCAATTATTTTATAAACAAAGGAGGGTAAAATGGGGCGATTATTTTATAAACCAGAAAATGCCTGGGTTGGTGATTTGATTCCATATTATGAAAACGGAACCTATTATGGATTTTATCTTCATGATCCAAGAATACGTGATAAAGAATATGCCGAAGATACTACATGGCATCTGATTGAGACCAAAGATTTTGTTAATCTGGATTATAAAGGTGAATCAATTGCAAGAGGTGGTATTCATGATGCCAACAAGAACGCATATACAGGATCGGTTATCAAATGTGAAAAAGATGGATTGTATCATGTTTTTTATACCGCTTATAATGAGGATTTTAAACTTCGCGGTAAAACAATTCAATCTGTAATGCAGGCCACAGGGAAAAGTCTGGAAAATTTGGAGACAGTAAAAGATTTTTTGTTTGTCTCAGATGGAAAACAGTATGAAGAGTTTGACTGGAGAGACCCTTTTGTTTTTTGGAATGACGAAGACCAATGCTATTATATGCTGTTGGCGTCAAGAGTGACGAACAGAGGAGATCTCAGGGTGGATGCATTGCATTGTGTAAGTCCGAAGATTTAATAAACTGGACTTATGAGAAACCTTTTTATGATCCTAAAATGTATATTACTATGGAATGTCCTGAACTGTTTAAAATGGGCGAATATTGGTATCTGGTATTTTCAACATTTTCAGATCAGTTTACAACACATTATCGTATTTCGAAAAACTGGAATGGCCCATGGGAAATACCTGATGATGATGTTTTTGATACAAGAGCTGATTATGCAATCAAGACTGCTTCTGATGGTAAAAGACGATTTGCTTTCGGATGGATAGCGAGCAAATATGGAAATACTGATTTTGGTCCATGGGAATGGGGCGGAACAATGAATTTTCATGAAATAATTCAGAATTCGAAAAACGGAGAACTTAGAATTAAAGCTATTCCGGAAGTGCTGGATTATTTTTCGAAAGAGATTGAATTGAAAAAAGAAACTTTATATAACTGCAAGATGGTACAGGCGCAGGATGGAGTCAGCGTTGAAGTGATACGCTGGGGGCTCTTTTATATCCTTTAGAAGGTGATACTTTTGCGTTGGATATGGTAATAAAGCCTGAGAGATACCATGAATTTGGAATTGCGTTACATGTGGATAAAGAACTCGAAACGGGTTATTTCTTACGTATGAACCCTAAAAATCAATTAGTTGCATGGGATATGTGGCCAAGAGGAGAACAGGGAAGATATCAGTGGCAGATAAAGGGAGATGTTCCTTATCAGATAGAAACTGCAAGAAAACTGCCAAAAGCGGAAGAATATCGAGTTCACATCATAAAAGAAAAAGATATCTGCGTAGTGTATATTAATGATGAAATTGTTCTTTCGACCAGGATGTATAATCATAAAGATGGTTATGCAGGTATTTATGTAGTACAAGGCGATGTAAAATTAATTCAATATAAAGAAAAAAGGAGCGAGTAATATGAGGAAAAAGATAATTAGTGCTATGTTGGCATTGTGTATGGCTGGTAGCTTATTAACAGGATGTGGGACGTCTGCTGATGCAGAAAAGAAAAGTAAAGACAGCGGGGACGTTACTACCGTAAAATGGTTTACGTCAAGACCGGTTGACGGAGCGATTGATCAGGTAATGCATGAAATCGCAGATGAATACAGTGAGAAGATGGGTGGAAAATGGAAGATTGAATTTGAAACTACAGCTGATAGACCATCATATTTGCAGAAACTGAAAACATTGATTGCAGGTGGAAATATGCCGGATATCATTGATATTGACGCAGATCCGTATTGCCAGGAACTGGTTGATGCAGGAATGCTTGTAGATGTAAAAAAATTCCTGAAGGATAATGGTAAATATGATAGTTTTTATCCGACTGCTCTGAAATATCAGGAATTTACAGACGGATCCATGTATACACTTCCATTGGAATATCATGTTGAAATGACCTGGTATAATAAGGAAATTTTTGACAAATATGGTTTATCAGTACCGAAAACTATGGATGAGTGGCTGGATGTATGTAAAACGTTGAAGGAAAATGGAGTAACACCAATTTCAGTAGATGGTGTTGACAGATGGCCGGTACAGAGATATCTGGCAATGATGCCGTTTAGAGAATCTGGTAACGATTATATTATCAATCTTCGTGATGGAAAAGAAAAAATGGCCGGAGATGAAGGTAAAGAGGCAGCAACATTCATGAAGAATATTGGACAGTATTTTAATGATGGATTTGCAGCAACGGATTATGCAACTGCACAGTCGATGTTCCTGGATGGAAAATCCGCAATGTACTACATTGGTGATTGGGAGATTGCAGCTATGCAGGACGCTTATAAAGCTGGAAAAATAGATTATTTCTATCTTCCAACTATCGAAAACGGAAAAACAGATGCAAGTGAATTTTGCGTAAACTCTGGAATCGGAATGGCATTCAATGCAAAAACATTTGATGCAAAAACCAAAGACTTTATACTTTACGTACTGGATAACTATGGTGAAAAATATGCAGCAAAACAGCAGATGTCACCAATCAAAACAGAACTTCCGTCAGATGTAGAATTCTCAGATCTGTATCTTAGAATTCGTGATGATATGGATAAAACAGGTGCGCAGTTCCTGAAACCATGGGATACATATCTGGATGCAGATACTAATACAACTATGCAGGATAATTTATTGCTTCTTGCATCCGGGGATATGTCAGTTGATGATTTCTGCAAACTGATAGATGATTCTATTGCAACCAACGCGAAAAACTAAGGATGTTTGATGTCTGGGAGAAGACTCTCCCAGACATCCTGTATTTAAAACCATGGAGGGCAATATGGGCGTAATTAAGAACAAAAAATGGTTTTTTATATTTTTATTACCTGGACTGTTATTTTATATTTTGTCAGTTTTTTATCCAATTGAAGAGTCTATTAGGCTAAGCTTTATGGAATGGAACGGAATTGGTGATAAAACTTTGCAGGTCTGCAAAATTATGTTACAATGTTTCATGATCCAACATTTTATAAATCATTTTTAAACAATCTGATTTATCTTCTTATTGTGGTAGTTATGCAGCTTGGAATCGGACTTGTTTTTGCTGTATTACTGACTTTTATGAAAAAACATGTGACATTTGTTAAGACTTTATACTATGTTCCTTGTATTATCACAACTGTAGCTATCGCACAGCTGTTCAGAAGTATGTATGCAACAGAACCTATGGGGCTGATAAATCAGTTTTTTCAGGCTATAGGAATGGAAGGAATGGTTACTTCCTGGCTGGCAAATATTCACACTGCACTTATGGCAGTGTCAGTGCCAGAAGGCTGGAGATTTACAGGAATGTATATGGTTATTTTTTATGCAGCGTTAATTTCGCTTGATCCATCTGTATACGAAGCAGCAAAAGTCGATGGTGCAACAGATTTCCAAATTCTGTTAAAAATAAAACTTCCATTGATTAAGGATATTATTCTTCTGACTCTTACTATGTGTTTGACAGGTGCGCTGAGAGGATTTGATATTCCATTTCTTCTTACAAGTGGAGGACCGGGAAATGCAAGCGAGCTGCTCTCTACATACATGTATAAGAAAGCATTTTCCAATAACCAATATGGTTATGGTAGTGCTCTGGCAGTGTTTATCATTATTGAAAGTATGTTGGTGGTATTTATACTTCGTAAAATATTTTCAGAGCGGAAGGAGTGTAAAGAATCATGAAAAAGAAAATTGGAAAAATTGTATTTGCGATAGTTATTCTTGCCTTTCTGCTTATTCAGGTTTATCCTATAATATGGCTTTTTATGGCAAGTGTTAAGCCGACGATAGAATTGTCTACAACGCCGTTTGCTTTGCCGAAAGTGGTGACATTTGAAAACTTTATAAAGGTATTTTCAGATGGAAAAATAGGCATTTATATGTGGAATAGTTTAAAAGTAACGGGAATCTCACTGATTCTGATTATTTTTCTCAGTTCGACAGTAGGCTATGCATTGTCAAAATTCAGAATACGTGGAAAAAACAAATTTATAAATTTTTTACGTTCGGAATCATGGTGCCAGTACAGATTACATTGATTCCACTGTTTATTTTCTATAGTAAATGGGAATCTTGAATACAAGTTTTTCACTGATTTTACCACAGGTTGGATTTGCTCTTCCTCTGGCTGTGATGATGTTTGTAAGTTTCTATGATTTTGTTCCGGATGAGCTGGTTGAGGCGGCTATTGTAGATGGATGTAATCCAGGTGTTACATTTATAAAAATTGTGTTTCCATTGGCACGAAATACGATAATTACAATTGCATCCATGTATAGTATTCTTATATGGAATGATTTTATTTTTGCAAATACATTTATCAGTGACAGTAATGCAAAAACAGTTGCAATGGGATTGAAGGATTATGTGGGAGCATTTGGTAATGTAGACTGGGGTTTAACATTTGCAGCTATCGTTATATCTATACTTCCACCACTTATTATTTATTTTGCACTTAATAAATGGGTTACTGCAGGTATGACAATGGGAGCAACTAAAGGTTGATAAATAGAATGATATTAGGAGGATATGAAATGATATTTCCGGGAGATATCTCAAAGATGCCCTATCTGACACATGGGAAAAGCAGAGCAATTAATGCTGAGAACAGGACAGGAGAAAAAGGAAAAGGCGGGATGCAGCCAGCCCGCTTGGACCTTCACGTAAGGGGAGCCCGTGTTTGAATAATATTCAACCGGGACAGGAAGAATTTTTGGCAGATATTGAGGGACCAGGTGTGATCCAACATATATGGATAACTGTTGACAGTAAGACCTCGGAAGGTGACTGTTTTGTACTGAGGGATCTGATTATGCGAATGTACTGGGATGGAGAAGAGAATCCGTCGGTAGAAGTGCCATTGGGTGATTTCTTCTGTTGTGGATTTGGACAGGAATGTATTGTGAATTCTGCTATTATAACTGTTGTTCCATCACGAGGACTTAATTCTTATTTTGCAATGCCATTTCATAAACATGCTCGCATTACTATTGAGAATCAGCATAAAAATCCAATACCGGCCTTTTTTTATCAGATTGATTACTGCCTGTATGATTCGCTTCCAGAAGACACTTCTTATTTTCATGCTCAGTGGAGAAGGCAGGCAATCACTGAAATTGGAAAAGATTATGTTATTCTTGATAATGTAAAAGGAAGTGGCCATTATGTAGGTACTTATCTGGGACTTTCAGCTTTGCAGAGGTACTGGTGGGGAGAGGGTGAAGTTAAATTCTACATTGATGGAGATGAAAAATATCCAACAATATGTGGAACAGGAATGGAAGACTATTTCGGAGGTTCCTGGAGTTTCGCATCAAATGAAAATGGCAGAATTGTAGAACAGAATTATTCTACCCCATATTTGGGATATCCATTTTATTCCAGACATGATTCACTTGTTTGGAATCAATATCATAATGATGATTGTCCGCCAATGCGTGGATTTTACAGATGGCATATCCCTGATCCTGTATTTTTTGAGGAAAATCTGAAAGTAACGGTACAGCAAATAGGGGTTAGTCATAATGGATTGTTTGAGCGACAAGACGATCTTTCAAGTGTGGCATACTGGTATCAGAGTGAACCTCATCAGAAGTTTAAAGAACTACTACCGGTAGAGAAGAGATGGCCAAGATAAATGTTATAGGAAAAGTCCTGCATTACTTTTTACGAGTGAGGCGGGACTTTTGTGAGTGTTACTTGTTCGGTTCAAAATCAACAGCGAGAGTGTAATATAAAGTGCGGTATCTTTAAGAAAGAAGTTTCAGGATTAAATATGGCAGAAATAAAGAACTCGGAATCAGATATGAGCACTCAGCAGAAAGCTGAGCTGGACAAAGAGAAAAGAAGAGAAGAAAGAGGCAAAAAGAGCAAAAGACAGCACTACAGGGAACTGAATGAGCCACCAAAACTCACCGTGCTTGAGGAAGTGGGAAATGCAGTCACACATGGAATAGGAGCAGGACTGATTCAACATTGCTGCTGTGAATTGAGATTCCAAAGCGTTTTTGAAGGATATACATTTGACAAATTACAGATTTACTTTCAGCTACGATGGCACCCACTATCACGGCTGGGAGAGCCAATAAAAGTTATAAAAAAGATGAAACAGACTGATAACTTCAAGTTTGCAGAACTGACCAAAATAAAACCAGTTCGTAAAATGACATTTTTACGAACTGGTTTTTGAGTTGCATTTTCAAATAATATTTATCTATTTTGTAATTAACCAAAATATCTGTCAAGAAGTCCCTTAAGGCTCTTCCGTGTCTAGCCTCGTCTCTAGCCATCTCATGAACTGTATCATGGATTGCATCAAGGTTATTCTTCTTAGCACATTTAGCAAGGTCAGTCTTTCCTGCTGTAGCACCGAACTCACAGTCAACTCTCCAAGCGAGGTTGTCCTTTGTAGTAGCCTTCATGTTAGGCTCAAGGTCCTCACCGAGCATCTCTGCAAACTTAGCTGCATGCTCAGCCTCTTCGTATGCTGCCTTCTCCCAGTAGAGACCAATCTCAGGATATCCCTCGCGATGAGCTACACGAGCCATGCAAAGATACATACCTACCTCAGAGCACTCGCCCTCGAAGTTAGCCTTTAACTGCTCGAAGATGTATTTCTTATCTTCATCAGAGATTTCAGGATTGTTCTTAACAGTTGAAGCGTATACTCCAAACTCATGCTCTGCAGCAAGTGTTAAATCTCCCTCAACCTTCTTGAATTTATCTGCGCCAACGTGGCATACCGGACACTCTGCCGGTGGATTCTCTCCCTCATAAACGTATCCACAAACTGTACAAACCCATTTTGCCATAATAATGTTCCTCCTTTTAAAGATAGTAAATAAATGTTTAATTGTTGTAAAAATTGTCAGGCTCTAGGAAAGCTCATTCTTGCAATCCGGACAAAGTCCCGTAAACGAAACTGAGCAGCTCTCAATGGCTAAATCAGTGGATTCCTGCACCTGTGTCATCAGCTCATCGGCGAAGTCCAAATCGATATCCATCACGCGTCCGCAGCCTCTGCATATAAAGTGATAATGAGGAGCTGTGTTGTAATCGTAATGGTCAGGACCGACTCCGGTCGAAATCTTGATGATCTCACCAATTTCCTCAAGCAAGGAAAGGTTTCTGTAAACAGTTCCAAGACTGATGTTTGGAAATTCTTTTTTGATATTTTGATAGATAGTTTCAGCAGTCGGATGATCGGTCCGGCTCGCCAGAAAGTTGACTATCGACTCTCTTTGACGACTATACTTAATCATATGAATCTCCTTTTAAATGAAATCAGGAATTGTTACTGATATCAATATACACGATAGTACTATAATTGTCAAGAGAAAAATAAGAATAATTCCTATTTTATTTTTACAAGATGGCTCGAATAGCTATAAATCAAGTATAAATTAATAACACGCATAATCTTACTGCTTCACTCATAGAATAGTACAAAACGCGCAGGCGGGTAAATAAGCATGAAGAGATTCGTTACATACCTGTATTTATATGATGGCAGAATAAAAGGAAATAATGCAGGCTTTATAAAAGTAGAAATAAACGGAGAAAAAAGTGCATTTCTCGTGCAGATAAAAAATCTCGGAAAATACTCCGGAAAAGGAAGAGTGTATCTGGTATATGAAGCGGAGGCGGGCATAGAGGCAGGAGAGCTTACGGTAAAAAACGGTGAAGCGCGAGAGATATATAATGTAGATACCGAAAACGTAAAGGACAGTGGAAAGACATTTTTGCAGGTGCTCGGTGTAAGGATAGAACTGGAAAATGCAGATGAAAAATTTCTGGCAAGCTGCTGGACGGATAACACGGAAGCAGTTATAGGAAAACCACTCAAGGTACAAGCAGATTTATCAAATAAGAAAAAACCTGTATCGACTCCTAAGCCTGAACCGGGCTGTCAGAAAGAGGTTCATAGTCAAAATGTTGATGACAGTCAGGACAAAATCCGGCGCATAGACATATCAGAGCTTCGCACGCTTCCGGCCAAAAACTGGTACATAGTCAACAACAGCTTTCTTACACACGGTTACGCAAACTATAAGCACCTCGTCATAAAAACGGACACGGATGGCAGACAATATCTCGGAGTGCCGGGCGTGAGCGAGCCGCAGGAGCGCATGCTGGCAGGGATATTCGGCTTTACGGAATTTGAGCCGGCCGCCCCGGCAAATGCAGCGGATGTTGATAGCGGAGTGTTCGGATACTGGTTCTGCCCGCTGTAGTTTTTATAGATTGTAAGAAAATGTCCTTTCCTCTGCACAAAACCACAGAAATTGTGTATAATTAAAGCTAACAAAAGAAAACTGTGGGAGGTGGCATTACATGAAAAATTATTCAAAGGATCCTGACAGACAGTATCATATCCAGGTCGCAAAGGGAGAGGTCGGCCGATATGTTATCATGCCGGGAGACCCGAAGAGGTGTGTTAAAATAGCGCAGTACCTTGACAATCCGGTCCTGATAGCTGACAACAGGGAGTTTATCACATACACCGGCACATTGGATGGAGTGAAGGTCAGCGTAACATCGACAGGCATCGGCGGACCATCCGCATCCATCGCGATGGAGGAGCTGTACAGATGCGGTGCAGATACCTTCGTGAGGATCGGAACCTGCGGAGGCATGCAGACAGATGTGAAAAGCGGTGACATCGTGATTGCGACAGGCGCCATCCGCATGGAGGGCACATCAAAGGAGTATGCGCCGATAGAGTTTCCGGCTGTGGCAGATTTAGATGTCACAAACGCGCTTGTTGCGGCAGCAAAGCAGAAAAACTATACGCATCACACAGGCGTGGTGCAGTGCAAGGATGCATTTTACGGACAGCACGAGCCTGAAAAAATGCCGGCAGGCTACGAGCTTATCAATAAATGGAATGCATGGAGGATGCTTGGCTGTCTTGCGTCAGAGATGGAGTCAGCCGCGCTTTTTGTCGTTGCGGCAAAGCTTGGAGTCAGGGCAGGCTCATGCTTCCTTGTGGTCGCAAATCAGGAGAGGGAAAAGCTCGGGCTTGAGAATCCTGTGGTACGCGATACGGACATGGCGGTTCAGGTGGCAGTTTCAGCAGTGCGAAACCTCATTCGTGAGGATTGCGCCGGAGAATAAGTCAGACATAAAACACAGAAACGGAGAACGGACATTGGATATAAATGAAATTTTAAAACACGTTGACCATACACTTTTATCCCCACAGGCTACATGGGACGAAATCAGGCAGATATGCGATGATGCGATAAAATATCACACAGCATCGGTATGCATACCGCCGAGCTATGTAAGTCAGGCAGCAAAGTATCTGGATGAAAGGGTAAAGGTCTGTACAGTGATAGGCTTCCCTAACGGATATTCGACCACTGCGGTGAAAGCCTTTGAGACAGAGGATGCCCTTGCAAACGGAGCGAAGGAGATAGATATGGTCATCAATATCGGCTGGCTCAAGGATAAAAGGTATGAGCTGATAGAGGATGAAATAAAGAAGCTCAAGTCCATATGCAAGGATAAGGTGCTTAAAGTCATCATCGAGACCTGCTTTCTCACAGATGATGAGAAAATCAGGATGTGCGATATCACAACGAGCGCAGGGGCTGATTACATCAAGACATCTACAGGCTTTGGCACGGCAGGTGCGACCTTTGATGATATAAAGCTGTTTTCAGTGCATATCGGAGAGGGTGTGAAGATGAAGGCTGCCGGAGGCATTTCTTCATTAGATGATGCAGAAAGATTTCTTGAGCTTGGCGCTGACAGGCTTGGGACAAGCCGTGTGGTGAAGCTTATTAAGGCTATGGAATGAATTTTCGTATACAATAAATAACCGGGGAATTATATATGGATAAAAAAACAATTGAAAAACTGATTGATACAGCCATTGCACAGCTTGATTTTTCATATGCGCCGTACTCAGGCTTCAATGTCGGTGCGGCTCTTTTAGCAAAAAATCAGGCAGTCTACACCGGCTGCAATATAGAAAATGCAGCCTACACACCGACAAATTGTGCGGAAAGGACAGCATTTTTCAAGGCAGTGAGTGAAGGCGTGCGGGATTTTGAGGCAATCTGTATCGTGGGCGGAAAGAACCAAAAAGCGACAGGTTATACAGCGCCATGTGGAGTATGCCGCCAGGTTATGATGGAGTTTTGTAATCCGAAGACTTTTAAAATAATACTGGCAATTGACAGGGAAAATTATAGGGTTTACACACTGGAGGATATACTTCCGCAGGGGTTCGGACCTGCGAACCTTGAGTAGAGTGACCTGTAGCTGTACCTTTAAGGGGCTGTATAATGGACTGTAATAGTTGTTGATTATATGGTCGTGTGAACATTAGCCGCCTCAACAGGAAGTGGGAAACAGGAAATGGGGGAAATATGGAGAGAGAAGAGAATATAAGAGACAATATAATAAAGCTGCCGAAAATTGAGCTTCACTGCCATCTGGATGGCTCATTAAGCCGTGAATTTGTCGAGAAAAGGCTTGGCAGGACGGTGCAGGAGGCAGAGCTTAGCGTGTCGGATGACTGCACAAGTCTGGCACAGTATCTGGAGAAATTTGACTTGCCGGGGCAGTGCATCCAGGATGAAAAGGGGCTTGAGGGAGCCGCCTATGATGTGCTTAAGGGCATGCACAGGGAAAACGTCGTATACGCGGAAATCCGTTTTGCACCGCTGCTTTCAGAGAATGAGCGGATTAGCTGCGAGCGCGTGATAGAAGCTGCACTTAAGGGACTTGATAGAGGAAAAAAGGATTTTGGCATAGAATATGGGCTTATTGTGTGCGCCATGAGGCATCACAGCGAGGAACAAAACAGACGCATGCTGCACACCGCAAGGGAATTTTTAGGCGCGGGTGTGTGCGCGGCAGACCTTGCAGGTGCTGAGGTGCCTTATCCTATGTCCTGCTTCATGGAGCTTTTCAAATATGCAAAGCAGCTCGGGCTGCCTTTTACAATCCATGCGGGAGAGTGTGGAAATGCACAGAATATCATAGATGCAGTGGAGGCCGGCGCAGATAGGATAGGCCATGGAATAGCCATGAGAGGCCACGGTGAACTTGAAAGGCAGCTTTCGGCAAAGGGCATAGGCATTGAGCTTTGTCCGATAAGCAACCTGCAGACAAAGGCGGTGGCATCTGCAGATGAATATCCCATCAGGGAGTTTTTGGACGCCGGATTAAAGGTCACAATAAACACAGACAACCGCACCGTAAGCAATACAACTCTGTCAAAGGAGCTTGAATTCATAGAAAGAACCTATGGCATACGCGATGAAGAGCTGCCGCTTATGATGAAAAATGCACTGGATGTGGCATTTGCGGATGATGCCGTGAAGGAGCGGATTTTTAGGCAGCTAGTATAGTGCCGCGAGATTTATGGAGATTTAACATTTAACCGCAGCACAAATTTACGGACCGGAAAATGGAGGTATGACACCATGAAGAAATATAACAGAATTTTTGTGATAGTCCTGGATTCTCTGGGAATCGGCGCAATGCCGGACTCGGAAAGGTTTGGAGACACAGATGTAGACACCTTTGGACATATACTTGAGAGGATGCAGACTCTCGACATCCCAAATCTTACAAGGCTTGGAATGCTCAATCTGCACTGTGGCGGTCAGATGCAGCCGGCTGCTGAGCCAATCGGCAGATTTACGCGGCTGGCAGAGGCAAGCAATGGCAAGGACACGATGACAGGCCACTGGGAGATGATGGGCATAAAAACCGAAAAGCCCTTTAAGACCTTCACAGAGCACGGATTTCCACCGGAGCTCATGCTGAGCTTGAGAAGCAGTGCGGAAAAAAGGTCATAGGCAACAAGAGCGCCAGCGGCACTGAGATAATCGAGGAGCTCGGAGAGGAAGAGATAAAGAACGGTTCGATGATTGTATACACGTCAGCGGATTCGGTGCTCCAGATTTGCGGTAATGAGGAGACCTTTGATTTACAGAATCTCTACCGCTGCTGTGAGATAGCCAGAAAAATAACGCTCAAGGACGAGTGGAGAGTAGGACGCGTCATTGCAAGGCCATATGTGGGGAAGAAAAAGGGGGAATTCGTGCGAACCTCAAACAGGCACGACTATGCGCTTAAGCCTACAGGTCTTACTGCATTAAATGCATTAAAGGACAGTGACTGGATGTCATTTCAGTCGGCAAAATCAATGATATTTTCTGCGGAGAGGGCATTACAGAGGCATTCCGCTCAAAGAGCTCGGTTCATGGAATGGAGCAGACCATTGATATTTGTGAGAAAGATTTTACCGGGCTGTGCTTTGTGAATCTGGTCGATTTCGACGCACTGTGGGGACATCGCAGAAATGTGACAGGCTACGGAGAGGAAATTGAGAAATTCGACAAAAACCTGGGCATTTTAATGGAAAAGCTAAGGGATGATGATCTGCTCATACTGACCGCAGACCACGGAAACGATCCTACCTACAAGGGAACGGACCACACACGCGAATATGTGCCTTTTATCGCGTATTCAAAGAGCATGAAGGGCGGCGGCTCAATTGATGAGGAAGCCACCTTTGCGGTGATTGGAGCCACAATTACTGACAACTTCGGCGTAAAAATGCCGGAGGGTACCATCGGACATTCTATTCTTGAAGAACTTTAATGGGTAATATCTCAGGAATTTTTAACTTTAACAGAAAATATATGGAGAAAAAAAATGAACAGTATATATGAAAAACTCACCACATGCCTTGCAAGTGTGCGTGAAAAAACAGATTTTGTACCCGAGACAGCCATAGTTTTGGCTCGGGACTTGGAGACTATGCAGAGCAGATTAAGATAGAGACAACCATAGATTACAAGGATATCAAGGGTTTTCCGACATCCACAGTTCCCGGACACAAGGGCAGGTTTGTATTTGGATATGTGGATAGTGTGCCTGTTGTCATCATGCAGGGCAGAGTACATTATTATGAGGGGTATCCGATAACAGACGTTGTGCTACCGACACGCCTCATGGGAATGATGGGCGCAAAAAAGCTGATACTCACAAATGCGGCAGGTGGTCTCAATACTGATTTTAATCCGGGAGACTTTATGCTGATTTCGGACCATATCGCGACAGCCATACCAAGTCCACTGATCGGAGCCAATATTGATGAGCTTGGCGAGCGTTTTCCGGATATGAGCGAGGTATACAGCCGCAGAATGAGGAAAATCGTAAAAGAAAAGGCAGATAAGCTAGGCATAAAGCTGAGAGAAGGAGTCTACGTACAGCTCACAGGCCCGCAGTATGAGACCCCGGCCGAGGTCAGGATGTGTAAAATCCTCGGAGGAGATGCCGTCGGAATGAGTACAGCCTGTGAGGCACTTGCAGCGCGTCATATGGGACTTGAGGTTTGCGGAATCTCATGTATCACAAACCTTGCAGCAGGACTATCCGACAAAAAGCTCAACCACAAGGAAGTGCAGGAAACCGCAGACCGCGTGGCAAAGCAGTTTACAGAACTGATCACTGCTGTGGTGAGAGCAGTGTAAATGTTTAGAAACTTGACAATAAATCGTATCATAGCGTATACTTTAGAATCCTAACAGATGGGATGGAGGATTTCAATGTTAAATATATATTTAGGGGATATGGAAAATGCAATTTACCATCCTCCGGTGTATTTTGATAACACATATGAAGATGAATGGATAACGGATGAGCTGTCTGTCAAAATGATAAAAGATATAGATAAATCAGACGTCATTGGACCACATCTGGTACAAAGCCCGATACTGGGACCGATATCCACAAAGGAATTGTCCGGTGGAGTGAAAACCCTTATGCTGATGGCTTTTGATGATAGCGGAAAAATTTTTAACGCTTCAGCGTGTGGTGATAACTGCGCAAAGTGGATATTGAGAATTGCGGGCAAAAAGAATCTGACAATTAATCTGCATCATATAATGGATTTTGGTAAAGATTTTGAGGCAAAGATACTGAATACGGGAGAAATAGTTCACAGTATGGCTGAATTCATCAGTGTTGCAGGTAAATATGTATAGGAGAAAGTATGAAGGGTAAGCATAAAATTGTTGTGAAAAACAATAGACTTCATTATGAATTTGAAATAAAGAGAAATATCACGATAATAAAAGGGGACAGTGCTACAGGGAAAACAACACTCATAAATATGATCAGACAATTTGCAAATCTGGGTAATGCAAGCGGAATTGAAATCGAATGTGATGCCCCGTGCACAGTTCTTGAGGGAAATATGTGGCAGATGCTGCTCAAAAATTTATCAGGAAATATCATTTTTATTGATGAAGAGAATCAGTTTATAAGACAGCAAGAGTTTGCTGAACTTGTAAAGGTGTCAGATAATTATTTTGTGATAATAACAAGAGAAAATCTGTACAATCTGCCATATAGTGTTGAAGAAATATATGGACTGTATTCTTCAGGAAAGTATCAGAACACAAAGCAAATATATCAGGAGATGTATCATATTTATCCTTTAAATCAGGATCTTTCATGTAAACCTGACAAAATAATTGTTGAAGATACAAATTCTGGATATGAGTATTTCAAGGCAATATCGAAAGAAAAAAATATAGTGTGTGAAAGCGCTGGTGGAAAAACAAAAATATTTGCTATGCTAGAACAACTAAAAGCTGAAACAGAGAGTATTTGTGTAATAGCTGACGGTGCAGCAATTGGCCCGGAAATGGATGCATTATATAAAATGTCTGTGGAAAAAGGCAATATAAAGTTATATCTGCCGGAATCATTTGAGTGGATTATACTCAGTTCTGAGTTGCTTGAAGACAAAGAGATTAAGGATATTATGGACAAGCCTGAGAATTATATAGAAAGTCAGGAATATTTCAGTTGGGAGCGATTTTTTACAAAGCTGCTTGTGGATAAAACAGCAGGAACATACCTGAAATATCAAAAAGGAAAGCTTAATCCTACATATTTGCATGAGAAGAATAAAAATATAATTTTGAGAAATATAAAAAATAGTATAGATTTTTAAAAAGTATGATAAATTGGCGCAGGAATTGTTTCCTGCGCCAATTGTTATGTTAAATTATAAATGGGCTCATTTATTAACAAGCCCGTAAATATAGTGATTACACCACTTCCCATGTAGTATAAGATAATCATGCAATAGCCCCTCCTGCACGAAGCCAAGCCTATTAAGAAGCTTCATCGAAGGCACATTCCCAGGGTGGACAACCGCTGTCACCTTGTGCATGCGAAGCTCATTAAAGGCAAGCTTGGTGCAGAATCCGACTGCTCGGTGGCATACCCCATGTGGTGAAACTCACTGGAAAATTTATAGCCAATTTCACAGCTTCCGTAAAAAGCCGGAGCGATATTATGTATACACACAGTGCCAATAATCCGGCACGGATTTTCTTTCTGAAAAACATAAAATCTGAAAAGCTGTGATTTGACAGCCATATTGTATTCATATCTGAGCACCTTCTGCAGGTGCTTCACAGTATAAAAGTCCGGCACACGGTCTATTTCATACATTTCGAAAAGCTCTTTATCCCTATTGTAAAAATCCAAAACCTGCGGGGCACAATCAGCGCGTAATACCTTAAGAAGCAGGCGTGGGGTCTCATATTGAAAAAACATATTTTCCTTCTTTCACATTTGGTGTATCATGATAAATAGATTATAACACATGGAGCAGACAAATATGACACAAGATGAAAAATATATGAAACAGGCAATAAAACAGGCAAAAAAAGCATATGCACTTGATGAGGTGCCGATAGGCTGCGTAATTGTAGCTGGTGACAAAATCATCGCACGCGGTTACAACCGCAGAAATACCGACAAAAATCCACTCGCTCACGCTGAGCTTTCTGCCATCCGTAAAGCCAGCAAAAAGACCGGAGATTGGCGTCTTGAGGAATGCACCATGTATGTCACCCTTGAGCTGTCAGATGTGTGCCGGAGCAATAGTACAGGCACGCATTCCCAGGGTGGTAATAGGTGCCATGAATCCGAAAGCAGGCTGTGCAGGCTCAATCATCAATCTACTGCAGATGCAGCAGTTCAATCATCAGGTGCAGACAGATATAGGCATCTGCGGCGACGAATGCAGCACTATGCTTTCTACTTTCTTCAAGGAGCTGCGAAAGAAGCGCAAGCTTCAAGGGGAGTAAATAAATTGTGGTTAAAACCACAACGTAAGGCACGTAAGCCCCGGGTACCGGACTCACACGTACTCTCCCGAAGCGCGAATAGCGAAGAGGTTTAGATACTGTAGAAATTATGCCCATGAGACACAGAAACGCCACGGCATGGACGCAGGGGCGAGGAGAACCGCGCCATGGACGGCGCGTTTCGACGGTTTCGTCAAGTATAGAAAAAACTCAAGCATAATTTCGTACAGTATCTTAGCCACGTAGCGTAGCGACGGCGGGAGAGTATGTGTGCGCGTCCGGTACCCGGGGCTTGCGTGCCGTACTCATCCCACAAGAAGTTGCAATAAATCTTGACAAAACCCTGCATAATAGCGTATACTTAAGACTCCGAGCAGCCGGGGTGGTAGCGGTACCTTGAACCAACAATCCGCTATAGTTGGGGTGATGCTTCGTAGAGGGCTTAAGCGGTGGAGCTGCCCTCCATAAGTGGCGTTGACGTCTGGGTCTTGCGCAATGGAAATCTATGAACCGTGTCAGGGTGGGAACACAGCAGCACTAAGTAGAAGCTTTCATGTGACGCGAGGCAGCCTGGAGGGAGTTAACTGTGGAGGTAACGTCTGTTGTGATGGTTCGAAGCGAGGCGCTCGGATTTTTAGCGTATAAAAAAGAGGCGAATTTTCGGTTGTAGTGGCACGGTTTATACGCACGAAATAAAGAAAATCGAGGCATACAATGATTCAGGACATTGCACCACATACGTGGGACATAACATACAAAAACATACAGCCGGACCCGGACAGCAGGGTCCTTTTTTTTAGCAGGGGACAGCTTCTTGTGCAGCAGGCATCGGACAAGCCTGCTGACGAATCCAATCAGGATATTCATCAGATAAGCTTTCCGAGATATGAGGATATAAAAGCAGAATGCCACGACGCTAAATATCAGTATCTGTTTACACTTGACGATACTGCATTTTTCAGGGTGGCACTGTCACATGCTGACAAAATGCATATACTGGAAGTAACAGGTGGCAAATTCATAAACCGGCACTATATGCGCAGCGCGGCACCGAAAGAGTACGTGCTTGCCGCGATAACGGGATTTCATCTGGATGGCTGGTATGATAAGAATCATTTCTGCGGCAGATGCGCAAACAGGCTGGTAGAGGACGACGTGGAGCGCATGCTCAGATGTCCGGTCTGTGGCAACATGGTTTACCCGCGCATCAATCCGGCAGTGATAGTGGGAGTTACCAATGGAGATAAGCTGCTTTTGACAAAATACAATGGCAGAGAGTATAAAAAGTACGCACTTGTGGCAGGCTTTAACGAGATAGGTGAGTCACTTGAGGAGACTGTGCGCCGTGAGGTCATGGAGGAAACGGGACTGCGTGTGAAAAACATCAGATACTACAAATCGCAGCCGTGGGGCTTTACCGACAATATACTAGCGGGATATTTCTGTGAAGTTGACGGAACAGATGAGATTGAGGTTGACATGCAGGAACTTTCGATGGCAAAATGGGTGTCAAGAGAAGAAATACCTACATCCCTAGAGGAATTAAGCCTGACAAATGAAATGATTTCTGTTTTTCGGCTTGACAAAGGCGATTTCTGAATGTATAGTAAAGCAGTAGGAAATGAAACAGAGGTGCTATAAATGAAAATTTCAACAAAAGGACGTTATGCTCTTCGCCTTATGATGGATCTTGCAGAGAACAACACTGGTTCACCCATCAGCCTGAAGGATGTAGCGAAGAGACAGGATATTTCAGATAAATATCTTGAACAGATTATATCCATTTTAAACAAGGCGGGCTACGTCAGAAGTGTCAGAGGCGCCCAGGGCGGATACATGCTGAAGATGGAACCGCAGAACTACACAGTCGGCATGATTCTCAGACAGACAGAGGCAGCCTTGCGCCGGTAGCATGTATAGAGGATGACGAGATAGTCTGCGACAGACAGCAGCAGTGCGTCACATCTATTGTGTACAAGAAGATCAATGATGCAATCTCAGGTGTGGTTGATAATATCACCTTGCAGGATCTGGTAGACTGGCAGAACGAGAAGAATGGAAATTATGTCATATAAAGAAAGAAGGTTATCATAGATGAGCAGATTAATTTATTTGGATAATGCGGCAACCACACAGGTATATCCGGAGGTTGTGGATGCAATGCTTCCTTACTTTACAGAGCATTACGGCAATCCATCAGCTATATACAGCTTTGCAGATGAGGCAGAAAGAGCAGTGGATCATGCCAGAGGAGAGGTCGCAGACCTTATTGGAGCTAAGAAGGATGAGATATATTTCACAGGCGGCGGCAGCGAGTCCGACAACTGGGCATTAAAGGCTACAGCAGAGGCATATGCTGCAAAAGGAAAGCACATCATCACATCAGCCATCGAGCATCATGCAATTCTTCACACAGCACAGTGGCTTGAGAAGCATGGCTTTGAGGTGACATATGTGGGTGTTGATGAGGACGGAAAAATCAAGCTTGATGAGCTAAAGGCAGCCATCAGACCTGACACAATCCTTATCTCAGTGATGGCGGCAAACAACGAGATTGGAACTATCCAGCCGCTTAAGGAGATCGGAGAAATAGCAAAGGAGCATGGCATTTTGTTCCACACAGATGCAGTTCAGGCATTCGGACATATTCCGATTAATGTAGATGATATGCATATCGACATGCTCAGCGCCAGCGGTCACAAGCTTAACGGACCAAAGGGCATCGGCGTGATGTATATCAGAAAGGGCGTAAAAATCCGCTCATTTATCCATGGCGGAGCACAGGAGCGTCAGAGACGTGCGGGAACACACAATGTGCCGGGCATTGTAGGACTCGGCAAGGCAGTAGAGCTTGCAAAGGCCAACATGCAGAGCGCAGCGCATATGAGACAAAGCTCAGAGACCACCTCATCGAGAGAGTGACAAGTGAGATTCCATATACACGCTTAAATGGACACAGAACAGACAGACTGCCAAACAATGCAAACTTCTGCTTCAGATTTATCGAGGGAGAGTCAATGCTTATCCTGCTTGATCAGGCAGGTGTATGCGGCAGCTCAGGTTCAGCCTGTACATCAGGCTCACTCGACCCATCGCATGTGCTCCTTGCAATAGGACTGCCACATGAGATAGCACACGGTTCACTGCGTCTTACATTATCAGAGAAGACCACTCTTGAGGATATCGACTATACAGTGGACAAGTTAAAGGAAATCATAGCAAGGCTCAGAAGCATGTCACCGTTATACGAGGATTTCGTAAAGAAAAACGGCAAATCTGAGGCATAAATGATCAGGTTAGAAATTATAGTGACTATCACAACATTAATATATACATGAAAATTAGGAGGAACTAAGGACATGGCATACAGTGAAAAGGTAATGGACCATTTTAACCATCCAAGAAACGTAGGAGAGATGGAGAATCCAAGTGGTGTCGGCACAGTAGGAAACGCAAAGTGCGGAGACATCATGAGAATGTATCTGGATATAGATGACAACGGCATTATTCAGGAGGCCAAATTCAAGACCTTCGGATGCGGCGCAGCAGTTGCAACAAGCAGTATGGCAACAGAGCTCGTAAAGGGCAAGACAATCCAGGAGGCGCTTGAGGTTACAAACAAGGCAGTTATGGAGGCACTTGACGGACTTCCACCTGTAAAGGTACACTGCTCACTTCTCGCAGAGGAGGCAATCCATGCAGCACTCTGGGATTACGCAGAGAAAAACGGTATCAAGATCGAGGGACTTGAGAAGCCTGTAAACGATATCAGCGAGAAGGAAGAGGCGCCTGAGGAAGACTATTAATGAAAAAGAAGGTTGTAGTAGGAATGTCGGGCGGAGTGGATTCGTCAGTAGCGGCATATTTATTAAAGGAACAGGGATACGATGTCATCGGAGTCACAATGCAGATATGGCAGGACGAGGACGTATTTAAACAGTCACAGGAGGGCGGCTGCTGTGGCTATCCGCAGTGGAGGACGCCAGACGAGTGGCAGCAGTGCTTGATATTCCGTATTATGTGATGAACTTCAAGGCTGATTTCAAGAAATATGTCATAGACTATTTCGTGTCAGAATATGAGCGCGCATACACGCCAAATCCGTGTATTGCCTGCAACCGTTATGTGAAATGGGAGTCGCTGCTTCACCGCTCGCTCGAGATAGGAGCAGACTATATAGCAACAGGCCATTATGCCCGCATAGCACAGCTTCCAAACGGCAGATACACCATAGCCAACTCAGTCACAGCGGAAAAGGACCAGACATATGCGCTTTACAATCTGACACAGGAGCAGCTTCGTCGCACGCTGATGCCTGTGGGAGAGTATGAAAAGCCACAAATCCGCCGTATCGCAGAGGAAGCAGGTCTGCCGGTAGCGCACAAGAGCGACAGCCAGGACATATGCTTCGTGCCGGATCACGACTATGCCTCATTCATTGAGAATGAGACAGGCAAAACCTATGAGCCGGGAAATTTCGTGGATGAATCGGGCAATATTCTCGGCCGCCATAAGGGCCTCATCCACTATACTATCGGACAGCGCAAGGGGCTTGGAATTACAGCCGCAACGCCTTTATTCGTGAAGGAGCTGCGTCCGGCAACAAATGAGGTCGTAATCAGCACAAATGAGGCACTTTTCTCAGACACCTGTTATATCAGCGATATAAACTATATGGCACAGGAGCACATCACACCGGACACCCGCAGCATAGGAAAGGTACGCTACTCTCACAGGGGAGCTGACTGTACACTTACCCCTATGGAAAACGGCATGATAAAATGCGTATTTGACGAGCCACAGCGCGCCATGACACCGGGCCAGGCAGCGGTATTTTATCAGGATGGGCATGTACTGTGCGGTGGAACAATTGAAAAGATGATGGTAAATTAGCAGGACTTTTGAACAGTCGCGAATATATTATAATAGAGCAGACAGCATAACTAAAATGCCGTCTGCTCTATTAAATTAGTACGTTGATGATGCATGTAAGTATGGGAGTTTCATTGATTTCAAATAGTAGGTTTTGTAGGTCTTACTGTAAGCTGTAAACCGAGATGCTGAAAAATATTAAGCAGTGTTCCGAGATTTGGTGTTGTTTTGCAGGATTCGATTCGAGCTATGGATGATTGTGGAATACCACACATTGCAGCAAGCTCTCTCTGGCTAAGTCCAAGAGAAGTACGCTGCTCCACCATGACACTTACGATAGAGGAAATAATTTCAACTTCATCGATGTCTTTTCCTATCTACATTTCCATAATCGTGGACTATACGATTTCTCAATCCATAGATTGCATTCCATGGAACGTTTCCTCTGTGGAGCTTATATTCATCTGACAATTTTTTTGCATTCTCAGATATTTGAATCATACGAAATAACATGGAATCGAGAAGGACTTCATTTGCATTAAGTTCCTCAATATCAACATTTTTCATATGTGTAACAACAAATTCTAAATCCTGTTTCAACCTTTTAACATAATAAGCATCATTCTTAACATTATCCATATATTTTTACTCCATCTCTTAGTATTTCCTGTGTCAGCTCAAAATTATCTTTCAATTGATTTATATCAAGTACATCAACTTTTTTGTGAAGTGCAGTTCTTATATCCTCCACTAATCCATAGAATTTTAATCCGGTCGCATCTGTCGAAATTAAAAGATCAACATCGCTGGTTGGTTTGGCCTTACCTTTTGAGTACGAACCAAACAGATAACAGAAATTAACATTATATTTATCAAATACAACAGAGCATTTTCTTTTTATATAATCAATATCAACTATACCATTTTCTTCATCAATAGGATTAATCTCGGATATTTTTTCCAACATATATTTGTACTTTATGCTATCTGCCTTTTTTTCATCATTTTCATAAGATTTGTATGAACGCAAAGAAACTCCGAGTATATCCGCAGCTTGATTTTGTGTTAATTTTCTCTCAATTCGTAAAGATTTTAATTCTCCCATGCTTGCACCTCTGAATATAGAATGGTGCAAAAAATGCACTTTGTCAAGCTGGATAGTGCAAAAATTGAACTTTATTTTTAATTTTAATTGTAACTATTCTACCAATATGATTTTAGACCATTTGGAATCACGAGCTTAATGTGTAATAACACATAGATATTGCAACGAAACAACGTATACTCTCTAATCTACTATTTTTTATAAGATTAAGAAGAGTATATTTGAGTTTTGACTTGTTTTTTGTCCAAAATACCGTTATACTTTACTTAAAGTGTATAAAAAATAGAGATTAAGAAAAGTATAGCGATATAATATATTTTGGGTGGAGGTGCAGGATGCTTGTAGGTAGAGAAAAAGAATTACATTTATTGCATGATATACAAAATGATGATAGCTCACATTTTGTGGCAGTATACGGGCGAAGGAGAGTGGGAAAGACCTTTCTGATACGTGAGGCTTTTGGCTATAGATTTGCATTTCAGCATGCCGGTCTGTCAGAGGGAGGAATGAAGGAGCAGATATATGCGTTTACGTCATCTCTAAAAGATGCAGGGTATGAAGTGAAAAAGCAGCCCCAAAACTGGCTTGAGGCATTTGAAGCATTAAAGGATGTCATAAGATTGTCGAGTGAAAAGAAGAAAATAATATTTATTGATGAGCTGTCGTGGATGGACACACAAAAGAGTGATCTTATGGTTGCTTTGGAGAATTTCTGGAATGGATTTGCTTCTGCAAGAAAAGATATAGTCCTTATAGTGTGCGCGTCAGCCACATCATGGATGCTCTCAAAGGTCGTACACAACAAAGGTGGATTGTATAACAGATTGACAGAGCAGATACATCTGCGCACATTCTGCCTCAGGG
>ENA-OQHA01000327-OQHA01000327.1-human-gut-metagenome-genome-assembly--contig:-NODE-327-length-25053-cov-12.629102_pt1 | contig 25053 bp, 23 predicted proteins | sample MGYA00242558_ERZ504707 | MGnify/ENA primary metagenome ERZ504707 (study PRJEB26092, sample SAMD00036197) | human gut metagenome | host: Homo sapiens | study: EMG produced TPA metagenomics assembly of...
GCGGATTCGCGGTCAGCAGACCGACCGCGTACGTGTAGCTGTTTGCAGCGCCTCCGCTGTAGCTCAGATAGACGCAGTCTCTGTAACAAATGAGTGTGGTCCCTCGTTGTTGATCGTACCTTCCGTATTTTCCCAGCTGAGCGTCGGACGGCTGAGCAGTCGTGGTTCGCTGGCCAGCATCCATGGCCGGTCTTCGTTCAATGCGGCGATATAGAGCATGGAGCCGGTATCGAACGAATCGTTGAATCCGTTGCGGTATGACCATACAGCGTAGGTGTGGCCCCCAGCCTTGATTACCGTCATATCGAGCGTGATTCCACTTGCGGCCAACGGGCTGCCATCCGCACGTACAAGGCGTTTTGGTTCTTCCCAACTTTCCTGGTCGATGAAACTCCCGCCATGACGTAGATGCATGACATGGCATTGCGTCCCCAGATCTTGCCGCTGATGGCGAAGAAGATATATGGTTCGCCGCCCACGATGTGGAATTCCGGTGCCCAGAACGTCTGGATATGGCCTTTTAGCTCGTCGTAAGGTAAAATCAGATGGTTTTCGATGCCAGGAGCGAATAACTCCTCCGGACTGTCGGCTTCTCGCGCATAGAACTCAACGTCGTTCATTTTGTCATTGGTGAACAGCAGGTAATATTTGCCTGCCCACGGTACGATGACCGGATCGCCGGTTCCGTGCGTGAGCGGGAAACGATAACGGTTTCCATGCAGCACGCCGTGCACGACATAATCGCCTGGCTTGGTGAAGTCCACGGTGGACATATCCCAATCCACTTGTTGCGGCGCGGTGGAGCCGTCCGTATACGTTGCAATGGCGGCAATAGATTCGATATCCTTCGCGCAGTGGGCGATAACGGAATCGGGCATATGAGTGGCGCAGTGGGAGAGCTCTCCCCAGTATAGTGTCAGTTTGTCGGCCAGTGAGGCATTAATCATAACGCTATTACCAGGTATGGCATCCTCCGGTAGACCTGGCAGCATTTCAGCTTCCTTTTCCTCATGCCAGACGGTGGGCTTGACTTCGAGGGCAGTGCCGGGCAATGTGGGGAGCAATGTCTCATAGCAGCCAGAATCGGATTTCCATGCAAATGAGTAACCGTCATCTTCGATATGGACGTGCAATGCGTGAGCGGCTTCATTTCCAATCGAAAGCGGATCAAGCTGCGTAAAGGTCATGAAATCCTTGGTCTTCCATATCAATATGCGGTGGTTGGAATCTGGCTCTCCTGTTTCCTGTGTGCGTATTGCGGCGATGCCCCAACCTCCCTCTATAAGGGGAAAGATGTAGGGGTTTTTCAGGCTTTTTGTGTCAATTGTGTTGTTTTCTGTGATATCTGCCGGGGCGAATAGGATACCGTAGTTCTGGTTCAGAGATTCATAAACGCGACCGTCTCTGCTGATGGCAAAGTGAACGGCGTAGGCCAGACCGCAGGGTGTCATCCCAGGCTTATGGATGCGTGTATATGCAAGGATGGTGGCGGTTCGTCTGTTGAGAATATGCTCCATAACGTAATCCTCTCGGTGGGGTGAAGCTGTGTCCTTGATTCCGGGACGCATGGCTTATGTGATTCGGAATGGGCGCAACGATGCGCCGCTTGTAGATTATAGCGCAATATTTCTGTGTTCATAGGTCGCCCTCCGATGATTGCCATAGCAGGCAGGGTCCATGTTGACGTCGTGCCGTGTCGCTGTTTTGCATACCTAGGTGATGAGGCGCGTACAGGGGTTTGTCGCTAAGCTCGTCTGTGGGAACATGTATATTCCTTTATTTTAGCGGGAAAATATAATCGAAAGTTTCGTAAAGTACTGGCGAGTCGTTTTCGTTATTAAGATTTCCAGTATTTAAGTTAAACGATTTGACTTTTTTAAAACTAAGCTATATAATCAAACAGTGATTTGGCTAAAAGCCAAAGTTTTGCGAAACATAAAGATGTGCTTCGTGCATGTCACCAAAGGAGAAAGACATGATGAGATCAAGAGCCTGGAAGCGTGTGCTTGCAGCCGCCTGTGCAGGTATTGTGGCCTTTTCTGTGGCCGCGTGTGATGGCAATGATGCAGCCATTAAGAAAGCGGAAAACATCGTCAACATCGCGGCGATTTCTACGTCGCAGCTTACTGAGAACTGGAATCCTCTGAGCCCGACCGCTTCTCAAGGTACTTGCGGTGCTCTGTATGAGGGGCTGTTCTACGTGAATGTGGCAGGCGGCGACGATACGATGCAACCGATGCTGGGCGAATCGTATAAGTTCAGCGATGATAACAAAGAGCTTACGATTAAGTTGAAGGACGGCCTGAAATGGAGTGACGGTAAGCCGATTACCTCTGATGATGCCGTGTATACCTTTAATTTGATTAATAAAACCAGTAGCTTGAACAGTATTGGCTGGCACGGCACTGTTAAAAAGGTCGACGACACCACCTTCACGCTAATTTTTGATCAGGTTGCAACCATGACGGCTCGCGCCATTCTCACCGGTGTTCCGTTGGTTCCGAAGCATGTTTTCGAAAAGATGGACGACGTGACCACCGATGTGAATAAGAATCCTGTCACGAGTGGCCCATTCACACTTGATGAAAAGGACTTTACCTCACAGAACTATGTGTTCCGTGCAAATCCGAATTACCATGAGAAGGGCCAGCCATATATCGACGGTGTTCGCTACACATCCTATGCTGGCGGTACTGCCACCCAGGATGCAATCATCGCAGGTGAAATCGACTGGGCTTCGAATGTATTCCAGGATCCGGAGAAGCAGTTGAAGAATGCTCCGGTTGATTATCTGACTATGCCGTCTAGTGCGCAGGTGCTGGTCACCTGTTCTAATGCCGAACTTGGCTGCACTGGTCCGCAGACCGATGTTGCCGTCCGTAAGGCGATTTATTACGGTATGGATCGTGCGCAGTTGAACAAGCTGGCATTCTACGGTATCTTCTACGATTCCAGCTCTTCGCTGACTCCTACTCCTGAAAACGAAGAGTACCTGTCTCCGGATGTTCCTGAATCGACGGTTCCGGAAGAGGCCAATGTTGAAAAGGCAAAGCAGTTGCTTGAAGATGCCGGTTATACGATGGGCAGTGATGGCATCTACCAGAAAGACGGCGTGCGTCTGAGTTTTGAAGTGCCCGCGATCTCCGGCTGGACCGAATCAATCAACGGTGTTGATGTTGCTGGTCAGCAGCTGAAGAAGGTCGGTATCGAAATGAAGGTCAAGCAGGTTTCCGCCAATGAGATGACCGAACTGTACTCGAAGGGTGATTTCCAGATCATCACTGAGAACATTGTGGTATTCGGGTTTCCGAGCCGTATGACTTCTACAATACTTTCTACGCTTCCGACCAGACGGCTAAGGTCGGTGAGAAGGGCGTTAACGGGTGGGCCCGTTACTCCAACAAGACCGTAGACGATGCGTTGGATGTCATCAACTCGACCACCGATACCAATGTAAAGAAGGAACAGTACGCCATTATCCAGCAGCAGGTCTATGACGACATGCCATACATCCCGATGATGCGTACCGCAACCATGGTGGAGACCAGTAAGGAATACACCGGTTGGGTCACTAAGGACAACGTCTACGCCGCCCCGGCCAGCTGGAATACCTGGGACACAGGTATCATCCTTCGTCAGATTAAGCCTGTGACGGATAACAAGTGACGTTACCGCCAATATCCCAAACAATTGGTAGGTGTCCGTCAGATATCGACGGACACCTACCCTACCGAATCGAGAAGCCATGAAATACTATCTTCGTAAGTTCGGGTTCTATCTGGTCGCTTTCTTTGCTGCGCTTACGCTTAATTTCGCTATCCCGCGCATGCTTCCAGGCGATCCGGTGGACATCGTGCTGAACAGATTGGCATCAAAGGGCCCTGTACAGCCGGACACGCGAGCTGCTATAGAATCCATGCTGGGTCAAAGTGACGGTCAGCCGCTTTGGAACCAATACGTTACGTACCTTAAAAACATTTTCACCGGAAACTGGGGTATCTCGGTGGCCTACTTCCCAACCCCGGTTTTGGAAGTCATCAAGAACGCACTTCCTTGGACAATCGGTCTGGTTGGCATTACCACGATTCTGTCCTTCATCCTGCAGCAGATTATGGGCATTGCTGCTGGTTGGAAGCACGGACGAAAGTTCGACAGCTTCATTGTCCCGGTATCCACAGTATTCCAGTCTGTCCCTTACTTCTGGCTTGCATTGATTTTTGTGTCTTTGTTCGCCAAGACTTTGGGATGGTTCCCGCTTTCCGGCGGATACGATTACCAACATCTGAATCCCGTGCTTTCGCCTGTGTTCATCGGTAGCTTACTGCATTACGCTTTCCTTCCCGCTTTGACTATTTTGGTTAGCTCCTTTGGTGCAGGTGTGGTTGGTATGCGTAACATGATGGTTTCCACATTGTCTGAGGACTACATTCTCACTGCAGAGGCCAAGGGTTTGACAGATTCCCGTATCAAGTGGCGTTATGCGGCTCGAAACGCCATTCTTCCGTCGGTGTCTGGTTTCGCTGTTTCCTTGGGCAACGTCGTGGGCGGCTCGCTGCTTACTGAAACGGTGTTCTCTTATCCTGGCATTGGTCAGCAGCTGCTTTTGGCTGTGCAGAACAATGACTACGCCCTGATGCAGGGCATCTTCATGATCATCACAACCAGCGTCTTGGTCGTCAATTTCATCGTGGATGTTTTTTACGGTTTCATTGATGCCCGAACTCGCCAGACGGACTGATTGGAGGGATCTGTCGTGACTTCACAAACTATGACTGCTACAAAAGTGTCCAATCATCAGGCTCCTAAACGTAATCGCTTCGATGCGGTCAAGCGTATGCTTCCGCGTCGCTCCGCCAAGCTCGTCACAGGTCTTGTACTGCTCGGTGCGGTGCTGCTGTTCGCGATTATCGTGCCATTTTTCGGCGATGACCCGAATGCCATCAGTGACATAGGCCTGACAGCCCCGTCGGCACAGCATCTACTGGGTACGACGATGAGTGGCCAGGATGTGTTCATGCAGTTGGCGTATGCGACGCGTGGATCTCTGATTATTGGCTTCTCAGTGGCAATAATTGCGACGATTCTTTCTGGAATCTTCGGTATCCTTGGTACGTACGTCGGTGGCATCTGGATGATTTGCTGGCTTTGATTACTAACGTCATGCTAGTTATCCCTGGACTGCCTCTGACCATCGTCATTGCAGTGATGTCCCCAACCCGAGGCATCGCTATGGTGATCATCGTTTTGGCTATTACCTCTTGGGCCGGCTCGGCCCGAGTGCTGCGCGCGCAGACCCTATCCATGCGCGGTAGGGACTATGTGCTGGCGGCAAAAATCTCAGGCGAACGTCCTTGGCGAGTCATTGTTGTCGAAATTCTGCCGAATCTGTTGCCTTGCATGGCTTCGCAGTTCGTGTTTGCCGTGATTTTCGCAATTCTTGGCGAATCCTCGCTGTCATTCATTGGACTTGGTGCTTCTGGCCAGTTGACTTTGGGCACGATGTTGTACTACTCCCAGAATGCGGCCGCTATCAATATCGGTGCGTGGTGGTGGTTCATCCCGCCGGGAGTCGTTGTGGCCATCATCGGCGCTGGCCTGTCCTTCATCGACTTCACGATCGATGAGGTGATTAATCCGAAGCTGCGCACGTTGAACGCCAAGCCTGCCAAGAGCAAGAAAGCGAAGGTGAAGTGAGATGTCTGAAGTCGATAAGGACGTCCTGTTCGAGATTAACGATCTTGATGTCATCTACGATTCCGAGAATCCGGTACATGCTGTGCAGCATGCCAACTTGCAGATTCGACGTGGAGAGATCATGGGTTTGGCCGGTGAATCTGGATGCGGCAAATCCACGCTTGCTTACAGTGTGAACCGTTTGCTGAAAGCTCCTGGACGTATCTCCTCGGGAGAAGTGCTGTTCCATGATGCATCCGGCGAAACAATTGATGTGCGTGCCTTACAGGGGAAAGCATTGCGTGACTATCGCTGGGCGAAGACATCCATGGTGTTCCAAGGCGCAATGAATTCATTGAGTCCGGTTACCAAGATTGGTAAGCAATTGGAGGATGTGTACATTACGCATTGTCCTGGTATGAGCAAATCGGAGCGTCAGGATCGATGCGCTGAGTTGTTGAAGATTGTGCATGTTGACCCCAATCGTTTGGCTGCATACCCGTTCGAACTGTCTGGTGGCATGCGTCAACGTGTGATGATTGCCATGGCTTTGGCCCTTGATCCACAGTTGATTATCATGGATGAGCCGACGACTGCGCTCGATGTGGTCGTCCAACGCGAAATCATTCAGCAGATCACAGAACTCAGGAATCAGCGTGGCTTTTCCGTCATCTTTATCACGCATGATTTGCCGATGCTTTTGGAAATCACGGATCGTATCGCCGTGATGAAGAACGGTGTCATTGTTGAGCAGAACACGTCCGAGAACATCTATTGGCATGCCCAGCATCCATATACCCAGCGTTTGCTGGGCTCCTTCCCGTCCTTGACGGGCGATCGTGGAGATTTTGTCCGCGTGGTTGCGAAGAATTCGGAGGTTAAGAGCCATGAGTGAAATCAAGCTCGATCACATTGTCAAGGATTTCGATCTGCGCAATGGTCTGAAACACACCACGATTCATGCGGTCAAGGATGCCAGCTTTACGCTGGAATCCGGAAAGACGATTGCGTTGGTGGGCGAATCCGGTTCCGGTAAATCAACTATCGCGCGAATGATTACTTGCTTGGAGACTCCGACTTCAGGTACCATTACACTTGATGGTAAGCCGGTTCCTCGCGGCGGCAGGGCTTTGCACCAGTATCGTCACAACGTGCAGATGGTATTCCAAGATCCGTTTGCTTCCTTGAATCCGTATCACAATATTTATCACCATCTTGTTCGTCCGATGAAGATCAATCATTTGGCTAAAACAGAAGAGGAATATGAAGAGCGGGTCATGAAGCTTTTGGAGCGCGTCGAATTGTCTCCGGCCAAGGACTTCATGTGGCGGCGTCCTCATGAACTGTCCGGCGGACAGCGTCAGCGTGTAGCCATCGCTCGCGCTCTGGCTCCTCAGCCCAAGATTCTTATTGCTGACGAACCGGTTTCGATGTTGGATGTGTCCCTACGCCTAGGTGTGCTGAACCTGTTGGCCCGTATCCAGCAGGAAGAACAGCTTGCCATGCTGTACATCACTCATGATCTGGCGACTGCCCGTCACTTTTCTGATGAAATTATGGTGATGTACCACGGCGATATTGTTGAACATGGTCCATCGGATGAGGTGATTCTGCATCCGAAGAACGAGTATACGAAGAAGTTGCTTGGTGCCGCACCGGATCCGGATGCGTTTTTCCGTGCCAAGCGTGACCATATCGCGTGACGGATTGTGTGGCATAAACCGCTGTCGTCTATATAAGGCAGTCCGTTTATGCCACACTGTTGCATTCTCATAGGGAGCGTTTATTATGCAAATCGCAAACCCCGTTCTCCCGGGATTCAATGCCGATCCCTCTATGATTCGAGTCGGGGATACCTACTACATTGCCAATTCCACGTTCGAATGGTTCCCAGGTGTCCGTCTGCACGAGTCCAAGGACATGGTCCATTGGAACCTGTTGCCGAGTCCACTGAGCCGCATAAGCCAGCTTGATATGCGAGGCAATCCGTCATCCGGTGGCATCTGGGCTCCGGACCTTTCCTATGCGGACGGCAAATTCTGGCTGATCTACACGGACGTGAAGGTCGTGAACGGTGCGTTCAAGGATTGCACGAACTATTTGGTCACTGCCGAAAGTATCCATGGTCCGTGGAGCGAGCCGATTCGCGTGAACGGTGTCGGCTTCGACGCAAGCCTGTTCCATGACGACGATGGCCGCAAGTATCTGGTGCAGCAGACTTGGGATTTTCGTGAGTACCATCATGGCTTCGACGGCATCACACTGACCGAATTCGATGTGAAGACGATGAAGCTCAAGCCGGAAACTGAACGTACGATTTGGCGCGGTACGGACGTCAAACTCACCGAGGGACCACATCTGTACAAGATCAATGGCTATTACTACCTGTTCGCCGCTGAAGGCGGTACCGTGTATACGCATCAGGAAGTCGTGGCCCGATCCAAGACTTTGGACGCGTTGTCCTTCGAAGGCATGCCGTCGAATCCGTTCATCACGAATTTCGACACGCCGCGTTCCTATCTGCAAAAGCAGGGGCATGGCGCGCTGGTCGATACCCCGTCCGGCGAATGGTATTACGCCTCGCTGTGCGGTCGTCCGTGGCATCACGACAATGAATCCTTCACTGATCCGCGCGGCTGGTGCACGCTGGGGCGTGAAACCTCCATCCAGAAGGTCGAATGGACCGAGGATGGCTGGCCGTATATTGTCGGAGGCCATGGCGGACAGCGTTATGTGGATGCTCCGAAGGATGCCATCGAGACCGAGGCACCTGCGGATCACAGCCAGCATGACGATTTCATGTCCGATACGTTGGATTTGAATTGGAATACGCTGCGTGTGCCGTTCGATGGCAAGATGGGCAAGGTCGGTGGCGGCGTGTTGGAACTGCGTGGCCAGGGCTCGCTGTGCAACCTTTTCGATCTGTCGTTGGTGGCACGTCGTTGGCAGGCGTTCAACTTCGATGCGACCGTGAAAGTCGAATTCGATCCGAAGAATTACCGTCAAATGGCCGGTCTGACGAATTACTATGACGATTTGTGCTGGTCCTGGGTGTTCGTGACCTGGGACGAACAACGTCAGTGCCGTGTGATTGAAGTCGCACAGAACGATTTCAACAACTACACGTCTTTCCTGCGCGACAAGGCACCTGTTGTGCCGGATGACGTGAAGACCGTATGGCTGCGCACGAAGGTGCGTAAGCAGTGGTATTCGTACGAATATTCGTTTGATGGGACTTCATGGGTCGATTTGGGCGTGAAACTGGACGCGAAGATCCTGTCGGACGACTATATCCTGCGTCGATACGGCGGATTCTTCACCGGAGCATTCGTCGGTTTGGCTGCAATCGATCTTTCTGGATACGACAGGGTTGCGAAATTCAGCGAATTCGATTATCGGGAATTGCCCGATAACGAGTAGGTGTTTTGGTGGCGACGGGAGCTGTGTTTTCGTCGCCACTGACGTATGCAAGCCGTATGAATCGTATACGGAGACTTTATGTGGACTTGTCAAAGATGGAAGAAGGAAGAGCAGCGATGCTTGCGATGCCGAAGATTTTCGATGACGGATGTGTGCTGCAATCCGGGCAGGACGTACCGGTATGGGGTTGGTGCGAACCATGGCGGAGCGTTACTGTCACGGTTTAGGAACATGTGTGAATAAGGAGATTCAGCAATGAAGTTTGAATACCATGTCAAACCAACCGGCAGCGATGTTGCGTGCGGCGACGCGGAGCATCCGTTCGCCACGATTTCCAAGGCCGCACAGATGGCCTCTCCGGGTGATACGGTAATCGTGCATGAAGGCGTATACCGCGAACAAGTCGATCCGAAACGCGGCGGTCTGAGTGAACATGAGCGCATCACCTACTGCGGAGCCGAAGGCGAAGCACGGCCGGTTATCAAAGGCTCGGAATGCGTGCAGGGCTGGACGGAATTGGCCGATCATCCGCATGTGTGGACGGTGATGCTTGATAATACGATGTTCGGGGATTTCAATCCATTCGCGACCCCGATTTTCGGTGACTGGCTGGAAATGCCCAAGTTCGGCAAGGATCCGGACAAACATCTTGGCGATGTGTATCTCAACGGTGTTTCCTTCTTCGAATCGACGACGTTGGAAGGCGTATACGATCCGCAGCCGCGTGATACGGATGAGGATTTCGCGTTGAAGATTCCCTGCCCTGTGCCGGATGTGGACCGTACACGTTATGTATGGCATGCCGAAGTGGACGAAAATGCCGGCACCACAACGATCTGGGCGAATTTCCAAGGTGTCGATCCGAATGAGGAACTGGTGGAGGTCAGTGTTCGTCGCACATGCTTCTTCCCTTCCCGCAACCATGTCAACTACATCACTGTGCGTGGCTTTGAAATGGCGCAGGCCACTGGAGATTGGGCGCCGCCTACCTCGCAGCAGTGGGGCATGATCGGCCCGAACTGGTCGTATGGCTGGATCATCGAAGACAACGTGCTGCATGACGCCAAATTCTCCGCGGTGTCATTGGGCAAGGAAATCTCATCCGGCGACAACGAGTGGGCGAAAACCGAGCGCAAGACCGGTTACCAGTACCAGTTGGAGGCCGTGTTCAAGGCCCGTCGCATCGGCTGGGAAAAGGGGCTGATCGGCGGTCATATCGTACGCAACAACGACATCTACGAGTGCGGACAGAATGCCATCGTCGGACATATGGGCAGCGCATTCTGCCGTGTCGAGCATAACCATGTCCATCACATTGCGTTGAAGCGTGAATTCTTCGGATGGGAGGTCGCTGGCATCAAATTCCATGCCGCATTGGATACGGTCATTGCCAACAACAACATCCACGACTGCTCGCTGGGCATGTGGATGGATTGGCAGACGCAGGGCACGCGCATCACGCGCAATGTGTTCCACGATAACGTCCGTGACCTCATGATTGAAGTGAGTCATGGGCCGTATTTGGTGGACAATAACGTTTTTGCCTCGCCGGTGATGTTTCAGAACTGGTCGCAAGGTGGTGCCTTCGTCAACAATCTGATTTGCGGCGGCATTGAACCGCATACCGTCCCCGACCGTTCCACGCCGTATCACTATCCGCACACCACCGAGGTGGCCGGGTGCGCTGTGGTATCCGGCGGCGATGAGCGTTGGCTGAACAACATGTTCGCGCCGCAACCGGTGAAACCGACCGTCGGTGAATATGGTTTGTCCGCCTACAGCGATTGCCCGATGTCGATGCATGAATACTTGGAACGCCAGCGGGCCATGTGGGCAGATCCTTCGCAGGGTGGTGGCGAGCGCAATCCTCTGCAGTCTCTATACGCGGGCGGCAACATCTATCTGTCCGGCGCACAGGGGCTGAACAAGCAGGAAGGTGCGGCCGACGATTCGGAACGCATGCAGGAGGACGCCCCGTTCTTCGGCGGCACCGCCTCCACGAGCGTTGCGTGTGATGAGCCCATGCCGGTGACATTGGTCGAAGAACCCGATGGACTGTACCTGCAGTGCACTGTGCCACAGGCCGTCACCGATACCAGAATGCAGGTCGTCACCAGCGATATGCTCGGCGTGCCTCGCATCGTGGAGGAACGCTATGAACAGCCCGATGGCAGTGACTATGTGCTGGACACCGACTTGCTGGGACAAGCCTTGACGGCAACGGAACGCAAAGCCGGGGCGTTGAATGGTCTTGTCTCCGGAGAGAATCACATCCGAATCTGGGAATGGAACAACTGATATGACAAATGCAACCGATACCAACAAGACATTGGGCGAGTCCATGTTCGCACAGTGCGGATATGCCCAGGACGCCATCGATAAGCGCTTGTCACAGGTCTGGCATGAAATTTTCGAAGGTCCGAACAAATTCTATTGGGAGAACGACGAAGGTCTTGCCTATGTGATGGACACCGGCAACAACGATGTACGTACCGAGGGTATGAGCTATGCGATGATGATCGCCCTGCAATACGACCGTAAGGACGTATTCGACAAGCTGTGGGGCTGGGTAATGCGTCACATGTACATGGAGGACGGTCATCATGCGCATTATTTCGCATGGTCGGTCGAGCCGGACGGTACGCCGAACTCGAATGGTCCTGCACCTGACGGCGAGGAATATTTCGCGATGGATCTGTTCCTCGCTTCCCGTCGCTGGGGTGATGGCGAGGATATCTACGAATATTCCGCATGGGGACGCGAGATCTTGAGATATTGCGTTCATAAGGCGAACGCTACGACGGCGAGCCCATGTGGAATCCCGACAACAAGCTCATCAAGTTCATTCCGGAAACCGAGTGGAGCGATCCGTCCTACCATCTGCCGCACTTCTATGAAGTATTCGCCGAAGAGGCCGACGAAGAAGACCGTCCATTTTGGCATGAGGCAGCCGCCGCAAGCCGTCGCTATCTGCAGGCGGCCTGCGACGAGCGGACCGGCATGAAGCTGAATACGCGGATTATGACGGAAAGCCGCATGTCGACGAGTCCAATCATTGGCATTTCTATTCCGACGCCTACCGTACCGCGGCGAATATCGGACTGGATGCAGCCTGGAACGGTCCGCAGGAAGTGCTGTGCGACCGCGTCGCCGCGCTGCAGCGATTCTTCCTGACCCACGACCGTACTAGCGTCTACGCCATCGACGGCACCGCCGTGGATGAGGTCGTGCTTCATCCGGTCGGATTCCTGGCCGCGACCGCGCAAGGCGCACTTGCGCGGTGCCTTCGACCCAGCCCGACGCGGAACATAATGCCCGTGAATGGGTGCGCATGCTGTGGAATACGCCGATGCGAACCGGCACGCGTCGTTACTATGACAACTTCCTCTATGCTTTCGCCATGCTGGCGTTGAGCGGAAAGTATCGGTATGAATGATGATTACCTCAACTAATCCTATGGTCTACACGGATTTTCCTGATCCAGACATCATCCGGGTCGGGGACGTGTATTACATGGCCACTACGACTATGCATTTCACACCCGGGTGCGATATTCTGCGCAGCTATGACCTAGTGCATTGGGAATTCATTGCGCACGCATTGAATATCGTGGCGGATACCCCTGAAGAACGTTTGGAATGTGAAGGTGCCAACGCCTACGGTCGAGGCATGTGGGCGCCGTCACTGCGTTACCATCGGGGCACCTGGTATGTGTTGTTCGCCGCCAACGATACGCATACCAGCTATCTGCTGACGGCGGACGATCCATGCGGCCCATGGCGAAAGCGTGAGCTTGACGGCTTCTATTACGACAGCGGACTGTTCTTTGACGACGATGATCGAGCCTATGTCGTACATGGGCAGTCGACATTGCGCATCACGGAGTTGAATCCTGAATTAAGCGGGCCGATGCCGGGTGGGCTCGACCGGGTCATCGTGCAGGACGATCCGCAGGCCGACCTTGGTTATGAGGCAGTCACCTGTACAAGCATGATGGACGCTATTACGTCTTCACCTGTCACTTCCCGCAAGGCAAGGGCAAAACAGAAGCCTGCTTGATGGCCGAATCCTTGGATGGCGCTTTCGAAGTGCGTGAAATTATCGAAGACGACCTGTCCTTCCACGGTTACGGAGTCGCGCAAGGCGGTATGGTGGACACTCCGGACGGCGACTGGTATGCATTCATGATGCAGGACCGCGGCGGTGTGGGACGCGTGCCGATACTGATGCCGATGCGGTTCGGCGAGGACGGATTCCCCGTCGTCGGCGAGAACGGCAAAGTGCCGCAGTCGGTCAGCGTGCCGGCTGCAAGCTGTGCCGAACCTGTCACGCCCATCAACGGCAGCGAATTCATAGCCCGGTATAACGCCGAAGGCGGAGTCGATGCGACTGTCTGCAGCCATACTGGCAGTTCAATCACATCCCACATAACGAATACTGGTCACTGACGGAACGTCCGGGAGCATTCCGCCTGCATTCCGGACGCATCAGCTCGAATCTCAATCATGCATGGAACACGCTGACGCAGCGCACGATGGGGCCTGTGACGGTGGCCGAAGTCACCGTCGACGCGTCGACATTGCATGATGGCGACTTCGCCGGATTGGCGGCGTTCCAAGGATGCTATTCCTACATCGCGCTTACGCGAAGGAACGGCCGCACGATGCTGACCGTCCAATACAAGCCGGTGAATGACGATTCCATCTTCTCCGACGATGATTGGGACAGTCCAGCCGTAACGGATGCGGAAATCATGGCGGATGCGGATTGCATGCGCCTGCGCGCAGTATATGATTTCACCGATTGCAAGGATGAAGTGACGTTCTTCTACCGCGATGCGGATACGCCGGAATCCGAATGGTGTCCATTGGGGACAGCGCACCGGATGATCTTCAAAATGGATCATTTCACAGGTTGCCGTATCGGATTGTTCCTGTATTCGACAAAAGAGACCGGTGGAATCGCCGATTTTTACGACTTTGCGTATTCGACGCCGAATACGAAGGAAAGAGAGCAATGAAGCGACAGGTCATAGTGCGCAAGGAACTGTCGAAGGTTGGCGGCTGAAGATCAGGGCATCACCGTGTTCCGAGGGGTCCCGTTCGCCCAGCTCCCGTCGGCGGTCTGCGCTGGCGTGCGCCGCAGCCGGCCCTGCCATGGATGGTGTGCTGCAAGCCTTCGATTTCGGGCCTACCGCGATGCAGCCGACGCCGGGCGCCTCCGATGATTTCTATGATCGTGAATGGGGCACCGATCCGGCCGTGCCGATGAGCGAGGATTGCCTCTACCTGAATATTTGGACTCCGGCATTACGCGGATATGGCGCGGATAGCATGGTAGCCTCCGAAAAGCTGCCGGTCATGGTCTGGATCTATGGCGGAGCCTATCAATGTGGCGGCACATTTGAAAAGGAATTCGACGGCACACATCTCGCCGCGAACGGCGTCGTTGTGGTCAGTGTGGCCTATCGTCTGAATGCATTTGGGTTTATGACGCACCCTTTGCTGCATGAGGAGGCCGTAGAACGCGGCGACGGCGAACCATATGCGAATTTCGGATTCCTGGATCAGCGTGCCGGAATCCAATGGGTGAAGGAAAACATCGCGAAGTTCGGCGGAGATCCGGAAAACATCACGGTTTTCGGTCAATCGGCCGGTGCCGCCAGCGTCTTGGCCCAGATCTGCTCGCCGATGAATCATGGCCTGTTTCAGAAAGCCATCATGCAATCCGGCGCAGGCCTAGGGCATTTCAATGCGCGGCAGGACACGCTGGAGCATGCGCAGGCCAACGGAATCCGTCTGTTCGAAGCATTGGGTGTCTCCACGCTGGAGCAGGCCCGTGCAATCCCGGCCCGAACGGTATTGGAAGCCGCCGAGTCCCTGCCTGTTCCACCGGACAGCGGACGTGAAGATGACTGGTCGATGATCGTCAATTGGGCGCCATGCGTGGACGGCCTGTTCCTTCCCGATCAGGAGGAGCGTATCGTCGAGGGCTGCAAGGCCAACAACGTCGACATGCTGGTCGGCAACACGACCAATGAGTTCATCGCTTCGACTGAAGATGGGAAGCCTGTGCATGTCGGCCAGCTCGGCAATCTCACGCTGATCCGCAAATGGACCGCAAGCGGTGGGACCGCGCCATACTACTATCATTTCGATGTCGCTATGCCGGGGGATGATGCCGGAGCCTTCCACTCATCCGATCTGTGGTTCTCCTTTGGAAGCCTTGCGAAATGCTGGCGTCCGTTCGTTGGATGGCATTACGATCTGGCAAGGCGAATGGGGCTGTACTGGACCAATTTTGCCGCCAATGGCGATCCCAACGGAACGGACCGTGACGGAACGCCGCTTCCTGTATGGGATCCTTGCATCGGTGAGGAATGCCCCGCCATGCATTTGTGCCAAGAACCGGGCATGCGGACGGATTGGCTTACCGAAACGGATCGAAAAGCATTCGGCATGTGACGGCATGCCGTTGATGTATACATACTGATATGTAAACAGGGACGGTCTTTGCGGATCGTCCCTGCCGCATAATGATTTGCCGTTGCGCGTGCAGGAGGATTTCGAGACTGATTATCCGACTTTTCACCGTTTCTGTCGTCTGGTTCGTCGGTGGCGTCTCGCGGAGCTCGGGCCATTAAAGACCCTGTTCGGCGTTGTGCAGGCTAGGAGCTGTTTGAAGTGTTCTAGGCCGGACGTTTCGCCGTATAGGGGCGTGTCTGCGTGGATTCCGTCGGATGTGGCGTCTCAATTGTTGGACGTTGCGGTGAGCGTGAACGGGGGTGATTATGAGGAAGACTGAACCCCCGCTCATGACCATTGCCGACACGATGGCCTATTTGCAGTGCAGTCGTCGGCTGTCTTGTTGGGTACCCAACTCGGGTACCTTGCTGGGTACCGGAAATGTTGGCATTGGCGTACATTTCCGTACATTCTCTGTTTGCGCCGTATGTTTTGAAATCGTTGGTATTCCGCCGTTTTGGCATGAAAAAAGGGCTTCCGGATTTCTCCGAAAACCCTCAAGGCGGAGTCAGAGGGATTCGAACCCTCGAGCCGCTAAACACGACTAACACCTTAGCAGGGTGCCCCTATCGGCCACTCAGGCATGACTCCACTGTTGCGTTACGACGCAACAGCATGTAACTATAGCATCTATCCGCGTGCGAAACACCATATTGTGAAAAAATGAGAGAAAAACGTGTGGTGATGTCAGTGGGACTCGAACTCGTGAGCCGTGTCGAGCGGTCTCATTGATATGCGACACGCCGGTATGCCCGCAGGTTTCGCCATATTCGAACATTTGTTCCAAAACTGCCGAATCGTTGTCTATCATGGAATCATGAGCACAGCACCAAGAATCGCAGCGGCCAAACGTGACTGGGGTCACGATGAGGTCGGATGCACGGTGCTGCATATCGACATGGACGCTTTTTTCGCATCCCTCGAAGTGGCGCGGCATCCGGAATACGCCGACAAACCGGTAATCATCGGCATCGGCAACCGTTCCGTGGTGTCCGCGGCGAACTATGAGGCACGCAAATACGGCATCAATTCGGCGATGGCAAGCTCCCGGGCAAGAAAACTATGCCCGAACGGCGTCTTTCTGCCGGTGGACATCCACTACTACCGTGAGATGTCCCGACGTATCTTCACAGAGGTGTTCTCCCGCGTCACCGATCGCATCGAACAGGTTTCCGTGGATGAATGCTATATGGACGTCTCCGGCGCGCTGCTGCGGTGGAAGAGTCCCCGCGCCATCGGAGCTTGGATACGCGATCAGGTCGCCAGACGGTACCACATCACCTGTTCCGTCGGCATCGCGGCGAACAAGCTTGTCGCCAAAATGGCTTCGACCAATGCCAAACCGGATGGCATGCTCATGATCCCCGTGGCCAGACATGCCGAATTCGTGCAGATGATGCCGTTGCGTGGCATACCTGGCATCGGTCCGTCCTTGGAGAAACGACTGAACGCATGGGGCGTTGATTCCGTGGCTGACTTGGCGAAGATGAGCATGGAATCGCTTGAGCAGGCGACGGGGTCAGCCATCAGCGCGCGCGGGTTGTACATGGCGGCACGCGGATTGGATGACCGCCCTGTCGCACCGCGTGCGCAGGAGAAATCCGTCGGCGCGGAACGCACGTTCGACAAGGACACCCAAGACATGCGGCAGGTGACATCCATGCTCCGCTGGTGTTGCGATGATGTGGCCGGCACGCTGCGCAGACGAGGTTGATGGCGCGTAAGGTCATGGTGAAGCTGCGATTCCCGGATTTGAGCTATGCGACGAAAGGACATACGCTGGACTGTCCGACGGATGCGGCAAGCATGCTGTATCCGCAATGTGTCGCATTATTGCTGGCCATGATGGGCATGCCGGAAAGCTCTATCGACGCCATTTCGTTGACCAGACCGGTGCGACTTGCCGGCATGAGCGCGGGCGGTTTGGTCGAAGCGGCGGATGCGGCGGTTCAGCTTTCGCTTGATGACATGCTTGAAGAGCGGAACGAGGTGCAGCGGGTCGTGGGACGGATACCGAACCGTCGACCCAATCGGAACGGCTACGCGGTGCGGAAGCGGCATTAGACGCGGTGCGGCTCAAATACGGTAAAGGAAGCGTACGCTTGGCATATGGCGTACGGGGCCATCAGGTAATCTTGAACATTGAGAGTGATGTGGAGCATGAGAAGAAACAGGGGGAGTGCCATGAGATACAGGGACAAGGCGGTGCATGCCCGCAACCCGGAAGTGCTAGTTGCAGGGCGTCGCAGGCTGGCCATCGTCGCAGCCGTCGTGCTTGTTGTATTGCTGGCGGTAGGTGGGTGGTTCCTGGCGCGGTGCTTGCGTTCATCACAGTCCCAAGCCGGGCAGGGGGCCACAACGCAGATGAACGTGGCCAAGCAGAAAAAGCATGTGGTGAAAAAGGCCGAGCCAAAGGAACATCACGGCAATTCGCCGGACTGTCCGGATACCGATTGCATCGCCATGATGGTCAATGGCGATCTGCTGTTCCACCCTGGTCTGTGGGACAACTTCGCCGGTCCCAATACCGCGGCGACGGACGGTACGGCCTATGACTTCACCAGTCTGTTCGAACCGATGCGCAAGTACATCGATGCCTCCGATATCGCGGTGTGCGAATTCGAAACGCCGATCGCGCCTCGCGGTGGCCCCTACACCGGGTATCCGGTGTTCAACATTCCCTCGGAGGTCGCCGACGCGGCCGCCAAGGTGGGGTATCGCGCATGCACGCATGCGTCGAACCATTCGTGGGATCAAGCGCGGATGGCATCACACGCCTGTGGGATACCCTCGACCAGGACGGCATCGCCCAGACGGGCTCCTACAAGACCGAGGAAGACTCTACCAAACCGCTGGTCATCGATTCTCCGACCGGTGGCGGCAAACTGGGCCTGATCGCCGGTACCGTGTCCCTGAACGCGCAAACTCCCGATTATGATTGGCGCGTCGACCGTCTGCGCGAGAGCGGCGATCCGAACCATCAGGCCGACATCGACAAAGCCGTGGCCAAAGCCAAAGAGGCCCGTAAACAAGGCGCCGACGTGGTGGCCATCGCCATGCATTCCGTGCAAGAATATCTTGACTACGCCGACTCGTGGCAGCAGTCCGAAGCGCATGAGCTGGCCGACACCGGTGCGTTCGACGTCATCTACGGTGCCGGATGCCACTGTGCGCAGCCCGTTGAGAACTACAACGGCACATGGATCATCTACGGTCTGGGCAACGCGGTGACGGTCACGTCCTACATTCCAGGCAACGAGGTCAACAACCAAGGCGTGACGGCCCGCGTCCAGTTCGCCGGCAAGAAAGGCGTGGCCGGCTCATGGCGGGTCAATCGCATCGATTGGGTGCCGACGGCCAATGTGCGTCAAGGCCAATACCAGTGGTGTCCGATTTCGGACGACCATCCGGATGGAGCCTGTTGGAACGAAACAGAAGATGCCAATCAGAGACAACGTATCTGGAACGTGATCTATTCCATGGGCGCGGACCAGAACGTGGTTCGAGAGTGGAACATCACCGCAGAACAAGCTGGTTCATCTGGAAAGTAGTTTCCCGTGGCAGAATATGCCTCGTATTCGTTAATCGACCTGTATGGAGCGTTTCCGCTCGTGATGTGAGGTAAAGATATGGATGGAGTTTTTGAGACCCAGCCGGACCGCACCGACTTGCCGCTGGTGGTCATGCCGGTGGTCATCGAATCGATGATCGGACCGTTCAAACAGAACTTCACGATGCTCGAAAACGTGGCCCGCGTGCGCATGTACGAGGATTTCACACTGGACGAGGACACCATCGTGGAACGCTGCAAGGATGCCGACGCCGTCATGGTCATCGGATTCCACTGCGCCGATGCCATCCTCGATAGGCTCGACGCCAAGTGCTATGCGTTCGGAGGCACCGGCGTCGCCAGCTACATCAATCTTGAGAAAACCAAGGAACGCGGCATCCGCGTCTGCAACGTGCTGCATTACGGCGATCACGCCGTCGCCGAGCACGCCATGGCGTTGCTCATGGAACTGACCAGGCACGCCGGAGCGCTTGATATGCAGGTCAAGCAAGGCGATTGGGACGGTGCCGACGGTTTCGAACTGTTCGGCAAGAGGCTCGGCATCATCGGACTCGGCGGCATCGGGCAGACCGTGGCCGGCATCGCCAACGCTTTCGGCATGAAAGTATCCGCGTGGAACTCCCACGTGCCGGCACAGGTGTTCGAGAACCTGAATGTCACTCCGGTGGAAGACATGAACGAGTTGATCTCGAATTCAGACGTGGTCAGCGTGCATATGCCGTTGCTTGACTCCACCCGTGGCATCATCACGGCGAAGAACCTCGACGCGTTGCGTCCGGGAACCCTGTTCGTCAACACCGCCCGCGCCGAAGTCATCGAACCCGGCGCACTGCTCGCAAGACTTCAACGCGGAGACATTCCGGCGGCCTTGGACGTGTTCGATCATGAGCCGCTTGCCGCCGACGATCCTTTGTGCAAGATTCCCGGCATCGTGCTCACCCCGCACATCGCATGGCGCACCGACGGCGCGTATATCGGCATGACCAAGCAGGTGTCCAATCCATCGCCGCCTTCTTCAAGGGGGAGGAATTCAACGTCGTCGTCTGAAAAAATAACCGGGAAGCAGCATATGCGCGCGGTCGGTGAGGTTAGGTAGGTTGAACAGCATGCAGACCATACTCGATTCCGCCGATCGGCCGGCGCACGACGCCTTCGTCGAAAAGAAATCGGAATTCATCGGAGACGCCTGTCATATCAGCTCGTTGGATGAGGCGCTCGCTTTCGTTCAGACGATCCGTGACCAGCATCCGAAAGCCCGGCATGTCGCCTATGCCGCGGTGTGTGGTGGATCCGATGGACGTCTTGCGGAACGCATGAGCGATGATGGCGAGCCGTCCGGAACCGCCGGCAAGCCCATTCTCGACGTGCTGCGGGCAAACGAAATGACTGATTGCGTGGTCGCGGTCACACGGTATTTCGGCGGTATCCTGCTTGGTTCCGGCGGCCTGATCCGTGCGTATTCCACAGGTGCGTCAATTGCGGTCAAGGCTGCTTCCAAGGCGAAAATCGTACCGTGCGGCGAATATCAGGTAATTCTTGATTATCCGCAGTTGGGCAGCTTCCAGAATCTGTTATCAACGGTGGAAGGCGAGCAGACCGACGCGCAGTACACTGACCGCATCGCCTTGACTGTGGTGGTTCCGCAGGAACAGGCGAATGTCTTCGAATCCCGAGTTGTGGAAACTTTCAACGCTACGGTCGTTCCGCAACTGGTGGGCACGTCCAACCGTCCGGTCAAAGTATGAGTTCACGTTGTGAGCCGCATGCATATAGTGTCGTAAGGTGAAAATATGAGTGATGAGAACGAGCAGCATGAGAATGATCCGCAGGCCGACGCCTCGAACGCCGATGAGACCGTGGATTTCGAGCCGTTGACCGCCACATACGAGCGGCTCCGGCATTCCACTGATTCCACCGCATTAAGCGAGTTCGCCAGACGTCCGCTGCCGGACCGGAGCGACCAGGCGGCGTTCTCCCGTGCCACCGCATTGCTTGAGGCTGTGGCTGGCAACGCGCATACGCCGGTGGAGGACCGCGTCTTCCTTGCCGAAACCATGCCGTTCCCGAACATTCTGGTCAAGCTTTCCACCGACGAGTCTCCTGACGTACGCAAAGCCGTTGCGGGAAACGCCGATGACAAGAACTGGCTGGTGGGCCGACTGACCAAGGATGAGTCGCCCGAAGTGCGTGCCACCGCGCTGCGCAACAAACGTACGTCTTGGAAAATGCGTCTTGAAGGCGCCGAAGATTCCACCATGGATTCCGACACGCTTGATTTCCTGGGCTCGTTGGGAACGCAGGTCGAACCGGACGCTCCGGTGGTGCTTGCGACCATGGTGCGCAGGGCCGTCGCCTTGAATCCGAATGTTTCCGATCGGATGCTCCAGCAGTTGGCGCAGGACGCTTCAAGCGACGTGCAGAAGGCCGCTCAACGGCAGCTTGCGGAAAAATAATTGCATACGTTGTCATTTTTATGAGATTCCTGCGCGTGGTGCGCATGTTTTGGTCCTAGACTGGGAACCATGACAGAACAGACCGAAAACGCAACGCGTCTCGCCCGTCCGCTCATTCGTCTGGCAAAGCTGGTGGGTGTCGCCACCAGCTACGTCGGTATGAGCCATGATTACCACGAAATCGAAGACGATGTTCTAGTGGCGGTGCTCAAGGCGCTTGGTATTGACGCTTCCAACGATGAGGCGATCAACCAGTCCATCACATCCATCAAGTCCGAACGCGAAACGCGCGTGGTGGCTCCCACCGTGCTGCATATCGTGGGCAAGGAAAGCAAGGTGGCGGTGCACGGCGGCATGTTCGATGTGCCGGAAGCCTCCATCACGCTGGAAAACGGCAAGCAATTCACGGGCAAAATCTCCCATGAGGCGGTGAGAAAATCGCCCATGAGATTGATGGCAGCTTCTTCTTCACGTCGTATCTCGTCCTGCCCGCCGATCTGCCCGAAGCTATCACACCCTCGAGGTCACTGTCGGCAGCGAGACGGAGACTGCAACCGTTATCAGCGCTCCTGAGAAAATCGAACTGCTCGATGATATGAAGAACGGCTCCCTGTGGGGGTGGATGAGCCAGCTGTACTCCATCCGTTCCAAGGGATCCTGGGGCGTGGGAGACTTCGAAGATCTGAAGACCATGCTGGTCGAGGCTAAAAAGAAGACCGGCTCCGACTTCATGCTTATCAACCCGATGCACGCCGCGGAGCCGGTGCCTCCGCTGACGCCATCGCCGTATCTGCCGATTTCCCGCCGTTTCATCAATTTCAGCTACATCCGTCCGGAGTCCATGCCGGAATATCTCACGCTGTCCCACGAGGACAGGGCTGAAGTCGATGCGCTGCACGAGCAGGTCGAATCGCTGAATGACGACGCGCGGCTGATCGATCGTGACGCCATGTGGCGCGTCAAGAAGCATGCGCTGTGGGTCATCTACAAGGCCGGCCGAACCAAGCTCGCCAGGCCGAATTCGACCGTTACCTCGCCGAATGCGGAGACGAGATCGAATCCTACGCCACCTGGTGCCTGTGCTACGACAAGTGGGGCGCTCCCTCCGACGACGCCGATAATTGGGTGCGCAAATACAACCGTGATTCCGAAGAAGTCGCGCAGTTGCGTGAGAAGTTCCCGGACACCCTTGAGTTCTACCGCTGGCTTGAGTGGGTCGCCACCGATCAGTTGCACGCGGCGCAGCAGGCCGCCCGCAAGGCCGGTATGAAGATCGGCATCGTCGCGGATATGGCCGTCGGCGTGCATCCGGCAGGATCCGATGTGTGGTGGAATCCGGAACGCTTCGCCAAGGGCGCCACGGTCGGCGCTCCGCCGGACATGTTCAACCAGCAGGGTCAGGACTGGAGCCAACCGCCGCTTAATCCGATTGCCTTGAACAGACCGGTTTCCGGGTGTACCGCGATATGGTGCATGACATGTTCGCCAATGCCGGTGCGGTGCGTATCGATCATATCCTTGGTCTGTTCCGCCTATGGTGGATTCCGGAAGGCAAGCCCGCCACTGATGGCACATATGTGCATTACGATTCCGATGTCATGCTCGGCATTCTCGCGCTTGAGGCTTCCCGTGCTGGTGGCGTGGTTGTTGGCGAGGATCTGGGTGTCGTGCCGGCCTATGTGTCCAAGTCGCTGTCCGAACATGGCATTCTCGGTTGTGCCGTGGAATGGTTCGAACAGATGGACGGTGTGTTCCGCACTCCGAAGGATTGGCGTCCGTACGCACTGGCGTCCGTCAATACGCATGACATGCCTCCTGCGGCCGGTTACCTCGAATACGGCCACGTCAAGCTGCGTGAACAGCTCGGCCTGCTGTCCGGACCGGTGGAGGAATTCCAGAAGTCCGCAACCGCCGAGCACAATGCCATGCTGAACATGCTGGTCGAGGAGGGCTATCTCGACAAGGCTGCTCTGGATGACGAAGCCGCCAACGAAAACGAGATTATCGACGCGCTGTACCGTGGTCTGAAAGGTTCGCCCTGCAAGCTCATGGCCGCCTCCATCGTCGACGCGGTCGGTGAGAAGCGCACGCAGAACCAGCCGGGCACCAATAACGAGTATCCGAATTGGCGTATTCCGCTGGCCGATGGCGAAGGCAACGTGGTGCCGCTCGAAAAGCTCTTCGACGAACCGCGTCTGCAGGAGATCACCGCCATCATGCGTGGCTGATCTTCTATAGGCGATTCCATGGGGTGTCCACAGGTCCGACGGTCTGCGGACACCCTTGTTTTCGTGTTGCCGAATGTCAAGGCAGGCGATATACTAGTAGACTGTTGTGTTTCCCTACGGGGTCCTTCAAAGCGCTTTTCCCACTCGCCATCGAGGACTTTCAGGGAGCCCACGGATAATGAGACCTGAAAAACGGCATTATTCCGCGCCCAACCAACGCGTGTAATGCTGATGGATGGTCCGGAACACAATATATAGAAAAGGTACATCGTGAAAACTTTCACTCCGAAGCCAGCTGATCTGACTCACGACTGGTACGTCATCGACGCCACCGACGTGGTGCTCGGTCGTCTCGCCACTCAGGCGGCAACCCTGCTGCGTGGCAAGAACAAGCCGACCTACGCTCCGCACGCCGATTCCGGCAACCACGTGATCATCCTCAACGCCGACAAGATCGCTCTGACCGGCAACAAGTTGGGCAAGGAACTGTACATGCACTCCGGTCGTCCGGGTGGCCTGCGTCGCGATAGCTACGCCCAGCTGCTCAAGACCAACCCCGAGCGCATCATCAAGTCTGCCATCAAGGGCATGCTGCCGAAGAACCGTCTGGCCAAGGTTCAGCTGGATCGTCTCCACATCGTTCGCGGTGCCGAGCATCCGTACGCTGGCATGAAGCCGCAGGTTTTCGAGATCGCTCAGGTCTCGCAGCAGGCTAAGTGAACCGAAGGGAGATAAGAAACATGGCTGAAAACACCAACGACTCCGCGGTTCTCGAGACCGAAGAGGAGCTCACCTCGTACACCACCGAGACCAACGCTGGCGCTGGCACCGGTACTTCCACCATCGCTCCGGGCTACGCACCGGTCGTCGTAAGGAAGCCGTCGCCCGTGTTCGCCTGGTTCCGGGCACCGGCAAGTGGACCATCAATGGTCGCACCCTGGAAGAGTACTTCCCGGCCAAGCTGCTGCAGCGTGAGGTCAACTCCCCGATCGTTCTGCTCAAGCTCGAAGGCAAGTTCGACGCTATCGTCCTCGTTGACGGTGGCGGCACCACCGGCCAGGCTGGCGCAATCCGCCTGGCGTTGCCCGCGCTCTGAACGCTATCGATCGTGATGCGAACCGCGCCGCCCTGAAGAAGGCTGGCTTCCTGACCCGCGACGCCCGCGTCGTGGAACGCAAGAAGGC
>ENA-OQHA01000328-OQHA01000328.1-human-gut-metagenome-genome-assembly--contig:-NODE-328-length-25001-cov-6.133312_pt1 | contig 25001 bp, 23 predicted proteins | sample MGYA00242558_ERZ504707 | MGnify/ENA primary metagenome ERZ504707 (study PRJEB26092, sample SAMD00036197) | human gut metagenome | host: Homo sapiens | study: EMG produced TPA metagenomics assembly of...
GTATTCACCGGGAACTTCGTTCTTCTCTTCCAGGTAAATCACTATTTCCGTACTGCTTTCCTTTACATCCGAAATGATGAAATAATCCAATGTCCCTTCAGGAAGAAGGAGACGGTAACCGCTGGTTCCATAACTTTTGCTGATTTTCTTTCCGGCAAAGATATAAATTTATCGGATTTACCCCTCAGATTATTACGTTGACCCTCAGTCTCTTTTCCTCGTTTTTAAGGCGTATTTTGAAGAATGGGAGGAAAGTATATGAATCATCAATCTCAAGCAGTATTTAGCCGGAATTCGAGGCCGGTGGTTGTGATGAATTTTACAGGAGTCTACAATTATGAGTCTTTTGCCCGGAATTGTCAGTTTGTGTGGCTGGACTGCCAGCATTTGAATGGAACTGAATGTTATTGTGATGAAGAAGGTGCTTCTGCCTTGCAGCGCATGATAGCAGATTATTCTCCGCAGGGAATTCATTTTATAGATTCAGGAAACTATCATTATGTGACGAAATTCTGGACTGACAAGCTGGCTACTCCATTTGCTTTACTGGTGTTTGATCATCATCCTGACATGCAGCCTCCTTTGTTTGAGCATATCTTGTCGTGTGGAAGCTGGGTAAAAGATGTGCTTGATACGAATGCGAATTGTAAGAAGGTAATTATAGCCGGTGCTTCAGACCGTTTGCTGCAGGAAGTCCCAAAGGAATATGGCGACCGTATTCATTTTTATAGTGAATCTTCTTTGGATCAGGAAGCAGGCTGGAAAGCGTTTGCCTCTGAGCATGTGAGTGAACCTGTCTATATTTCTATCGACAAGGATGTGCTGGACCCTTCTTCTGCGATAACCAACTGGGATCAAGGTTCACTGACTTTATCAGAACTGGAGCAGTTGTTGGCCGTTGTGTTTCGGCAAGAGCGGGTCATAGGTATTGATATTTGTGGGGAATGTTCTTCTACCCTGAATTTATTTGAAGAGATGCGAGAGACGGAATCGATAATCGGGCGAATGGAGAGTTATTACGCTTTTCCGTTCGTTTGAGAAGAGATAGTCTATGTCAGAAGTTGTATATTATAAAAAAAGTCCGAAACGTGTTTTGCTTCGGACTTTTTATGGTAAAAAGGATAATTATTAGTCTAATACAGTTACCCATCCGTATGGATCAGCTTCGTCACCGTACTGGATACCACGCAGCTTGTTGTATAGTTTTTCGCTGATAGGGCCTGGTTTGCCGTCTTTTGCAATAACGTATGATTTCTGGTTTTCCAGGTCATCAATTCGGCCGATAGGCTGATTACGGCTGCTGTACCGCAAGCTCCTGCTTCTTCGAAGGTCGTCAGTTCTTCTTCCGGAATCGGACGGCGTTCTACTTTCATTCCCATGTCTTCAGCCAGCTGCATCAGGCTGCGGTTGGTGATAGAGGGCAGGATAGAGGTAGACAGCGGAGTAACGTAGGTGTTGTTCTTGATACCAAAGAAGTTGGCTGCACCACATTCGTCGATGTATTTCTTTTCTTTTGCATCCAGATAGAATTCACTAGCATACCCTGCATCGTGTGCCATTTTATTGGCGCGGAGGCTGGCAGCGTAGTTACCACCTACTTTAAACGTACCGGTTCCAAGTGGTGCTGCACGGTCGTACTGGCGGATAATTACGTATGGGTTAGTGGCAAATCCACCTTTGAAGTACGGGCCTACCGGAGTAACGAATACTACAAACATGTATTCGCTGGCAGGATGTACACCTACTTGTGCACCTGTACCAATCAGCAGCGGACGGATGTAAAGAGAAGCACCACTTTCGTATGGAGGAATGAAGCGTTCGTTGGCCTTTACTACCTTCTTCACAGCTTCACAGAATTTTTCAGTCGGAAGTTCTGGCATCAGGATACCCCGGCAAGTGCTTTGCAGACGTTCTGCATTAGCTTCAGGACGGAAGATACGGATTTTACCATCTTTTCCGCGATAAGCTTTCAGTCCTTCGAAAGCCTCCTGTCCGTAGTGCAGACAAGTGGCAGCCATGTGAATGTTCAATGTTTCTTCTGAACAGAGTTCGAGTTCTCCCCATTTTCCGTCGCGATAGTAGCAACGTACATTGTAATCTGTCCGCATGTATCCGAAAGACAGATTCGACCAGTCTATTTCTTTCATGGTTATCTTATTTTATAAGTTTTTTGAATGTTCTTTTTAGCTACGCAAGCAAAAGTACGGTTTATATTTACAAAATCCAACATAAATGCATTCTTTTTGACATAAATAAAGGGGATGAAAGAATACTTCCTCTTTTGCAATAAAATCTTTATGGTAAAGTCGTTTGTTTCTGTTCCTTAAATGTTTTTATATCCAACTCAAGAGGGAAGTGTAAAAGAGTCATTGGGGTATTTGCCTTGATTTTTTCTGCTGATATGGGTATAAAAAGAAAGATTTTCTGTAAGTTTGCATGGAATAAAACAGAGAGATAAATACTGCAAAAAGATTTTATAATTATTTGTAGGGTGTCAAAATGAACTGAAATATGTCTTTGTGTGATAAAAGTGTTATATTAGGAGAGAGAATAACTGGATGAATTTGAAACTAAAATACATACTAATTATTTTTTTGATTATTGGAATACAAGTTCGGATTCCTGCACAAGAAACGATTCTTCCTGCCATTCAGCAGCAGGAACAGATATTGAAGCGCAATCCTGAAGATATGAGAGCCTTGAAAGAATTATGTTTTCTTTATTTGCATAAGGCCGATTATCATAAAGCCATAGAATATGGGGAAAGACTGTTTAAGATAGGATATGAAAAGCAAGATTATAAGTTTGGTATTCTTTATGCACATATTGGATTGGGGCAGGCATATATTATGTTGGGAGATAGTACTGCAATAAATCATCTTGGGCAAGCTAAACTATTGGCCGAAAGTGAGAAGAATGATTCTGCTTTATGTTCTATATATAATGGAATGGGACTTTATGCCAGCAATATTCATAGGGATTACTATTCAGCATTACATTATTTTTTTGAAGGGATAGAGCTACGCATCGATGTCAGTATCAAGAACTGGAAGCTATTTTGCTTGGTAATATTTCCAGTATCTATTATTTGAAAGATGACCCTACTGGACTTACTTATTCTTTACAGATTTATGAGTTAGGGCATCAATTAAATTCTGCTTACCTTATTTTTATAGGAGCGTTAAATGCTTCTTATATGTATTATTTGCTTCATGAATATGATAAGGCTTTACCTTATATACAAGAAGCTGAATTTATAATGAAGCAGAATGAATATTATAATCAAGGAAATGTATATGCTATTTATGGGATGATTGAGTTTGCAAAAGGCAATCGGGAGCAGGCCGTAGAATATTATAAAAGGGATTGTCTTTAAATGATATTAATCAGACCTCCTATAAGGTATTGTTGTTGAATGAATATGCCAAAGCCCTGGCGGAAGAAGGGAGAAACAAGGAAGCTATAGATTTGCTCTTTCAGGCTTTATCGTTTACTAAGGAGGAAAATTGTGAAATTCATCGTAATAAAGTGATAACCACTTTATCGGCTTGTTATGAGAATATGGGTCAATATGTGGAGGCATTGACCTGGCAACGTAAGCTTCAGCAGGAAACTGATAGTATTTTTAATACTGATAAAGAAAAAGTCTTGAGTGAACTTCGTATTAAATATGATACGGAGCATCAGGCAAATGAGATTAAAAAGGGTAAGCTGGCTTTGCTGCAAAAGGAAAAGAAGGAGCAGGCTTTAATGGGTACTTTGGTCATTATTTTGCTGGTAGTGTTTGCTTTGTGGTATCGTTATAAACGGCAAAATCAGTTGTATACCCGTATCGTTTGTCAGCATCAGGAAGCTATTCGAAAAGAACAGCAGTTAAGAGAAGTCATTACTTCACTGCGAGCACAACAGGAGAGTGTTTCTGCATCGTCTCCAATGAGTGAAAAATACGCTGCTTCTTCACTGACAAATGAGAAGAAGAATTCATTGTTTCAGCGTCTGGAAAAGCTTATGCAGGAAGATGCGGTGTATAAAGAGAATTTTTTGACGAAGGAACGGGTGGCTGATTTATTAGGTACTAACCGGACTTATTTGTCACAAGTCATCAATGAACAAACTCAACAGAATTTTACTCAATATATCAATAATTATCGAATTAATGAAGCTATTCGCTTATTGAGTGATCCGGAAACAGATCTTCCCCTTAAGGCTGTAGCGGCAGAAGTCGGGTTTAATTCAATGAGTACGTTTTACAAAATATTCCAGAACACGGTAGGAGTTCCTCCCAAGCAATACCGTAACAAGGTAATGTCTATGCATAAGAATGCATGATACTGCCTTTTTATAACAAAATGTTGTCCTAATGTAACAATTGTCGAACTTGGATACGTCTTTATTGTTAAAGTTATATCTTTTTTTACATTTTTGCAATGAGAGAATCGTAAAAATGTCTGAGGACATAAGTCTATAACCTCTAAAAAAGATGTAAGTATGGAAAAAAACGTATTGCACGACATTCGGCTCAAAATGGAATTTTTGCTACTGTGTGCTATGTTGGTCTTGTCTGTCTCTCCAGCTTATGCTCAGAGAAACCGTACCATTCATGGCATTGTAGTAGATGAAAACAAGGAACCACTTCCTGCAGCTCATGTCAAACAGGTGAATGATGACCCTAAAGGATCAATTGCAGCGGTCATTACGGATATACAAGGGCATTTCACTTTGACACTTCCGTATGGCACGAAGGAAATTGAGGCTTCTTATTTGGGATATACATCTCAACGCATTAAGCTGACGGCAACTAATGATTATTACATTGCTCTTCAACCTTCTACAGAACTGCTTGACGAGGTAGTAGTGACAGGTTATCAGACTATTTCAAAAGAGCGTGCCACAGGGGCATTTTCAAAAGTAGATGCCAAGAAATTGGAAACACAGCGTTTGAGCGATATGGGTTCTATGCTCGAAGGACGTGTGGCAGGATACAGTGATGGCAAGATTCGTGGAGTTACGTCCATGAATGGATTGACTACTCCGTTGTATGTGATTGACGGATTTCCTGTGGAAAAGACTACGAACGACGGTTATGGAAACTGGATTGAGAGTGTGCCCGATTTGAATATGGAAGATATAGAAAGCATCACTGTCTTAAAGGATGCTGCAGCTACTTCTATTTATGGAGCACGTGCAGCGAATGGAGTAGTGGTGATTACTACCAAACGGGCTAAGAAAGATGAACTGAATGTTTCTTTCTCGGCCACTCTTACAGTACAGCCGTACGACACGTATGCAGACAAATATCTGGCCGGGTCTTCTACTATGGTAGAGCTGGAGCGTGAATGGGCCCGACAGAATCCGCATTTGAGTGGGGATAATGTACAAAGCTATGCCCAGACGGTGCTGGATAATATGTCTTATTCTTCACTTGGCATACGGAATATCTTGAATTATTATGCGGGACACATCTCTCGTGATCAGATGGAGAGTAATCTGACGAATTTGGCTTCACAAGGTTATCGGTATTATCGGGATATAGAAAAATACGGTAAGCGTAATCCTTTTTCACAGCAATATAATCTGAATATTGGTAAAGGTACCGAAAAGAACACTTTTAATGCGTCTGTTTCTTATCGTAACAATCAGCTGGAGGATAAGTATTCAGAGAATAGAACCATTGGCATCAATTTGCAGAATTCTACGAAGATGACTTCCTGGCTTACCTTGGATGTAGGTACATATTTGAACTATGGGAAAGGTACTACGCAGTCATTTAACCTTTTCTCACCAGGATATACTTATATGCCGTACAACGGGCTGGTAAATGGTGACGGTACGTATTACACCAATACAGAAGAGGAGCGTTATAGCTTGTACAATTTGAATTTGCTGCATAACAACGGATTGTACAATCTGGATATTACTCCTTTGGATGAAATAAAGATGAACCAGACTAAGAACCGTGATTTCAGTAACCGAACATTTGCTCGTTTGACATTCAAATTTACCGACTGGCTGAAGTATACAGCTTCTTTTCAGTATGAATATGCGGAATATAAGACTGAACAACTGAAAAGCAAGGACTCTTACGAAGTACGTAATAAAGTGAATACATTCTCTACTTCCAATAATGATGGGACATCCACTTTTGCCTTGCCGTATGGAAATATCTTTTTCACTTCTTCCAATACGACACATGCATATAATTTCCGTCAGCAGTTGGATTTCAATAAAACATTTGCGGATGTACATGATGTAACTATGATTTTAGGTACTGAAACACGGGAAAATAAGCTGGAATATAATGATCGTACGCTTTATAATTATGACCCTCAGTTGCTTACGTATAGCTTGATTGATGCGGGAGCGTTGAGTAATTTCCGTGGACAATGGGGATATGCATCATTCGGACAGCAGAATTTTGCTTATATCAGTGAACTGATTAACCGCTATGTGTCTGTGTATAGTAACGCAGCTTATACATACGATGGAAAATATATGGTAAGCGGTAGTATTCGCTGGGATAAAACCAATCTGTTTTCTACAGGTTCCAAATATCAGAAACGTCCTATTTGGTCAGTAGGAGCTGGATGGAATGTGGATCGGGAAAAGTTTTTCCATGTATCGTGGGTAAATATGCTGAAACTGCGTGCAAGCTATGGTATTGGAGGTAATATTGCTAAGAACTCTGCTCCTTATATGATTGCTTACTACAGCAACAATAATCAGGTAGGAGGTATCCAGGGAACTATTTCAAGTCGTCCAAATCCGAACTTGCGTTGGGAAAAGACACTACATTGAATGTGGGAGTGGATTTTGCCTTGTTGGGAAATCGATTGAATGGTTCTATTGAATATTATAACAAACGAGGTACAGACTTGCTGGCTAACACGAACGGAGTTCCTACAGAAGGATGGGGATATAGCACCTACTCTATAAACAATGGGAAAATGACGAATCAGGGATTTGAATTGACCTTGTCAGGAGATGTAATTCGGAATAACGACTGGAATTGGAATATCAGCGGTGTGCTGGGCTACAATAAGAATAAGGTAACTTATATTAATGTAGAAGCTCCTGTGTCGTATTTGGTAATTGATTATCCGACGGCTTATCCTCGTGTGGGAAATCCGTACAATGCGATTTACGGATACCAGTGGGCCGGACTGAGTGAAACGGGAACTCCTCAGGTGTACGATGCCAAAGGAAATCTATACACCGATATGACTCCTCCTGAGATTGAAGATTTGGTTTATTTGGGAACTACCGTACCGGTTTACAATGGTTCTATTAATACGAATTTGCGTTGGAAGAACTGGGAACTGGCTGCTCAGTTCTTGTTTGAAGGAGGACATAAGATGCGTAATACCAATGTAGCTTTTATCTCTTCTGGTATGGGAGTAGTGAGTAAAGACATTGAGAATCGTTGGCGTGAACCGGGCGATGAGCTTACACAGATGTGCCGCGCTATATTTCATCTGAGAGTGAATTGTACAACTATAACTACCAAAGCATGTATGCCAATTCGTCCATTAACGTGATTGATGCTACTAACTGGCGTCTAAGAAATTTGTCATTGACATACCGTATACCTGCCAGTGTGTGTCATAAACTATATTTGAAGAATGCACGTATCATGCTGGGTATGGAAAATGTATTTATGGTAGCCAAGAGCAGTAATGCCAAGTATTTGCTTGGTGGATATACGAAACCTAATTATCTGTGTGGCGTTTATCTGAATTTTTAACCTCGATTTTTGTAATATGAAACTTATGAATAGAATTATATATTTCTGTATTACATTGGCATGCTTTTTATGCAGCTCATGTAATGATTACCTGAATATTGCACCGAAAGGTAATAAGATACCTACGACTTTGGCGGATTTTGAAGCTTTATTGCGTGATCAGTATACCATCAGCAGAACGCCTGTAGAAAATGCCTTGTATTTGTTGAATGATGTATATCTGACAAATGCGAAGGTGAATACTCCGAGCTTGAGCCAGGCCAATTATATGTGGGATGAATCGGCTGACCCGTATTATGCTGAATAATGCGGATGAAGGGACTTATTATGTACTTTATGGAGCTATTTCCAGTTGTAATCTGATTATCGCAAATGCACCTACAGCTACAGAAGCTACAGATGCAGAGCGAAAGGAAGTGATGGCGTATGCAAAAGTGATACGTGCACTTTGTTACGATGTGCTGGTTAATTATTATGCCGATACGTATGACAAGGCTACGGCAGCAGAGAAGCGTAGTGTACCTCTTATTGCCAGTGCGGATATTGATGCTCCTTATACGCAGGTTTCTATTCAGGAAATGTATGATTTTATCATACAGGATACGAAAGAAGCCATTGAGATGGGAATTCCAGCACAATCCATGACGGCTATTCATCCGAATTTGGGAGCTGCTTATGCTTTGTTGGCTCGTGTGTACTTGCAGATGCAGAATTATGACGAGGCTTTGCGCTATGCGAACCTGGCATTGGAACAGAATAATCAGCTTTTTGACTGGAATGCATTTTATGAGGAACATCAGGCGGCAATTGATGATCCGGACAATTATGACAAAATTGTTACCCCTATGCAATATGATTACGTGGAAAATTATTATTTGCGTTATGGAGTACAGTCAAACTTTGATAGTTATGAATACAACATACCGGTAGAAAGAGCTGAACGTTTTGAAGAAGGAGATGCTCGTTTCCTTTCACGCTGGAAATTGAAGGTAGACAATAATGATACATATTACAAGGCTTTGGAGTCTGGCTTCTTCAATCATGGCGGTTTGACAACTTGTGAAGCGTATCTTATTAAAGCGGAATGCCAGGCTCGGTTAGCTCAGAACAATGATTATGCTGAATCTATGAATACTCTGAATTCCGTGCGGATAACCCGTATTCGTCCTGATAAGTATCAGCCGGCTACAGCTGCTACACTGGAGGAGGCTCTTTCTCTGATTCGTCGTACCAAAGATAATGAGTTGATATTCTCTATTGTTCCTTTTGCAGACGCCCGTCGTTTTAATCTGGAAGGTACGTATGCTAGTACTTTAATCAAAACTTATGAGGGGAAGGAATATAGTTTGAGTCCGACGTCTCATTTATGGACCATGCCTTTCCCGGCAGGAGCTCTTAATAATCCTGGAAACGGATCGATAGAACAAAATGTATCTAAATAAACATTATTATGAAAATGAAGAAAATCTCTGGTTTAGCCATTTTAGGTTTGATGATGCTGTCATGCGGCAGTCAGCCGAAAGTAGATGGCTATGTGTTGAAAGGTAATATTGAAGGCTTGCCCGACGGCACGCATGTGCAGTTGGTACCGGTAAGCCATGACAGTGAACAGCCTTTTGCCGATACGACGGTAGTTAACGGGCAATTTGTGTTTACAGGAAAAATGGAAGAGCCGAGAGCTTTTCATTTATTGGTGAAAGATGCGTATGGTTCACGTAATCTTATGTTGGAAAATGCCCAGATGGAGGTTACGGGAAAGCTGGTGGCCAAGAAGGAATCTGACGGGGGAGTTTCCTATAATCTGTCTTCTTTGTCGGTAAAGGGTTCTCCGCTGAGTGCGCGCTACGACTCATTACTTTCTGCGCGTACCTACCTGGATTCATTGTATGCACTTAATGCCCGTAAATTTGCTGCTTTTGACAGCTTGATGATGGCTGCTTATAAATCAAAGGATCAGGCGAAAATTAAGGAGCTTCGGCAGAGTGCGGATGGAAAAGCCAGGGCTGAAGCTGATAAAGTCTTTTTTGGTACTGTAGATTCACTGTATCATCAGGTAGTCATGGCAAACAAGGATTCATTCTGGGGGCCATTGATGATGATTTCGTTTACCAGCTATTTGAGTGAAGATATGAAACCTTGGTATGAAGCATTGTCTTCTGCTGCCAAGGAGTCGTACTACGGGCAGAAGGTAAAAGAAGAACTTTATCCGGCAGGTAAAGAAGGTACGGTGGTACCCGATTTCAAGGTTAAAGATAAATCAGGAAAGGAAGTAGCCCTTTCCACATTGCGACAAGGAAAAAAATATGTATTGATTGATTTTTGGGCTTCCTGGTGTAACCCGTGTCGGAAAGAGATTCCGAACCTGAAGAAGCTGTATGCACAATATAGTGAAAAAGGTTTTGAGATTGTAAGTATCTCTATCGATCAAAAGAAGGCTGACTGGGAGAAAGCTTTGAAAGAAGAGGGACTTCCCTGGCCGAACTTCCTAGATGAAACAGGAGTCGCTGCACTCTATAAGGTGAAATTTGTACCTACAATGTATCTGATTAATGCAGACGGTGTGATGGTTGGTGAAAATTTGCGAGGTGAGGCTTTGGCTGAGAAATTGAAGGAACTTTTTCAATAAGAGTCGAACGAAGCGGGAATATGATACGAAAATCCGTGTAAGGGGACTTCGAATACAGGCGGTGCATAAATCTGAACAGTCAGATTTGTGTACCGTTTTTTATGGAATGAATAAAGGAATCCATTCAGATGTAGGGAAGGAAATCCCGGACTTTGTGCGGAAGAAAAGATAAAAAAAGTGGAGGTGCGCTTGAGGTGCACCTCCACTTTGTATCGTGTTCCGGTCGTACTGGATTATTTTTTACGGTTGGCTTCCACCCACTTACGAGCATTAACGAAGGCTTCCATCCACGGAGTGATCTGGTCTTCTTCTTTGCGGTCAAGCGGATAGTATGCGTTTTCCCATGGGAAGCAAGCACGTTCCAGATGAGGCATCATGGCCAGATGACGTCCGTCCTGGCTGGCGATACCGGCTACGCTGTAGTCAGAACCGTTCGGGTTGCCTGGATATTCATCGTATGAATATTTCAGCACTACGTTGTAGTGGTCTTCTGGATAAGGCAATGAGAACTTACCTTCTCCGTGAGCTACCCAAATACCCAGTTTCGAGCCGCTCAGTGAACCGAACATCACGCTGCGGTTCATCGGTACGGTTACACCCAGGAAGTTGGATTCAAACTTATGCGAGTCGTTATGCAGCATCTTGCCTTTCTTCTTGTCTTCCGGAGTAATCAGTCCCAGTTCCATCATCAGCTGGCAGCCGTTGCAGACACCCAGTGACAATGTGTCTTCACGAGCGTAGAAGTTGTCGAGGGCAGCTTTTGCTTTTGGGTTGAACAGGAAGCTTCCGGCCCATCCTTTGGCAGAACCCAGTACGTCGGAGTTAGAGAATCCACCGCAGTAAACTACCATGTTGATGTCTTCCAGTGTTTCACGTCCGCTAATCAGGTCGGTCATTGTTACGTCTTTCACGTCGAAGCCTGCCAGATACAGCATGTAAGCCATTTCACGTTCACCGTTAGTTCCCTTTTCACGGATGATGGCTGCTTTGATGCCGCTTGGTGTGCGACGGTTCGGATCGAGACCGAACTGCGACAGTTTACCGGTGAATGACTTGTCGAATACAAATTCCAGCGGTTGCTGCTTGTAGTTTTCGAAACGTTTCTTGGCACAGCCGTTCATGCTCTGCTTGCGGTCGAGCAGGTAAGAAGTAGAATACCATACATCACGCAAGTAGTCGATACCGACTGGTAAGTTGCATCGTGCAGAGTTGCCAGGATGTGACGTTCTTCGGTCGGCACACCAATCTTCACGTAACTTACACCTGCATCTTCCAGAATCTTCTTGACTTCTGCCTTGTGCTTGTCGGCTACCTGGATAACTACACCCGGATTTTCGGCGAACAGAATCTTCACGATGTCATCGCACTTAATCTTGTCGAGGTTGATTTCCATACCGCCTTCTGTATTGGCAAAGCACATTTCCAAAAGGGTAGTAATCAAACCACCGGCAGAAATATCGTGTCCGGCCAGAATCAAGCCTTTGTTCACCAGTTCCTGAACAGCCAGGAATGCATCGCGGAAGTATTCCGGATTCTGTACAGTCGGCACGTCATCGCCCACCTTGTTGAGTGACTGTGCGAAAGCAGAACCACCCAGACGGAGCTGGTCGAAGCTGAAGTCAATATGATAGAAGGTAGATTTCGGTTTGTTGACCATGACCGGAGAAACCACTTTCTTGATGTCGGAAACTTCACCGCCGGCAGAAACGATAACGGTTCCCGGGCTGATAATTTTTTCGCCGTTCGGATATTTCTGTGTCATTGACAGAGAGTCCTTACCGGTTGGCACGTTAATTTGCAGTTCGCAGCAGAAGTCTGACAATGCTTTCACTGCTTTGTACAGACGGGCGTCTTCACCTTCCTGTGCACGACAAGGCCACATCCAGTTGGCTGATAATGAAATGCTGTCCATTCCTTCTGCCAGCGGAGCCCATACCAGGTTAGTCAGTGCTTCGGATACGGCTAGAACAGAACCTGCTTCCGGATTAGCCAAGGCAGCCTGCGGAGCATGTCCCAGTGCAGTAGCGATACCTTTTTCACCACGGTAGTCGAGGGCAACCACACCACAATCGCTCAACGGCAACTGCAATTCACCCTGACACTGCTGGCGGGCAATCTTACCTGTTACGGAGCGGTCTACTTTGTTGGTCAACCAATCCTTGCAGGCTACAGCTTCCAGCTGCAGTACGCGGCGCAAATATTCATTCAGTTTGGTGACATCGTAAGAAACGTTTTCATAGTGACGTTCTACAGTCTTGTCCACCATATAAGTTTTCGGAGAAGAGCCGAACATCTGGTCTACGGCCAGGTCGAACGGACGTACGCCGTCAGCCTGTTCGAAGGCAAAACGATGGTCGCCGGTAGTTTCACCTACCACGTACATCGGTGCACGTTCGCGTTCTGCAATCTTGTGTACATGTTCGATGGCTTTTTCGTCAATCAGCAAGCCCATACGTTCCTGTGATTCGTTGGCGATGATTTCCTTGGCAGAAAGTGTTTCATCGCCGATAGGCAACTTGTCCATGTGAATCAGACCACCGCAGTCTTCCACCAGCTCAGACAGACAGTTTACGTGTCCGGCAGAACCGTGGTCGTGGATAGATACAATTGGGTTTTCGTCTTCTTCGCACAATGCACGTACCACGTTGTAAGCACGTTTCTGCATTTCTGCATTGGCACGCTGGATAGCGTTCAGCTCGATACCAGAAGAGTAACGTCCTGTTTCTACAGAAGAAACGGAACCACCACCCAGACCGATGCGGTAGTTGTCACCACCCATAACTACGACCTTGTTTCCTGCTTCGGGGCTACCCTTCAAGCAGTCGCGCTGTGTGCCGTAACCCACACCACCTGCCAGCATGATAACCTTGTCGTAGGCATATTTTTCGTTGTTTTCTTCGTGTTCGAAAGTCAGAACAGAACCACAAATCAGCGGCTGTCCGAACTTGTTACCAAAGTCAGAAGCACCGTTTGATGCCTTGATCAGAATCTGTTCCGGAGTCTGGTACAACCATTTGCGCACCGGCAGAATGTTTTCCCAGTCACGTCCTTCGTCCGTACGCGGATAAGAAGTCATGTACACGGCAGTTCCGGCAATCGGCCATGAACCTTTACCACCCCCCATACGGTCGCGGATTTCACCACCTGTACCGGTAGACGCACCGTTGAACGGTTCTACGGTAGTCGGGAAGTTGTGAGTTTCCGCTTTCAGTGAGATAACGGTCTTAATATCTTTAATAATGAAGTAATCAGAAGTAGAGTGATCGGCCGGAGCGAATTGTTCTACCACCGGACCTTCGGCAAAGGCTACGTTGTCTTTGTAAGCCGAGATAATTTTGTTAGGATTTTCCTGTGTAGTTTTCTTGATCATCTGGAACAGAGAAGACTCCATTTCCTGTCCGTCGATGATGAATGTACCACCGAAAATTTTGTGGCGGCAGTGTTCAGAGTTAATCTGTGCGAAACCGAATACTTCCGAGTCAGTCAGTTTGCGGCCCAGGTCCTTTTCCACCTTCATCAGGTAGTCCATTTCTTCGCGTGACAGCGCCAGACCTTCCTTTTCGTTGTATTCTTCCAGGTTTTCGATGTATATGATAGGCTGCGGTTTGATGTCTACCGTGAAAATTTCCTGATCCAGTCCGTGGTACATACGTTGCAACATCGGGTCGTGGTCGGCGTTTTCATCTTTCACCGGGAAGTATTCCTCGATACGACGGATACCGTTGAGACCCATGTTCTGGGTGATTTCAACCGCATTTGTACTCCATGGAGTAATCATTTCACGGCGTGGGCCGATGAACCATCCTTTCAGGTTGTCTTCGTTTTCCACAGTGGCATCGCTGTACAGCCAGCATAGTTTCTTGACGTCTTCAGCATTCAGTTCCTGATTGCATTCCGTGGCAATCACACTGTTTGTGGGTGTTCTGAAAAATAGAATCATAGCACTTGTATGTTATAATGAATATTCAATGCGCTTTAAAAGTGGTACAAAGGTAGAGAAAATCCTCGGAATTACGAAGAAAAATAAAAGTTATCACAGAATATGCCTATCTTTGCGCCTTAAATTAAAAAACTCTTTTTGTTTATGTGGTTACAATTACTGTTTGTGTTACTGGCAATTATTGTCGGAGCGCGTGTAGGCGGCATCGGTCTGGGAGTCTTTGGGGGCTTGGGACTGGCCGTACTTACTTTTGTCTTTGGTCTTGAACCCACCACTCCCCTATTGATGTGATGCTGATGATTGTGGCAGTGATTGCAGCTGCCGGTTGCATGCAGGCTGCCGGAGGGCTGGATTTGATGGTGAAATGGGCGGAGAAAATCTTGCGTCGCCATCCTCAGCGCATCACGCTGTTGAGTCCGCTGGTGACTTACCTTTTTACCTTCTTTGCCGGAACGGGGCATGTGGCCTATTCCGTACTTCCGGTCATTGCCGAAGTGGCTCGTGAAACGGGCATTCGTCCGGAACGTCCGATGGGGATTGCTGTCATTGCTTCCCAGCAGGCTATTACTGCCAGTCCTATTTCTGCGGCTACGGTAGCCTGCTGAGTATGTTGGCCGGATATGACATTACCTTGTTTGATATTTTGAAGATTTCCATTCCCTGCACCTTGGTGGGTGTACTGGCCGGTGCGATTTATTCCATGCGGGTAGGCAAGGAGCTGAAAGATGATCCTGTATATCAGGCACGCTTGAAGTCGGGCGAACTGTCGGGTGCCAATTATTGTACAGCTGAAGTGGCTAATCCTGGCAAGGCGCTGACCTCCGTACTGCTGTTTTTAGGTGCCACGGTCGGCATCGTGCTGTTTGGCTCCATCGATAGTCTTCGTCCGTCATTCCAAACCTCTGAGGGGGTAGTGGTGATGCAGATGGCGCACATCATTGAAGTGCTCATGCTGTCGGTAGCTGCACTGATTCTGTTGCTGACCGGCACCAGTGGGATGAAGGCCGCCAAAAGTTCGGTCTTTAATGCGGGTATGCAGGCAGTAGTGGCTATTTTCGGTATTGCGTGGATGGGCGATACCTTTATCTCGGGCAACATTGCCGTCATCAAGGAAAATATATTCGGTCTGGTGACCGATATGCCGTGGCTTTTCGGTATTGCGCTTTTTGTCATGTCCATCCTGCTGTTCAGTCAGGCGGCAACCATCCGTGCCTTGCTCCCTTTGGGTATGGCGCTGGGTATTTCACCCTATATGCTGATTGCCCTCTTTCCGGCAGTCAACGGGTATTTTTTCATCCCGAACTATCCGACGGTGGTGGCAGCCATCAATTTGATACCACAGGTACCACCCGTATCGGAAAATACGTGCTGAACCATTCTTTCATGATGCCAGGACTGATTTCTACCATTGTGGCGGTAGGGCTGGGCATTCTGGCTGTACTCTTTGTGTGATAGAAATTCGCAAACCTCTCTTTATTGAGGAAAGAGCGGGCTTGCCTGTTTATGTTTCCCTGACTGGAAACGTATGTTTCTCATGGCGGAACCCTACGTTTCCCGACAGGGAAACATACGTTTTTGTGCCGGGAGACGTAAAAAATGTAGAAATGTCTTCCTGTTATCTCTTTAGGGTTTCTTAAATTGTTGTTTTTTCAGACATGCTCTTAATGATAATCGTATAAAAATGTAGGTACTTTCGTAAAAAAGTAGCATCTTTGCAGTATGAATTGGATTGAACAGGTTACTATACTTGATTTGTTGCTGAAGGGATTGATTATCGGCATTGTCGTGTCTGCTCCTTTGGGACCGGTCGGTGTGCTCTGTATTCAGCGTACGTTGAACAAAGGGCGCTGGTTTGGTTTCGTGACAGGAGTCGGGGCGGCATTAAGTGATATTTGCTATGCGTTGATTACGGGATACGGAATGAGTTTCATGGACGAACTCATCCTGAAGCATCATATTTTTCTTCAGGTGGTGGGCAGCATCATGTTGCTGGCTTTTGGTATCTATACCTTCCGCAGTAATCCGGTGAAGTCACTTCGTCCGTCTTCAGGTACGCGCGGAACGTATCTGCACAATTTCGTAACGGCATTTTTTGTTACCCTGTCCAATCCCTTGATTATTTTCCTGTTCATCGGTCTGTTTGCCCGTTTTTCGTTTGTCATGCCGGGCAGTCCCATCGGTTTCCAGTTAGTGGGTTATCTGGCCATTATTTTGGGAGCATTGGGCTGGTGGTTCAGCATTACTTATTTTGTCAATAAAGTACGTTCACGATTTAATTTGCGCGGCATCTGGGTGCTCAACCGCATTATTGGTGTCGTGGTCATGATAGCGGCGGTGGTGGGAATCGTTCTGGCCATTGCCGGCAAATCTTTTTCTTGATAGGATATGTATATTTCTCAACAACTTAAAAAAAGAATATCGCCGAATACCTGCTGTATATGTGGCAGGTGGAAGACTTGATTCGTGCCAACGGCTGCGACATGGAACGCATCCGCAAGAATATCATCGAGCCTTATCCGGCTACCGACGAGCAGAAGAAGGAACTGGCCCGCTGGTATGAAGACTTGATTAACATGATGCAGCAGGAGGGAGTGCTGGAAAAGGGACACGTGCAGATTAACAAGAACATCATCGTCTGGCTGACCGACCTGCACCTGCGTTTGTTGCGTTCGCCTAAATTCCCGTATTACAGTGCGGCGTATTACAAGGTGCTTCCTTTTATTGTGGAACTGCGTGCCAAGGGTGGCGACAAGGACGTGCCTGAACTGGAAACTTGCTTCGATGCCATGTATGGGGTGCTGATGCTGAAGCTGCAGAAGAAGGAAATCAGTGAAGAAACCATGAAGGCAGTGAAGGCCATCAGTGATTTGCTGGCGATGCTGGCCGGATATTATATTAAGGATAAGGAAGGTGATTTGGAACTGGATTAAAACATCACAGAAAATGAAAAAGATATTAGTGACGGGAGCCAACGGACAGTTGGGTAATGAAATGCGTCTGCTGGCAGAAGAACACAAGAATTTTGAGTATTTCTTTACTGACGTGGCAGAACTGGACATCTGCGACGAGCAGGCAGTAATGGATTTCGTTTCGACTCATCAGATTGATGTAATTGTGAACTGTGCGGCTTATACAGCAGTCGATAAGGCAGAGGACAACGTGGAACTCTGCGACAAACTGAATCATGTGGCTCCGGGCTATCTGGCCAAGGCGGCACAAAGTCGTAACGGCTGGCTGGTGCAGGTGTCTACGGACTATGTGTTCGACGGTACAGCCCATATCCCTTATAAGGAAGAAGATATACCGTGTCCGAATTCCGTATATGGCTCTACCAAACTGGCTGGTGAGCAGGAAGCGCTGAAGCAGTGTCCTAATACGATGGTGATTCGTACGGCATGGCTGTATTCTACGTTTGGCAACAATTTCGTAAAGACCATGATTCGCTTGGGACAGGAGAAAGAAACGCTGGGAGTTATTTTCGACCAGATTGGTACACCGACCTATGCACGCGATTTGGCTCAGGCCATTTTTGTGGCTCTGGAGAAGGGTATCGTGCCGGGTATTTATCATTTCAGCAACGAAGGAGTCTGCTCCTGGTATGATTTTACCAAGGCTATCCATCGTCTGGCAGGTATCACCACTTGCCATGTGTCTCCGCTTCACACAGAGGACTATCCTACGAAAGCCTGTCGTCCGCACTATTCTGTGCTCGACAAGACCAAGCTGAAGAAAACCTACGGCGTGGAAGTGCCTTACTGGATGGACAGTCTGGCAGAATGTATTGAAAAATTAAAACAATAAATATGGCAAATCAGGAAATAGCAAGAAGACGAACATTTGCGATTATCGCGCATCCGGATGCCGGTAAGACCTCGTTGACGGAAAAGCTGTTGCTTTTCGGTGGACAGATTCAGGTGGCCGGAGCCGTGAAATCAAACAAGATAAAGAAAACCGCCACGTCCGACTGGATGGACATCGAAAAGCAGCGTGGTATCTCGGTCACTACCTCCGTGATGGAGTTTGACTACCATGACTATAAGATTAATATCCTCGATACACCGGGTCACCAGGATTTTGCCGAAGATACGTATCGTACCTTGACGGCAGTGGACAGTGTAATCATCGTGGTGGACGGAGCGAAGGGTGTGGAAACACAGACCCGTAAGCTGATGGAAGTCTGCCGTATGCGTAACACGCCGGTGATTATCTTCGTCAACAAGATGGACCGTGAGGCTAAGGACCCGTTCGATTTGCTGGATGAACTGGAGGAAGAACTGGTTATCAACGTGCGCCCGCTGACGTGGCCGATTGAGAGTGGTCCTCGTTTCAAGGGTGTGTATAACATCTACGAGCAGAAACTGAACCTTTTCCAGCCTTCCAAGCAGGTGGTGACGGAGAAGGTGGAAGTAGACATCCATACAGAGGATTTGGACAACCATATCGGTACACCGCTGGCTGAAAAGTTGCGCAGTGAGCTGGAACTGATTGACGGAGTATATCCGGAATTCAACGTAGATGATTACCTGAAAGGAGAATTGGCTCCGGTGTTCTTTGGTTCGGCTTTGAACAACTTCGGTGTGCAGGAATTGCTCGATTGTTTTGTGGAAATTGCGCCAAGTCCGCGTCCGGTACAGGCAGAAGAACGCGAGGTGCAGCCTGAAGAACCTAAGTTTACCGGCTTTGTGTTCAAGATTACGGCCAACATCGACCCGAACCACCGTTCGTGTGTAGCCTTCTGTAAGGTATGTTCTGGTAAGTTTACTCGTAACACGCCGTATCTGCACGTGCGTCATAACAAGACCATGCGCTTTTCTTCACCCACGCAGTTCATGGCACAGCGCAAGACTACAGTAGATGAGGCTTGGGCTGGCGATATTATCGGTTTGCCGGATAACGGTACGTTCAAGATTGGTGATACGCTGACTGAAGGTGAACTGCTGCACTTCAAGGGATTGCCGAGCTTCTCTCCGGAAATGTTCAAGTACATCGAGAATGCCGATCCGATGAAGACCAAGCAGTTGAATAAGGGTATCGACCAGCTGATGGACGAAGGTGTGGCACAGCTGTTTGTCAACCAGTTCAACGGACGCAAGATTATCGGTACGGTAGGCCAGTTGCAGTTTGAGGTTATTCAGTATCGTTTGGAGAACGAATACAATGCGAAGTGTCGCTGGGAACCGTTGAGCTTGTATAAAGCCTGCTGGATTGAAAGCGATGATCCGGCTGAACTGGAAGCTTTCAAGAAACGTAAGTATCAGTATATGGCGAAAGACCGTGACGGACGCGATGTGTTCCTGGCCGATAGCGGTTATGTGCTTCAGATGGCACAGATGGACTTCAAGCACATCAAGTTCCATTTTACCAGTGAGTTCTAAGGAAGACATAAGATATAAACATAGAAAAAGGCAGGAAAGTGAACCGCTCTCCTGCCTTTTTTATATCCTTAAATTTGTTTCCTTTGCCAGCTTCCCTTTTTCAGATAGAGATAGCTCAGCAGGCCGATGGCTCCGGCATATACGTGTTCGGCAAACCAGCATACGGCTACATCCATTTTCAAAAGAAGGATGACCGTGACGATGAAGATCAGGTAGCAGGTCAGGGCTACTATCTCCAGCAGGAAGGCAGAGCGGGTGTCACCCGTGCCGGATACGGACTGGAAGAAAATGAATCCGGCACATTGGAAGAGGTAGCTGGAGCAGAGTACCCAGAGGTTGGGACGGCAGCTTCTACCAGATCGGGCATGTCGGTATAGATGTGGAGCACATACGTAGGCAGACAGGCTATCAGCAGAATAACGGGCCAGACAATGCAGGTGCAGAGCTGTACGTGCTGCCGGATGGTGGGCATGACATAGCGGGCTTCTCCGCTGCCAATCAGGTTGCTGACCAGGGAACTGCAGGTGGAGGCAAAGGCTGTGATGGTCATGAACGGGATACTTGATACGTTACGTACAATGTTGGTGATGGCCAGTGAACGTTCGCCCAGGTGCTCGATGAAGATGAAAAAGAGGAACCAGGTGCTGATGGAAATCGCGTTCTGTATCATAGTCCACAGCGACACGTTCATGATGCGTTTCAGCTCCGTCCACCGGAAACTGACCAGCTGGTTCAGCCCGTATCTGGCACAGTCTATCCGCCGTGTGGTGTAGATGATGAAAAAGAGCATCGATACCAGTTCCGCCAGTGAAGAGCCGATGGCGGCTCCGGCAATGCCCAGTGCCGGAAATCCCAGTTTCCCGAACACCAGAATATAATTGAATACTACGTTCGACATCACCATGACGATGGAGTTTAGCGTAAGGGTCTTGGTCTGTGTGGTTCCCACAAAGAACGCCCGGAACATGATGGCCACGAACGAGAAGAAGAAGCCGAACACCCGCCAGTTGATGTAGCTCACCGCTGCCTCGCAGACGCGGGGAGAGGCTACCACGTGCGACAATATCCAGGGAGAGAACAGCCGGGAAAGGGTGAACATGACCAGTGCCATGACCAGCAGGAAATAAATTCCCTGATAGAAGATGGGGCCAATCATCCGGAAGTTGCCCTCCCCGTTACGGCGGGCAATCAGAATCTGCGAGCCGATGCTGAAGCCGAAACCCAGCATGAAGATGGCCAGATAGTACACTCCTGCAATGGCCGAGGCGCCCAGCTCCACTTCGCCCACACGCCCCATGAAGGCCGTATCGGTCATGCCGATAAGCTGTTCCATAATCAGGCTGATCAGGATAGGGTAGGCCACTTTCCATATTTCTCTGTTGGTATATTTGGTATGCATAAAAGGCAGGTGTTAGTTAGGTGAGATGCAAAGATACGACATTTCTGCACAAAAAAAGACCATCCTTTTGCAAGGACAGTCTTTTGTTTGTCTTTTTCTGAAAGAAGAATTAAGCTTCAGCAGGAGCTTCTTCAGTAGCAGGAGCTTCTTCTGCGTTTGCAGCAGCTTCAGCTTCAGCCTTAGCAGCAGCTTCAGCAGCTTTCTTTTCAGCTACCTTCTTAGCGATTTCTTCGTTTACTTTCTTTTCAGCTTCCAGACGTGCTTTAGCTTCAGCTTTCTTAGCTTCTTCTTCCTTAGCCTTCAAAGCAGCCAGACCTGACTGTTTGTTTTCTTTCCAAGCGTTGAATTTAGCTTCAGCTTGTGCTTCATCGAATGCGCCTTTAGCTACACCGCCCAGCAAGTGTTTCTTCATGTAAACACCTTCGCGAGACAAGATGTTGCGTACTGTGTCAGTAGGCTGTGCACCTACCATTACCCAGTGTAATGCACGTTCAAAATTCAAATCTACTGTGGCAGGATTGGTGTTCGGATTGTAAGTACCAATTTTTTCAGTAAATCTACCATCACGTGGTGCTCTTGCATCTGCAATAACAATTGAATAGAACGCATATCCTTTGCGTCCGTTTCTTTGCAATCTGATTTTAGTTGCCATTTTTTAATTTAGTTTTTTAATGTAAATGATTTGAATTATGCTAATAACCCGTATTAGCGGGTGCAAAGGTACAACTTTTCTTTTGTTCTACAAAGAGTTGCGCAAATTATTTGTTGATCTCGCGCAGCCATTTCTCCAGTTCGCCCGTCCATTGGCGTTTGTAGGGGAAGCTGTCGCGGTATCCCCAGCCGTGTCCTCCCACCGGATAAGTGTGCAGGCTGCAGGTACCTTGTTCTTGACGAGGGCTGTGTAATAGTTCACGCTGTTGGCCACTGGTACGGCTGTATCATCGCTGCTGTGCAGAATGAAGGCAGGGGGTGTTTGTGGAGTAACCTGCAATTCATTGGAATATTTCTGTTCCAGTTCCTTTGAGGGATTCTTTCCCAACAGGTTGTCGTGAGAACCATGTGAGTGTAAGCAGGATCCATGGTGATGACCGGATAGAACAGAATCTGGAAGTCCGGACGGGTTTCCGCATCGGTGAAATGAGTGGCTGTGGTGCTGGCCAGATGTCCTCCGGCTGAAGAACCCATGATGCCCAGTTTTTTTACATTCCATTCCTGAGCGTGCTGGCGCATGATGCGCAGAGCCTGCTGTGAATCGCTCAGAGGCACTTCATTGTGTCCGTTGGGCATGCGGTAGCGGAGCACGGCATACGTAATGCCCTGACTGTTGAACCAGTCGGCCATGCTTTTCCCTTCGTGGGCCATGGCCAGATGTGAGTATCCTCCTCCCGGACAGGCTACGATGGCCATTCCGTTCCCTTTTTTAGCCGGATAGACGTAGAGAATGGTTTCTTTTGTATAACTTGGAGAATCGGTATCTCCGTTTTTTTCTTCTGTGATGCCGTTGTCATTAGGGGCACCGTTGGGCCATACCTTAATTTCAATTGGCTGTTGTGCGAAGAGTGTGCCCGACATAAGCAACAGACCCATTAGTAGCAGTGTTTTCATGTGTGTGATGAATTAAAGGTTATTTTTTCAGTTTCATGCTGGCTTTTACCAGGTAAGTAATCAGCAGCAGATAAGCTACTAGTGACACCAGTTCGCTCATCGGGTTAGCCAGCCATTCTTCGTGGATAAGATTGATGTTGCAGTAGCGCATGATAGCACTCACTACCCCCATCAGGCACCTCCGGCAATGAATCCGGATGCCAGCAGCGTACCTTTCTCACCACGTGCGTTGTTGACAGCTTCGTCCTTGCTGCGTGAGGTCACGTACCAGTTGATGGCTCCACCCACCAGCAACGGAAGGTTCAGTTCCAATGGGATAAACATACCCAGCGCAAAAGCCAGCAGGTACCTTGCAGAAGTCAGTACCAATGCCAGTGCGGCACCGATGCCGTAGAGCAGCCACGGAGCACCTACACCGTTCATCAACGGATCGATGACAGCCGCCATGGCGTTGGCTTGCGGAGCAGCCAGTTGTCCGCTGGTGAATCCGTAAGAATCGTTCAGCACCATAATCACACCGCCTACGGTAGCTGCGGAAACCAGTGTGCCGAGGAATTTCCAGCTTTCCTGCTTCTTGGGTGTGCTACCCAGCCAGTAACCGATTTTCAGGTCGGTAATGAAACCGCCGGCCATGGACAATGCGGTGCAGACCACGCCACCCATTACCAGTGAAGCTACCATACCCGTAGCACCTTTCAGTCCTACTGCCACCATGATGACAGAGGCCAGAATCAAGGTCATCAATGTCATACCTGATACCGGGTTCGTTCCTACAATGGCGATGGCATTGGCTGCTACGGTGGTAAACAGGAAGGAGATTCCTGCTACCAGCAGAATGGCTACTACGGTATGCAGAATGTTGCCTTGCATTACGTCGAAATAGAAGAAGAGTACCACGAGCAGCAGGGTAAACAGCGAACCGAAAGCAATGATTTTCATGGACAAATCCTTCTGAGTACGTTCCACGTTCTCTTCGGCCTTTTTGCCCTTCATTTCACTGGCAGCCAGGCTGACTGCACTCTTGATGATGCCCCATGAACGCACGATACCGATGATGCCGGCCATGGCGATACCTCCGATACCGATGCTCTTGGCATATTCCTTGAAGATAAGTTCGGGTGACATATCTCTTACGGCTGTCGTGATGTCCGGATTCCAGGCATTCAGCACTTGGTCGCCCCAGAACAAGGAAATGCCCGGTACGATAATCCACCATACGGCCAGTGAGCCGGCACAGATGATGGCCGCATATTTCAGTCCGACGATGTAACCGAGTCCCAGTACGGCAGCTCCCGTGTTAATCTTGAATACCAGTTTGAACTTGTCGGCAATGGTCTCTCCCCATCCGCAGATGCGGCTTGTGAAGTTCTCGTTCCACCAGCCGAAGGTTCCCACGATGAAGTCATAAAGACCGCCCACCAGTCCGGCCATGAGCAGCGGTTTGGCCTGGTCGCCTCCCTTTTCACCCGACACGAGCACCTGGGTACTGGCCGTAGCTTCCGGGAAAGGATATTCGCCGTGCTTGTCTTTTACGAAATATTTACGGAAGGGAATCAGGAACAGGATGCCCAGCACACCACCCAGCAAGGAGCTGATGAACATCTGCATGAAGTTGACCGTCATTTCCGGATATTTTTCCTGCAGGATGTAGAGGGCCGGCAGGGTAAAGATGGCACCCGCCACGATAACGCCTGAGCAGGCACCGATGGACTGAATCATGACGTTTTCACCCAGTGCGCCTTTGCGTTTGGTGGCGCTGGAAATACCCACAGCGATGATGGCAATTGGAATGGCTGCTTCGAACACCTGGCCCACTTTCAGTCCCAGATAGGCAGCGGCAGCCGAGAATATAACGGCCATGACGAGTCCCCATGTCACTGACCAGAAGTTAACTTCAGGATACGTTTTTCCGGGAGACATGAGGGGTTCGTATTTCTCTCCCGGTTTGAGCGGACGGAATGCGTTTTCGGGCAGTCCCGTCGGTTTTTCTTGTGTCTCTTTCATGAATAATATTACATTTTGATTTGATTAATATTCCTAAGGGTGTCCAAAAGTAGTAAAAATCCTTTATATTCATTCAAAAGTGAGCTCATTTTTGTGCCTTCGGAAAACGCACTTGCGTTTGAAATAAAATGTAGTGTACTAAATAAGTTGACACAATTTATTTAGTAACATGCGTAAAAATCGAAAGTATTCAAAGGCAGAATGTCTGTCTTATCTGGAAGAATACATGTGTTCTTCTCAGAATCACAGTGAATTTGAACGTGAAAAAGGTCTGAAACGTACCACAATTAGCCGCTGGCTTCGTATCTTTG
>ENA-OQHA01000329-OQHA01000329.1-human-gut-metagenome-genome-assembly--contig:-NODE-329-length-24974-cov-3.971747_pt1 | contig 24974 bp, 26 predicted proteins | sample MGYA00242558_ERZ504707 | MGnify/ENA primary metagenome ERZ504707 (study PRJEB26092, sample SAMD00036197) | human gut metagenome | host: Homo sapiens | study: EMG produced TPA metagenomics assembly of...
GCGCCGTTGGCAACGGCAGCCTCGGCAAGCGCAGCAAGCGTGCCCTCCAGGTCAAAGTTGGGCAGGGTATCGGGGTGCAAGAGCGAGAGTTTCTCGACCTGGAGCGCCCAGGCCATGTCGAGCGCCGGGCCCGTAGCACCGATGCACTCGAGAATGGTGTTATACGCCCAGATGCGATCGTCCTGGCCGATCATCGATCGGTGGATAGCGTACTCGATCAGGTTCTGCGCGGCCTCGCGCACGTCAGTCATTACAGCCATGCCGCGTAAGCCCCCTTGTCAGAAATTGCGTAGTGGCGGGCAGAGCCCTCGCCCAGCCAGCCGTTCATCTTGGTGATAAAGGTGTCGACCAGGTCGAGCGGCACGAAGGCCTGGATGGTGCCACCAAAGCCGCCACCGTGGATACGGACGGCGCCACGGCCGTCGAGCACGTGCTCGGCCAGTGCCAGGGCATACATCGAAGGCTGCTCGGAGCCCAGCTTGGCAACGACATTCTGCAGGTACATGGCGGAGCTGGCGCCGGACTCGCGCGTCAGGACCAGGAACTGGTCGATGTCGCCGGCGTTCAGGGCAGCCCAGCGCTTATCGACCAGGCCGTTTTCGTACCAGTAGTGAACGGCGCGCAGGCAGGCGCGGTCGCCCAGCTTGGCGCGCAGCTCGGGGAGCTTGGCGTCAAGTCCGCCACGTTTACCTCGCACAGGCGAGCCTTGCCAACTCGGCAGCGACGTCCTGCATCTCGCGCGGAACGGCGGCGTAGTCGTCGGTGGCGGCCACGTGGTCGGCACGACCTTAACGAGCACGAGCGCATAACCGTGATCCTCAAAGTTGAGCTCGAGCTTCTGGGTTTTAGGCTGAGCCTGATCCTCAAAGTCCATGTAGGCGAGGCCGCCCAAGCAAACGGCGGCCTGGTCCATCAGACCGCAGGGCTTGCCGTAATAGTTGTTCTCGGTGCGCTGGCTCATCTGGGCGAGCGCGACGGGTTCGATGGCGGGTGCGTCCCAGAGCGTCTCCATGGCGCGACCGTATGCCGCCTCGACAGCAGCGGAGCTCGAAAGACCGCCGCCCGAGGGGACGGAGCAGGTGAAGGCAAAGTCGAAGCCCTGGGGCTCAACGCCCAGAGCAGCGATTTCGTGGGCCATGCCGCGGACGAGGCTCGCGGACGTGCCCTTCTCGGACTCCTGAACGTCTAGCGTGTCGAGCGCGATTTCAAACGTGGGATAGCCCTCGTCGGCTACGCGAACCTTGTTGGAATCGGTTGCCACGGCGATGCCGTCGACGGCGACATCGAGCGAGCCGGCGATAACGTGGCCACCCTCGTGGTCAGTGTGGTTGCCGCTGATCTCGGAGCGGCCGGGCGCGTGCACGTAGAGCACCTGGCGGTCGCCGATGGGGCCAAACTCCTCCTCGAACAGCTTGGTGAGCGTGGCGAGTGTCTTTTTGTCGGGGTTGGTCATGGGAGTCCTTTCCTTGGCGCGCACGGGTGAGTTTTGCGTCGTTATGAGTACGTTAACAACTTGAAGCGGCATGAACCCAAGTGTTCACGATACCGCACGTTACGGGCTATGTTAACGTACTCATAACACATCGCTTGTCACTTTTTGAGAATCTGGTAATCGGTAGAAATTCAGCCGTGAACGGTACTGCCGTATGGACTTATAAAGCAGAAGAGATGCAGATAGAAAAAGTAGAGTACGTTAACATGCGTCCGACGATAGCGGGCCTCGGCGCGGGATGTATTTCTGCCCGGGCCGGCATTCACGCTATTCAGATCTCGCAAGGGTGAAGGTGATCCTGTGGCAAGGCGCCCGTCCAACGATACCAGTTCGCGTCCGGTCTCCATGGCCGACGTCGCCCGCGCTGCCGGCGTTTCGCAGCAGACGGTTTCGCGCGTCGCCAACGGCTTGCCTAACGTTAACGAGCAGACGCGCCAGCGCGTACAGGCCGCTATGCAAAAGCTCGGCTTTCGTCCGAGTTATGCCGGTCGCTCGCTGCGCGACGGCCGTTATCATTCGGTCGGCCTGTGCGTCAACGATGTCACCAAGTTCGGCAACCTCTCAATGATCGACGGCATCGCCAGCGCTGCTCGCGAGCATAATTGCGCCATCACGCTGGTCGAGATGTCCAAGACCGAGGAGTTTTCGCTTGCCGAGGCCACGCGTCGTATGGCCGCATTGCCGGTGGACGGCATCATCATCGGTATGAGTCGCATGGCGCCCGATTTTGAGACGTTTGATCCACTGCCGGGCATTGGCACGGTCATCGTTACCATGTACGCGCACCCGCGGGTGACCACGGTCGACTCCGATCATTACGGCTGCTCGCTATTGCTTATGGATCACCTGTTTGAGCTAGGGCACGAGCAGATTCGCTATATTGGCGGCCCGTCATTCTCGGTCGACGAGCAATTTCGTCGCGCCGGTTGGCAGGATGCACTCGAGCGTAAACACATCGAGCCGGCAGAGCCGCTCGAGGGCGACTGGTCTGCCAACAGCGGCTACGAGGCCGGCAGGTACCTGGCCGAGCACGATCGCACCATGACGGCGATTTACGCGGCAAACGACCAGATGGCAAATGGCGCGATTGCAGCGCTGCGCGATAGCGGTCTGCGCGTGCCCGAGGACGTGAGCGTGGTGGGCGTCGACGATTCGCTCGATGATTTTGTGGCACACAACGAGCTCACGACCGTTCGATTCGATTTGCATCAGCGTGGACGCGAGGTGTTCGAGCACGCGGTTCCCAAGCGGGGGCAACGGACAAAACCGTTGCCATTCGTATTCCCGGCCAGCTTATCGTTCGACATACCACGGCAGCTCCGCGCACATAGTTTTTGCAGGTCAATGGCGATATATTCCGCCTCAATAACAATCGATAAGGATGCTGGCAGATAGCCGTGGCTATGAAGACGAGTGCTATGATAGACGGGTTCTTTTGTCTATCTAGGAGCTTTGCCTGATGGAGATCACCAAGGATATCCGCTACATCGGTGTCGACGATCACGACATTGACCTGTTCGAGGGCCAGTACGACGTGTCCGAGAACGGTATGGCATACAACAGCTATGTTATCTTGGGCGATAAAATCGCCGTCGCCGATTCGGTCGACGGTGGTTTTGTCGACGAGTGGCTCGACAACCTCGAGGTTGCGCTCGATGGACGTACGCCCGACTACCTGGTTATCCATCACATGGAGCCCGATCACTCCGCCGGTATAGCCGCCTTTATGGAGCGCTATCCCCAGGCGCAGATTGTTGCCAGCATGGGTGCTTTCCGCATGATGGTCAACTACTTTGGCACTGACTTCCCCGAGCGCAAGATGGTCGTCAAAGAGGGCGACGTTCTCGACCTGGGCGGCCACAGCCTGACCTTTATCGGCGCCCCCAACGTTCACTGGCCCGAGGTGCTCTTCTCCTACGAGTCTACCGACAAGGTGCTTTTTAGTGCCGACGGCTTTGGCAAGTTTGGCGCCAACGACATCGAGGATCCCGAGGGCTGGGCTTGCGAGGCTCGCCGCTACTACTTTGGCATCGTCGGTAAGTTCGGCAAGTTCGTGCAGGCCGTTCTCAAGAAGGCCGCCGACCTGGACATTCAGATCATCTGTCCGCTCCACGGCCCCGTGCTGACCGAGAACCTGGGCTACTACCTCGACACCTATAACACCTGGTCGAGCTATCAGCCCGAGGACGAGGGCATCACGATCGCCTATGCGAGCGTGTATGGCCATCTGAAGGCTGCCGTCGAGGAGCTCGCATCTGCGCTTGAGGCTCGCGGCCAGAAGGTCTCCGTCTTTGACCTGGCTCGCGACGACATGGCCGAGGCCGTTGAGGATGCGTTCCGCTATGACCGTCTGGTGCTCGCCTCCATCACCTATCAGGGCGAGATCTTCCCGTTCATGAGCACCTTTATCCACACGCTTGCCGAGCACGCCTATCAGAACCGTACGGTGGCGCTTGTCGAGTCCGGTTCCTGGGCGCCTGCAGCGGCCAAGATTATGACCAAGGAGCTCGAGGGTATGAAGGACATCACCCTGACGCAGAACAAGGTGACCGTGCTGGGCTCGCTCAACGACGCCTCGCGCGCTCAGATCGAGGCCCTCGCCGACGAGCTGTCCAAGTAGCGACACGTTCACTTTTGACGCTCAACCATCACAACCACCACAAAGGGGACAGGCACCTTTGTGGTGGTTTTTGTTTAAGCGCCGGCGATGACGAGGGCTGGACGTGAGCTGTCAGTGGCCTCGGCGATCGAGGTGGCGACGGCATGGTCGGGGTCACGGTCCATCACGATGGAGTCGACATCGGCAAGCTCGGCAAAGCGGTACATGCCGCGTCCGTTAACCTTGCTGGCGTCCATGAGGGCGACGCTTTGATGGGCCGCGGTGATCATAGCCGTTTTGGTCTCGGCCATCTGCGGAAAGTCGGTCGTAAAGCCGCAGCTGGGGACAAAGGCGCCGGGGCACATGACGGCCAGATCGGCATGGACCATTTGGAGCGCCTGCATAGTGAGCGGTCCGTACAAATAACGATGGCCTTTGCGCAGCGCCCCGCCCAGCATGACGACATCGACCGAGGGCATGCTCTCGTCGATGTAATCGGCAATGGTAATGTCGGCCGTGATGACGGTGATACCGCCGCGCTGATCGAGGAGCCGGACGAACTCGAGCGCCGTGGTGCCCGAGTCGACGAGCAGCGTGTCGCCGTCGTTGACGAGCTCGATGGCGCTTTGTGCGATGGCCTGCTTGGCGGCGACGTTGACATTGATGCGGCGATCCTGCGTGGAAACGGTCAGGCGTTTGTGGAGCGATACGGCACCACCATGTGTGCGGCGCAGCTTGCCTGCTTCGGCGAGGGCGTCCAAGTCGGCGCGGGCCGTGACGGAGGACACGCCAAAGGTCTGGGCGATTTCTGCCACCTGAACGGAGGCGTTATGTTCGAGCATCTCCATGATGGCGGAACGACGCTCGTCGGCGAAAGCTCGGGTTGTTGCGTGGGCCATACCTGCTCCATCATCGTCTGAAATTTGCAGGAATTGTGTTGACTCTATTTTCGTTCATTTTCTTTTTGAGTAAGAAAATACCTTTCGATTACTTATCTTTTCTATAAAAGAAAGACGCTGAACGCCCAAAATTCAATATCGAACATGTTCACTCGGCTCAAATTTCTTCCGTTTGCTTTTCAAAAATGACTGTATTGACCTGCATGGGCTCAATATCTCGCACGTGCAAAGCTGCTGAATTTCATACAATGAGCGCAGCAAAACGCAAGGTAAAACGCCTTGTGAACAACTACGCCCGATGTCCAGATGCGGGCGAGGGAGAGGAGCAAACGCTCATGGCACTTGTTACCACCGAAAAGATGCTCAAGGACGCTCAGGCCGGCCACTACGCTGTTGGCGCTTTCAACGTCGAGAACCTCGAGTTTGTTATGGCCGTTCTGGCCGCTGCCGAGGAGACCAAGTCCCCCGTCATCATGCAGACCACCCCGGGCACCATCAAGACCGCTGGTCTGGACTACTTCTACGGCATGGTCAAGGCTGCCGCCGAGCGCGCTTCCGTGCCCGTCGCCCTGCACCTCGATCACGGCGATGGCTATGACCGCTGCATGCAGGCTTTCCGCACGGGCTACACCTCTGTCATGATCGACGGTTCGCACGAGTCCTTCGAGGACAACATCGCCCTGACCAAGTCCGTCGCCGACGCTGGCCGCGCCATGGGCGTGCCCGTCGAGGCCGAGCTCGGTAAGGTTGGCGGCAAGGAGGACGACGGTCCCGCGGTTGAGGGCGAGAGCCCCTACACCGATCCGGCCGAGGCCAAGGAGTTCGTCGAGCGCACCGGCTGCACCTCCCTCGCAATTGGCGTTGGCACCAGCCACGGTGTGTACACGAGCGATCCGCACATCGAGCAGTCCGTGGTCAAGGCCATCCGCGACGCCGTCGACGTGCCGCTGGTTCTGCACGGCACCTCCGGTGTGCCCGATGAGCAGGTCGCCGAGGCCGTGAAGAACGGCATCTGCAAGGTTAACTACGCCACCGAGCTGCGTCAGGCCTACACCAAGGGCTTCATGGCTACATGGCCGAGAACCCCGCCTGCTTCGACCCCAAGAAGCCGGCCAAGGAGGGCATGCGTGAGATCACCGAGCTGGTTAAGATCCGCATGACCAACCTCAACTCTGTGGGCAAAGCAGAGTAACAGCAAGGGTACTCTGATCCCACCGGACGGCTTGGGCGGGAAGGGGTGGGGCGTCAGGGCTTCTTTGTTGATGAGGGGTTAGTATGCCCGGGCTTGGTTGGGGAAGGTTTTATCTAGGGATGCTTGGAGCTTTTTGAACGATGCTCGCAAGTTGTGGCTCTGGTCGGTTGAGCGTTTGGCTTTGGGGTGGGGGAGTCGAGGAGGCCGTTTCTCTGTGTCGGGGGGAAGGAGAAAGGTTTGCGATGTTTAGGGATGGCGTGCCGTGCTACGGCATTGGAAGAATGCATGCTTATGCGGCCTCCTCGATGTCCACCAAAAGGTTGCGCACGGGGTGTGCTGCTAGGTCCCGTGCGTTGGCAGTATTATGCCGCGGCTGTCGCAAAGAAGCGCTAAAGAAAGGCTTAACCTGGTTTGATGTTACGATGAAACCGCAGGTCAAAGCCATCGAGTAACACTCTTGAAAGGTTTTGAGCTTAAGGGCTTTCTAAGGTTTGTGGCGCGGATGTGGCTCGCCTGTGTGGGGCGTGTGGATGGCTCGTTCCTAGCGCTGCGGCTCTGCGGCGCGCACCTGCTCGATGACCTTTTCCATCGTGGCGTCGATGCGGTCTTTTTTGAGCTCGCATTCCCAGATGGTTATGGGTGTCCAGCCCATTTGAGTGAGTGCTGCCACGGCAGCGCGGTCGCGCTCGACGTTGCGACGGAACTTTGCCTCCCAAAACTCAACGTTGCGCTTGGGCTGGCTAGGGTTGCACTTGGGGCAGCGGTGCCAAAAGCAGCCGTTGACGAAGATAGCGATCTTGCGGCCGGGAAAGGCGATGTCGGGCTTGCCAGGAACCTTCCATTCCAAGCGATAACCCGTAAGGCCCGCTGCGCGCAAGCGCTGGCGAACGAGCAGCTCGGGCTTGGTGTTTGCACGCTTGTTGCCCTTCATGGACTTTTTTATAGCGGCGCGACGGCGCACGAGTTCACGCTCGTCGGCGGAAAGGTCCGAGGTGTCGATGCCGTCGAGCAGACCTGGTTTGGGGCGCTTTTTGCTACGGCGCTTAGGTGCGCGCTTGGGCTTGGTGGCGGGCTCGTCGGTCGCGGTGGCCTCGGCGTCGTTGGCAACGCCGTTGGCCTCAAGCCGGTCTTCCTTCAACTCAATTAGGGCATCAATGAGTCCCTTGTCGGCGGGCATCCACTCAACGGTGGCAAGCGAGGTGCGCGGAATCCAGCGGATATCGAGCTGGCGGTCGTGCTTCTGAGGCTCATCGGATTCATCGGCGAGCGAGCAGTAGTAGCACTCCATCGAGAGATGAAAATCGGGGTAGTCATACTCAACGGTGTAAAAATCGCGCAGGTTGGTGACTTTTACCTGCAACTCTTCCATAAGCTCGCGGCGTACGGCGTCCTCGGGCGTCTCGCCGCGCATGAGCTTGCCGCCGGGGAACTCCCAAAGTCCCTGCATGCCGCCGTAGCCGCGCTGCACGGCAAGCAGCTCGTCAGATCCTTCCTTGCGAATGATCCCAGCGGCAACATGAACAGTCTTCAACAGGAGTCCTCTCTCAATATCAACACGTGGCAGGGCGGCTACCCGTACCTTACACAACGGTAAGGCAAGCGTAAGCCATATCGATGGTAGCTGACTCGTCTTCTTGCGACTATAGATGCCGTAGACTAATCGCAAGAAAGGACTCGGTATGCAAACCACGCACATGGCGACCCCGGTACTGGAGGTCGCGCATCTCGAAAAGGTATATGGGGCGCTGGGCAATGTGACCCGCGCGCTCAACGACGTCAGCTTTACTGTCAACCGCGGCGAATTTGTTGGCATCATGGGCGCCTCGGGCTCGGGCAAGTCGACGTTGCTCAACTGCGTGTCGACCATCGATAGCGCCACGAGCGGCACGATTCGCATCAATGGGCAGGACGTAACACGCATGAAGCAGGCTAAGCTTTCGCGGTTCCGCCGCGAGGAGCTCGGCTTTATCTTCCAGGACTCCAACCTGCTCGATACCCTTACGGCGCGCGAGAACATCGCCCTGCCGCTCACCATCGCCCGCACAAACTCGGCAGAGATCTCGACCCGCGTGCAGGATGTGGCCGCGCGCCTGTCCATCAGTCAGGTGCTCGACAAGTATCCCTACCAGATGTCCGGCGGTCAGCAGCAGCGCGTTGCCGCGGCTCGCGCACTCGTCACCGACCCCACCATGATCATGCCGACGAGCCACCGGCGCCCTCGATTCCAAGAGCGCCCGCCTGCTGCTCGAGAGCCTGGAGCCCTCAATCGCCGCCTGCGCGCCACCGTGCTCATGGTCACGCATGACAGCTTTGCTGCCAGCTACACGAGCCGCGTGTTGTTTATCCGCGACGGCAAGATCTTCACCGAGCTGCGCCGCGGCGACACCGACCGCCGAGAGTTTTTCGACCGCATTATGGAGGTCGTTGCCATGATGGGCGGTGAGCGCTCCGATGCTCTGTAAACTCGCTTGGGGCAACGTCCGCCGTGCCGGCCGCGACTACCTCGTCTACCTTTTGACGCTCACCCTGGGCGTCACGGTCTTCTATGCCTTTAACACCATCTCGATGCAGGTCGACATCGCCGGAATCGATGAAAAGGGCTTGGCGCAGGTAATGGGCAGCATGCTCGGCGACCTGACGTACTTTTTGGCCGGTGTCATGGCCTTTTTGATGGTGTATGCCAATAACTTCATCATGAAACGCCGCAAGAAGGAGTTTGGCCTGTACCAGGTGCTCGGCATGGGGCGTGGGCGCGTCGCCACGATCATGGCGCTCGAGACCGTGATAGTGTCGGTCGTGGCCTTTGTCGCCGGCATTGTGCTGGGTGTGGGACTCTCCCAGCTCATGACGTTCTTTACGGCCTCGCTCTTTAAGACACAGATCGCCAATTTCCACTTCTTTTTCTCGGTGCATGCGTTCAATCTGACCCTTGCCTGCATGCTCGTAATGTTTGTGCTCACGCTACTGCTGAATCTTCGCGCCGTGCGTCGTACCAAACTCATCGAGCTTATGGGTGCCGAGCGTCGCAACGAGAGCATCAAGACACGCAACCCCTGGATCGCGATTGCCATCTTTGTCGTGGGCGTGGTGCTTGTGGGCGTGGCCTATTACCGTCTGCTACGTGATGGGTTCCCGCTAACCGCGACGGACAGCAAGCTGCAAGAGGCCATGAACCAGTTTGGTATTACGACCGCTATGGTTACAGTTGGCACCTTTGCCCTGTTCTGGGGACTCTCGGGCATGCTCATCAAGCTGCTGCAGAGCCTGCGCGGCGTGTATTGGCGCGGCCTCAACATGTTTACCGTGCGCCAGCTTGCGGCCAAGGTCAACACGGTGTGCTTTTCGATGGGCGTCATCGCGATGCTCCTGTTTTTGGCCATCACCTCGATGACGTGCGGTATGTCGATTGCCAACGTGATGAACGAAAACCTGGAGCGCTATAATCCGGCCGACATGTCGCAGACGTATATCTATTACACGCCCGATACGCTCGACTTCTACAAAGAGTCTTTCAATCCGTCTGAGGCCGATCGAATGGTGCTGGCCGATAGTACGGTCGATTTGTACTCCGCATGGCACGGCGATCGTATCGATCACGATAACGTTGCAGACGGTATTAAGGGCAAGTCGGCGGACAACAACGACGAGACCGGCAAGAAGGTCGATATCTCCGATGTTGCCGGTGAGCATGTGCAGATCGATTCGTATCTGAGTTACCCGCTTGGCGGCTCGAATCCTTCGGTGACTCCAAGTGAGATGTGCAAGATCATGGGCGAAAAGCTTCCCAAGGCGTTCGGGGGTAGCAATGCCGATGCGATGGGTCTGTTTGTGACGCCGGCAAGTCAGTACAACAAGCTGCGCCAGATGATGGGCGAGGAGCCGGTGCACATCGGTCACGACCAGTATCTGCTCACGTGTGATATGGGCGGCGAGCTGGTCGACCTGTACACCAAGTATATGGCTGGCGGCCATGCCCTTACCTTGGGCGGCATACGCTCAAGCCCGCAGCCGATAAGTCGGACGAAGATGCGGCGGCATCGCCAACTCGGCGATGGGCAGTAATCCGGGTACCGTCGTCGTTGCCGACGAGCTGTTGTCCCAACTTAATCTGCAGCCGTATTCCAGTAGCCTGCTCGTTAACTACAAACAGGGGATGGATACGACCGAGGCAGACGAGAGTATTAAATACACTGTGCTCGACAATCTGCTCGTTGACGGCAAGGAGCCGGGGTCGTGGGGAACCTTCATCATACGCTCCGAGATGTACACGCAGGCAGCGCAAATGAACGGTCTTATTAGCTACCTAGCCATCTACATCGGCTTTGTATTGGTCGTTGCATGCGCGGCGATTCTGTCGATTCAGCAGCTCTCCAATGTGGCCGACGGCAGCCGCAGCTATCGTGTGCTGGCACAGATCGGCTGCGACGACCGCCAGATTCGCCATTCGGTGATGGCACAGCAAGCGGTATTCTTCCTGTTCCCGCTGGCAGTGGGCCTGGCGCACTCCTTTGTGGCACTTAAGGTGATCATCGAGCTGGCGAGCATTTTCGGAAATATGAGCATCGGCGGCACCGTGGGCCTCACCTGTGCAATCTTCCTGGCAGCATACGGTGGCTACTTCCTGGTGACCTACCTCATGAGCGCCGGAATGGTACAAGCTGCCATCGCCACCCGTTACAGCGAATAGCCGACTCAAAGCAAAACAATCGCAGGTTGAGCATAAGTCAGCGAAAGCGCCCTAGACGAGCAAGGTGACGTGAAAGAGGAGGGAAGCGTACTTCGGTACGCGACCGACGATTGAACGTCAGATTGCCGCCTAGGGGCGCTTGCAGCGTCGAGCCGTTACGCGGTTTGGCATAACCGCGTAACTTCATCGTAGAAGCGCGTTTGCGGGCGGCGGATGCTCGTCTCCTGTCGCCCGCTCACCGAGGCTTGGCAATTGTCTTAATATCTTAAGGGTCTCGATTTGTCCAAGACTGAGCGAAGGAGCTCATCATGAGCGACGGAAAGAAGAAGCTTTCCTTCTTGACGGTCATTTCGACCATCATCTGCGTCGTCTTCGTTTGCGAGGCCGCCGCTCCCGCTGCTGCCATTGGCAACCAGCAGTTCTTCTGGTGGATCTTCCTGATCCTGACCTTCCTGCTCCCTTATGGCATGGTCGTTGCCGAGCTCGGCACCACCTATGACGGCGAGGGCGGCATTTACGACTGGGTACGTGATGGCCTGGGCGACAAGTGGGGCGCCCGCATCTCGTACTACTACTGGGTTAACTACCCGCTGTGGATCGCCTCGCTGGCTACCATGTTCCCCGACATTCTGGGCATGGTCTTTGGCGTCGAGTTCAATCTGATCGCCAAGTTGGGTATCGATCTTGCCTTTGTGTGGATCGTCTACCTCATGGGTCGCTCCAAGGCGGCCGACTCCGAGTGGGTCCTGAACGGCGGCGCCATCATCAAGGTTGCCGTTGCCGTTATCGTCGGCGCTTTGGGTATTTGGTATGCCATGGAGAACGGTTTTGCGAACGACATGTCCGCTACCACCTTCCTGCCCGAGCTCACCAACACCAACGCGCTCGGCTACCTGTCGATCATCATCTTTAACTTCATGGGCTTCGAGGTCATCTGCACCATGACCGACGATATGGCCGATCCCGCTCGCGATATCCCCAAGGCTATCATCGTTGGCGGCCTGTCTATCGCCGTGATCTACCTGTTCGCTGGTTTTGGCATCGGCGCTGCTGTGCCGGCCGATTCCATCGATCCCGACTACGGCATGATCTACGCTGTCCAGACCATGGTGGGCGACTCCATGATCTTTAAGATCATCTGCATCGCCTTCCTGATCACCCTGTTTGCCAACATGGCTGCTTGGTCCTTTGGTGTCAACTCCGTTGCTCGCTACGCTGCCGAGCACGGCAACATGCCCAAGGTCTTTGCCTCGATGATCTCGGATGACGATATGCCCAACGGCGCCAACCTGGTCAACGCCATCGTTGCCTCCCTGGTGCTGTGCCTGCAGCTGGTTCCCATTGACGCCATCTCCAACGGTGTTTTCTGGATGCTCTTCGGCACCTCCGTCGTCTTTCTGCTGCTCACTTATATCCCGATGTTCCCGGCGTTCCTCAACCTTCGCAAGACGACCCGAACCGCGAGCGCATCTTCACGTTCCCGTTTAAGGTGCCATGATGAAGGTCATGCTGGCTATTCCCTGCATCGAGCTGATTCTGGCTATCGTTGCAACGCTGATTCCGTTCTCTGTCGATGAGATTGGCGATAAGGTCCCGATGATCGTTATCTTCATCGTGCTTTTGCTTATTGGCGAGGTTGTCCGCGTCGTCAGTGCTAAGGGTCGCGAGACCGAGTACAAGGGTCTCACCCCCGAGCTGGCTGCTCAGCGTCTCGCTGAGGAGGCCGCCGAGGCCGAAGAGGACTAGAGCACCCGGATTCGGGGCTCCAACCCTCCTCGCTACTTGACCATTCCCAGGGTGGGTGTGAACGATAGCTCTGGTAACCACCGCCCGCCCCAATCTCTCTTCCGTATCCTTCGTGCGTTTTGTCTCCGCGCGCCAGGTTACGTCGTCGCTTGCCGGTGCGACTCCGTGAAAAACCGGCGCCGGGCGCCCCGACCTTTGCCGGGGAACGGGCGTCCGCCACCTCTTGGTTTTAGGCTGCGGGTAATCCGCCTGCAGCAAGCGATCGTTCGATTTGGAGGAAATCTTATGCGTACGATCACCGAGTCCGAGTCCACCCCTAAGGCCGACGGCTACTTTATGCCTGCTGAGTTCGCTCCGCAGGATCGCGTGTGGATGGGCTGGCCCATCGCACCGATACCTGGGCCCATGGCGCCAAGCCGGCTCAGAAGCAGTATGCCGCCATCGCTCGCGCTATTGCCGAGTTCACTCCGGTTACCATATGCGTCAATCAGGCCGACTACGCCAACTGCAAGGCCGTCTTTGAGGAAGACGAGAACGTTACCGTTATCGAGATGACCACCGACGACGCTTGGTTCCGCGACACCGCTGCCACTTTTGTTATCAACGGCAAGGGCGATAAGCGCGCCAACCACTGGCACTTCAACGCTTATGGCGGTCTTGTCGACGGCCTGTACTTCCCGTGGGACAAGGACGAGCAGATCGCCCTTAAGATGGCTGAGCTTTCCGGCTGTCGTCGTTATCGTCCCGATGACATGATCCTCGAGGGCGGTTCCATCACGTCGACGGCGAAGGTACCGTGGTCGTGACCGACCAGTGTCTGCTTTCCCCGGGCCGCACCTGCTCTGCGGTTCTGGAGGAGGAAGAGGATCCCGAGTCCATCTGGCCCAAGTTCAAGAGGAAGTTCGAGCCTGGAGCGAGGAACTTCGCGCCTATATGGACGAACACCTCAAGGATTATCTGGGTGTCGAGAAGGTCATCTGGGTCAAGGAGGGCATCGACCCCGAGGAGACCAACGGTCACATCGATGACGTCGCCACGTTCATCGCTCCGGGCGTCATGGCCTGCATCTGGACTGACGATCCCGAGTATCCGTTCTACGAGCAGTGCCATGCTGTCTACGAGACCCTTTCCAACGCCGTTGACGCCAAGGGCCGCAAGATGAAGGTCTACAAGCTCTGCATGCCTGTGAACCCGCTGTTCATGGACCAGGCTTCCTGCGACACCATCGACGCCGACGAGAACGCCGAGCCGCGCGTTGCCGACGAGCCGCTGATCGCCTCCTACATGAACTACCTGGTCACCAACCACGGCGTTATCGTCCCGCAGTACGGCGACGAGAACGATCAGCTTGCCGTTGACACGCTCCAGAAGATCTACGACGAGGTCTGGGGCGAGGGCGTCTACAAGTGCGTCGCGTTCAGTCCGAGCAGGTCGTCTTCGGTGGTGGAAATATCCACTGCATTACGCAGCAGGAACCGTCCGCTTAATCGTCCGGCTTCCCGAGGCACCCCATCTCGCCGCTCAAACCGTCGCTCGCGTACCAAAGTACGCTTCGCTCCTCTCTCGCGGCGACCTGGGGCACCTCGGAAACCCAGCCGATCAATCGGACAGTCGATGAATCGCACCGTGACCATCTCGGGGCATTGATGGTCGGTTTATTCGATGTCTTGGTCGGCTGGGTTTTTCTTTGGGCACTCCGTTGCCTCCACTTCGGAGTGCCCGCCTCTTTGATTGAGTACGCGTCTGATCTGGGATTTATTGCGGGTTAGGCCAATTGTTCGCTTGAATATCCCAGGTCAGACGCGTCTTCAATTGCCAAAAGATTCCGGTCGCAATCGCGGCCGTTTTGATCGGAGTATCTATGTACCAGCGTATCGTTATCTACACGCGCCTGTTCCGCGAGCGTTGGTCCAACAATTGCATCCTCTCTTCTCTTTGGGATGGCACCTGCACCGGTGACGCGGCCTGCAACCCTACCTTGGGCTGCGCCTTCGGTACAGATGCCATCCTTTTTGCTGTAGGGGGAGCGTGTCGTGGCAGGTAAAAAGTTCTCCCTGTTCGAGGTCATCCTCTCGGTTATCTGCGTTGTCTTTACCATCGAGGCGGCCGCTCCGGCATCTGCCATGGGTAACGTGCAGTTCTTCTGGTGGATCTTCCTCATCATTACGTTTTTGCTTCCCTATGGCCTGGTGGTGGCCGAGCTCGGTACGGCGTTCGATTCCGAGGGCGGTCTGTACGATTGGGTTCGCCTGGGCTTGGGCGACCGTTGGGGCGCCCGCTGCTCCTGGTGCTATTGGGTCAACTTTCCACTGTGGGTGGCAAGTATCGCCTGCATGTTCCCCAGTGTCATCAATGCGGTATGGGGCATCGAATTTTCGCTTGGGGTCCGAATTGCCATCGAGCTTGCCTTTGTGTGGGGCGTCACGGTCATGGCAATGCAGCCGGTGGCCGAGGCCGATTGGGTCATGGATGGCGGCGCGTCATCAAGGTGCTCATTACCGCCGTGGTGGGAATCGTCGGCATCTGGTTTGCCTGCAATAACGGCTTTGCCAACGATATGTCGTTTAAGACTTTGTCCCCGATCTGGGAGACACTAACTCACTGACGTATCTTTCAATCATCCTATTCAACTTTATGGGCTTTGAGGTGGTCGCGACCTTTGCCAGCACGATGAAGAACCCATCGCGCGATATCCCCAAGGCGGTTATCGCCGGTGGCGTTGCCATCGCGGCGATCTACATTATCTGTGGCATCGGTATTGGAGCCGCGGTTCCCACCGAGCAGCTTTCACTCGATTCGGGCATTGTGGACGCGGTTGCCGCCATGGTGGGGCGCGCTCACCCGCTGACGATGGTCGTGGGCGTGGCCTTTTTGGTGACGCTGTTCGCCAACATGATCTGCTGGAGTTTTGGCGTCAACAACGTGGCGAGCTATGCCGCGCGCCACGCAACATGCCGCGCCCCTTTGCGCTGGTGTCCAAGAAGACCGGCATGCCCAACGGCTCAGCACTCATTAACGGTTGTTTTGCCAGCTTGGTGCTGCTACTTCAGATTCCGCTGGGCGAAGGTTCCGACGTCTTTTGGGTCTTCTTCTCGATGAACGTCGTCTTTCTGCTCATGAGCTATATCCCGATGTTCCCGGCGTTTTGGCGCCTGCGTAAATACGACGACCGCCCACGTGTGTTCCGCGCGCCCTTCGAGGGCAAGGTGCTTGCGGTAGCGCTTGCGGTGCCGGTGGTAGAGCTCGTGCTTTCGATTGTTGCGACAATCGTGCCGCTTAACAGCTCGCCCGCCGAGATGTCAAGTTGCCGATCCTCATGGGTGTGGTGATCGGCGTGTTGCTGGGCGAGGTTTCGCGCCTCATATCGCGCCGCGGCCGCAGCATCGACAATCCCGGCGTTGGCGCAAGGGGGACAGGTCGCTTTGCGCCAAAACAGTAGCGCCGCGAGTTGTGCGGTGCTAGATGCATCTTGGATTACTGCTCACGCTGCTCGGGATCAGATGCGAGCTTGGGTGCAAAGTAGGGGACGTGGCCCAGGTAGGGGCAGCTGTCCGAACGCGCCTCAACGGCGCAGGGGACATCGTCGTAGGTCATGGAAGAACCGAGTCGGGTGATGGCCTTGGCGGCGGGCGCGACGAGCATCTTGAGCGGAGCGATCGGTGCCATGGCATCTCCTTTCATCGGTGAGACACAGCTTGTTTATCTAAACGATACAGTACGTTTAATCGGTGAGTCTAATCTTGCGGCAAAGAATCTGTCAACATCCTCACAGCATCTAGACAGGGGAGGCGGGCATGAGTTTCGCGTTCTATATCTACACCACGATTATCATGGGTGTGGCTCTGGTGACCAGTGCCGTGGCATTGGTGGTTTGGCTCATGACGCACCGTCGCGACAGCCTAGTGGCCGCGGCGGGCTTTTTGCTCTACATGCTCGATATGTCGGTCATCTTTTTTGACGAGTACACTCGCTCAAATATGACTACGCCGTTACCTTTAGCGAGCCGCTGCAGCACCCCTTGCTGCGCTGCGTGCTCGGTATTGCCATCTATGCTTGCATTGTGCTGTGGATGTTTGCGCGCTTGCGCAAAAGGCCGACGTCGCGCATGCTCGGACTTGTTATCGTGCCGTTTTCAATCTTGCAATTGGTGCTGGTGCCTCGCAGCGGTGCTGCCGGAGAGATGCAGCAGTATCTCTTTTGGCTATCGCGTGACCTGGGCAATGTAGGATGTCTTGCCTATGCCGCCTGGCATTACCGGCACAGGGCCACGCGTGTTGAGAAACTCGACCTCGACCGCTCAAAGCTCTTTTGGAAGGTGGCACTCGTTCTTGCGTTTTGCGTAATCGCCGAGGACACCTACATGATTTTGCTCTGCCGCCCCGACTCTCAAAACCCCGTCATCAGCCTCTTTTTGTGGTATCTGTCCGAGCGCAATATCTCCGAAAACGTGCTGCTCGTGGCATGCGCGGTCCAACTCTTTTGCCAGTTTAGCCATATCCTGCGCGTGTATGCCCGTCATCCGCGTGCCGATGAGGACGTGGCGGCCGAGAGCGCACGCTCTGGGGACGATCTAGCATCACGCGTTGTGATCTATGCCGATGCCCGTAAGCTGTCGCGGCGCGAGCAGGAGGTGCTCACGCTGGTGCTGAAGGGCAACGACGCCCAAAACATCGCCAGCGAGTTGGTCATCAGCCCTGGCACTGTCAAGGCGCACTTGCATCGCATCTACGTTAAAAGCGGTGTCTCCAACCGAGATGACCTCATAGATGCCTTTTGGCGTTCCTAGTCCTATTCTTCCTTGCATGCGGGTCTTGCCGTGTGGGCGGGCACGCCGTTGGGCGTAATGACGCGGTAATAATCTCAGACAATAAACCTGCAGGTAAAGCGTGTAAACCTGCTTAAACTGACCGTTTGCGATCCCTGGCCTTGGCACGGATTTGCCCCTGTGTATCAATGGGTGTAGCGCGAAGCCGCGGACGTGGGACAGACGTCCGAGCACGGCTTGTAGGCACGCGCCGATGCGGGAGCGCTACGCTCCCAACCGAGTGCCACGCGGGCGGTGCGTCCGCGTTGCAACCAAAGATGCCTGAGGAGGCTCACATGGACAAGGCTGATGTAGTTATCAAGAGCAACGCCGTCTTTACCGGCGATGGGCTCGAGCCGTTTAAGGGCGGCGTTGCCGTGCGCGGTGATAAGATTGTTGCCTGCGGTGACGATGCTCACCTGGCACCGTTTATCGGTCCCGATACCGAGGTGCGCGACTTTGGCGACCAGCTCGTCATGCCCGGCCTGATCGACTCACACACGCATTTTGCCCAGGGCGCGTTTATGACCGACCCCGATTTTGCCGTCAACCTCATCGACTGCACCAGTTTTGAGATGGCGATGGAACGTGTCGTGGCGTTTGCGGCCGACCATCCCGATAACGAGTGGATTCTGGCTGCCAGATTATCCAGTTCCAGTGGGATGTCCCCGAGATGCCCACAGCCGCGATGATCGATGAGTACATCTCGGACCGCCCGGTCTTTCTGCAGCAGGTTGACCTGCATACCTTTAGTGCCAATACCTGCGCCATCAACAAGGTGGGAGTAACTTCGCAGACGCCCGATCCCGCAGGCGGCAAGATCCTTAAGGATGCCGAGGGCAATCTGACGGGCGTGTTTTCCAACAACGCCGGCGTCTTCTTTATGGACGAGGTCTACGACCCAGCGCCCGAGGTTGTTGACGCGTCGTTTGCAAAAACCGCCCGGCGCGCCAATGCCCTGGGAATCACTACGGTCGGCATGGTCAATCCTACGTTTGTGAGCATGGAAAACCCGTATGCGGTGTTGGCAGGTCTTAATGCCAAGGGCGACTTGCCACTGCGCGTGTTCCTGTACACCGATCTGTTCGAAAACGAGTCCTTAACGCTCGAGCAGATCAAGGAGAAATACGCCTTCTCGGGTACGCAGGTCGAGTGGCACGGCTTTAAGCAGTTTCTTGATGGCGTGTGCTCCGACCACACCGCTTGGATGCTTGAACCCTATAGCAATGCGCCCGATACCTGCGGTGAGCCCGCGGAGGATCCAGAGCGCATCCGTGCCGCCATTGTCAGGGCGCAGGATGGGGCGTTGACACGCGCGTCCATACGATCGGCGATCGCTCGGTGCGTTTTGTGCTTGATTGCTTTGAGGAGGGCGAGCGCTTGCATGGTAAGCGGGGTTGCCGCCACTCCATGGAGCACAACGAGACGGTTCAGCCCGAGGATCTGCCGCGCTACGCGGAGCTTGGTATATGCCCCGGCATGCAACCGTGCACATGCTGCTCGATATGGCTGACCTTGCCAAGGACGATGCCGTGGGCCCCGAGCGTGCAGCGCTTTCGTGGCCCCTGCACAGCCTGCTTGCCAGCGGTGCCGTGGTGCACTTGGGCAGCGACTTCCCCGTTGTGGGCTTGGAGCCCATGGAGGAGGTGTACGGCGCGGTCTTCCGCATGCTCGAGGACGGCTCCAACCCCGAGGGCTGGTTCCCCCAGGAGCGCATTACCATGGCCGAGGCCCTGCGCGCCTACACCTACGGCAGCGCCTACGCCATGCATGCCGAGGATCGCATCGGTACGCTCGCATGCGGCAAACAGGCTGATATCTGTGTGCTCGACCGCAACCTCTTTGACTGCGAACCGGCTGAGGTCCTCGAGGCCACGGCGTCTCTCACGATGATTGCCGGCAAGGTGGTCTACGAGGCCTAGCGGGGCTGCTGCATCGCTGGGCGGTGCCACAGCCTGTGCGTGCCGCCCATCCATTCATCCATCCATTCATCAATCTCTCATGGAAAGGGGAGAACAATGGCAGAAGAGACAACCGCCGCTGTTGAGGAGGAGCGTGAGCTTGCCTCGCAGCCGATTCCCGGCCTGGTGCGCAAGTACACCATCATCACCGGCCAGGGTATGCTCGCCCAGATTATCATGGTGGTCCTTGAGGGCCTCGTGATGGGTTGGGGCCTGGGTGCACACGGCCTGGCCTGTGTTTCGATCATCATGTCGGTCGAGTACATTAACCTGGCCTTTGGCAACCTGTTTGGCACCGGCGTGCCCGCCGTGGTGGGCAACCTTTTGGGTGCCGGCGACATTAAGGGCGCCAGCAAGGCGTTTAGCCAGGGTTTTTGGCTTACCACGATTGTGAGTGTGCTGCTTGCTGTGGTGATGGCTGTGTTTACCGAGCCCATCTGCGCATTCTTCGGCGCCACGCCCGACATCATGACCGATACCGTTGCCGGCGTGCGCACCTTCTCCGTGCTGCTGCCGCTCACGGTCATTGGTCAGATGGTCACCGCCGTCATGCGTGTGGACGAGAAGGTTCAGATCCAGGCCAACCTCATGACCGTGTCTGCCATCGTCGCTATCTGCTGGCTTGCGCTTTCCACGTTTGTGCTCAAGCTTGGCGTTATGGGAGCTGGCGTGTACTACGGTCTTTCCATCGGTATCTGGGCCATCGGTATCTTCTGGTTCATCGGCGGTAAGAAGTCGCAGCTCCAGATCAACGCCGCCGACCTCAAACTCGACATGGCCATCTGCGGCCAGATCATTAAGATTGGTTTCCCGTTCTTTTTGGTGCAAGCTGCCACGTTCATCTTCAACACCGTTGCCAACTCGTTGCTTGGCCAGCTCGGCGGCGACATGGGTTCGCTCTACATCGCGGCCTTTGGTGTGATCAACGGCTACATCCTCTACATTACCATGATGGTCGCCCAGTGCTTCTCGTACGGCCTGCAGCCATTGCCGCCTTCAACGCCGGCGCCAAGGCGTGGGCGCGCCTCAAGGAAACGCTCTCCTGCACGCTTAAGTACCAGGTCGTGACGCTTGCTGCGGTGTCTGCTGTGCTATGGGTGGCCGCAACGCCGGTCTGCGCCTTTTTTGCTGGTAGCGACCCGGCGCTCGTCGAGGTTGCCGCCAACGCCACGCGCATCGTTATCCTGGCCGTGGCCCTGGGCTATCTTGCCATGACCATGTCGATGTACTTCCAGGCGGTTGAGAAGGTGGGTATCGCCACGTTCACCGGTCTGCTCCGCTACGTGATCTGCTCCGTGCCGCTTATGTACCTGCTTGGCAACATGATGGGCGTTCAGGGTGTCTGGTTTGCCTTGGTGGCGGCTGACGCCATCACTGGTCTTATCTCCATCGCCCTCGCCGTCCGCGAATCCAAGCGACTTGCCACGCTCTAGACTCGGACACGGCCGGCCCGCGATAGTCGAATAAGTCAACTCGCCTGCAAGCCACCGCAATGGGGACAGTTCCCATTGTGGTGGCTATTGTTATTTAGGGTCTGAGATTTCGGCTCTATAAATAACGTTTTTGAACTGGGCTACTATAAGATTGTGGAAAACACTACTACAAGATTATGGAAAACGCTACTGCGAGATTATGGCAAATGATACTATACGATTATGGTAACAGCGTTATAAGGGGCGTTGATATGGCCGAGTACATTAACAGGGATTTGCATGAGTTGCTCATTCGCATGGCGGGTTGGTTTCCTGTTGTGTCGTTGACGGGGCTAGGCAGAGCGGAAAGTCTACGCTGGTTAGGCATGCCTTTCCCGACTATTCCTATGTCACGCTTGAGGACCCCCAAACGAGGCGCGCGGCCTTGGAGGATCCGGTGAGTTTTATCCGCAACCGAAAGGGCGGACTCATCATCGATGAGGCGCAATACGCCCCGGATTTGTTCTCGATGATCCAGGTTGTTTCGGATGAGCGGGGAGATGCCGGTCAATACATCCTTACGGGATCGCAAAACTTTTTGATGATGAAAAGCATCGGCCAGTCTCTTGCCGGGCGAGTCGGGATCTTAAAATTGCTGCCATTTTCGTTTCGAGAAGCGGAGAGGGGCCAGCAGGGGCAGTTGGAAGTGGATTTGTTTGCGCTCGAAGGGGGATACCCTCGCCTGCGTTCCGCCGGAATGCCGTCCTCGGTTTATTTCCCCAGCTATATTGATACCTATGTTGAGCGCGATGTTGTGGGCTTGCTTGACGTGCGCAATAAAGCGGAGTTTCATAAGTTACTGTCCATAATTGCCCAGAGCGCCGGTGCTCTCATTAATATATCTTCGCTTTCTCGAGATACGGGTGTGAACGTATCGACCATTAAAAGCTGGTTGTCTATCCTGGAGCAGAGCTACCTGACGTTTTCACTGCAGCCTTATTATGCAAATGCCAGGAAACGTTTGACTAAAACGCCCAAGCTTTATTTTTACGACACGGGGCTGCTCTGCTACTTGCTCAAAATTGGATCACTGGAGCAACTTTTGGAGAGCCCTTATCTGGGGGCAGTTTTCGAAAACCTCATCGTTTCCGAAACGGCGAAGAGCCATCTCAACGTGGGCGAGAATCCCGAGTTGTATTTCTATAGGGACGACGGCAAGCGAGAAATCGATTTGCTCGACTGCACAAACTCAGGGAGTCCCAAGGCTATCGAAATAAAATCATCCAGAACGTATCACGATAAGTACGCCCGCCATTTACAGGTGTATGCGATGAGATCGACATTGCAAAAGATGCGCGCTATGTTGTGGCCCGCGTGGATTCAACGTATGAGTCGAAAGACTGTAGCGTGGTCTCGGCGCGTGATTGGCTTTTGCGATAACAAGTTCGGCGTATTAACAACTGCCGCGAAGGGTCCGGATCCCTTTCGCGGCGGTTTTTTGCCGATCCGGTGCGCCTCAGATGCAAGTGAGTAGACTTTTTTGGATTTACCGAGCACATCGCGACAAATGCTCGGTAAAACTGCAGGTCAGCGCTGTGGCGATTTGGCGTGTGCTCGGATTCCTGCAAAAAATCTACTCACTTGGTTTTTGCTGTTAGAAGGCCGCCGCGAGGGAAAGTAGTTCCTCGCGGCGGCCTTGGTGTTTTCCCAGATAAAACCTGCCAAAATAAACCTGTCCCTTTTTGGCAGGTCTCTATTTGGTATGGCTGACCGGTTTGGGCTGTCTTGGAGAAAGCCCATGAGGCGGCACACAGGCTAATCCTGCGTGTCGCCTCCGTACATGTAGACGATAAAGCCGTCGCCGGTGTCTTGGCTGTGATCTTCTAGGATGCGCTTCATGTTGAGGTGCTCGTAGAACTGCCAGTCAGAGTTGCAGTCGCTCATCAGGAAGAACTTGGTGCAGCCTGCCCGGGCGAGCTCGGCGCGGGCAAGGTCGATGAGCGCGCGGCCGAGCCCTTTGCCCTGCCACTCGGGCACGATGATGATGAGCCTGGGCATACTCATTGCCCGTGGCGGCAAAGCGGTCGGCCGTGGCCTTCTCGCGCTGTCGCCAAAGAGCGAGCCTCGAGCTTGGCGTCGCGGTCTTTGCCATCTCGGTTGCCTGGCGAACATCTCGTCGTAGCAGGGCACCACGTGGGATTGGTACGCGGCTTGCCGTCCTCGAAGATGCCGATGCAGCAGGCGGCGATAATGCGGCCCTCGGCCTCGGCGACAAGCGCGATAGGTGAGCGCTGTAGCTGCATGGTGATGTTAAAGCGCGCGCAGAAATCGGCAGCTTCGACGTCACCGCGGTTGCGCAGCGTGTTGCACCACAGCTGGTTGTAGATGGCGGCGATGCCAGCCAGGTCGTCGAGCGTGGCGGCGCGCAGGGTTACGTTGTCAAGGCTCATGGAGGCTCCTTCCAAGGTGGGTCAGGCCACCTCTGAGTGTGACATGGGCGCGCCGTCGCCGCATCAATCATTCGGCAGACGAGTCCCGTTCCCTCGGGGACGGAGGAAAAGGGGCCACGAGCGAGGATTTTCGGACGCTTGCTCGACGAGAGTGGATAATCTCCCACTTCAGCGCGATCCTAGGCCAAAAACGGGAGATTATCCACTCTCGTGGTAAGCGACCCGCGCGTTATCCATTCCCTTTTTGGTTGGTCGTGCTTGCACTTTAGCGTGCGACAGCGGATAATGCCGAGCATTCGACGATTCAAGCTTAGACTTCTTTGATTGAGGAGCCCCGCATGGCCATGGAATTTAAACGCAGGCTGCCGATCCCCATGGAGATCCGCGAGGAAATGCCGCTGTCCGCTGAGCTTACTGCTAAGAAGCAGGCATTCGACGCCGAGGTCGCCAAGGTCTTTACCGGCGAGGACGCGCGCAAGGTGCTCATCATCGGACCGTGCTCTGCCGACCGCGAGGACTCGGTCCTCGAGTACATGAACCGCCTGGCCAAAACCGCCGAGGAGGTCAAGGACAAGCTCATCATCATCCCGCGCGTCTACACCAACAAGCCGCGCACCAAGGCACCGGTTACAAGGGCCTGCTGCACAACCCCGATCCCGAGGCGCCCGACGATCTGCTCGAAGGCGTTAAGGCCATTCGCCACATGCACTTGCGCGTCATCGAGGAGACTGGCTTCTTCACTGCCGACGAGATGCTCTACCCGTCCAACTACCAGTACCTCGTCGACCTGTTGAGCTACGTCGCCGTGGGTGCGCGTTCGGTCGAGAACCAGGAGCACCGTCTGGTGTCGAGCGGCATTTCGGTGCCGGTGGGCATGAAAAATCCTACAGCCGGTTCCACTACCGTCATGCTCAACTCCATCTACGCCGCCCAGGCGCACCAGAGCTTTATCTTCCGCAACTGGGAGGTCGAGTGCGACGGCAACCCGCTCGCGCACGCCGTCATGCGCGGCTACATCGGTCTCGACGGTCGCACTTACCCCAATTACCACTACGAGCACCTGGAGCGCCTTGCCGAGCGCTATACCGAGCACGCCGGCTACGCCAACCCGGCGGCGGTTATCGACTGCAACCATGACAACTCGGGCAAGCGCCCGCTGGAGCAGTATCGCATCTGCAAGGAAGTGCTCGACAGCTGTCGCCGCAACGAATCCATCTCCAAACTGGTCAAGGGCTTTATGATCGAGTCCTACCTGGAGGATGGCAACCAGCCGGTCGACGGCGGCGTCTTTGGCAAGTCGATCACCGACGTGCCTGGGCTGGGAAAGACCGACTATCTGATCCACGAGATCGCGGAGCGTGTTTAGTTACGCGGGTTTACCAACCCGCGTAACGGCTCGACGCTGCGCGCCGCCCAGAGCGACAATTTGTCATTCAAAAGGCAAGGCATGACCAGAAGGTCAATGCCCTGCCTTTTTCATGCCAACTTGTACGCTCTGGACGGCGCTCGCTGTCCGTCCTCTACCTGCGGAGTTGTCCTGCTCCAGGGCACTCATTGGGGACAGACTTAAATGAGTGCTCGCAGAATGAGAGTGGATAGTCTGCCGTTTATAAGTAGTTGTTGGGGACGTTCTTGTTGTTTGACTAGTCGTTTAAGAACGTCCATTACAGTCGAAATTGTCAGCCCGGGCCCGTCTCGGGCTACGATTGAGGCGCGCCCAGAACGGGCCGCC
>ENA-OQHA01000330-OQHA01000330.1-human-gut-metagenome-genome-assembly--contig:-NODE-330-length-24961-cov-5.271281_pt1 | contig 24961 bp, 25 predicted proteins | sample MGYA00242558_ERZ504707 | MGnify/ENA primary metagenome ERZ504707 (study PRJEB26092, sample SAMD00036197) | human gut metagenome | host: Homo sapiens | study: EMG produced TPA metagenomics assembly of...
CAATGACACATTTACCGAGTTGATGAGCGGCATGCCGCAAAAGATCAATCACCTCATCAGTCATTTCCGGATCCAGGCTGCCAGTCGGTTCATCCGCCAGAATCGCGCGGCCGGGCGCCACTAGGGCGCGGCCGACCGCCACCCGCTGACGTTGGCCACCCGACAAGTGCATGATGTTGCGCTTCGATTCCTCACGGCTCAGCCCCAGATCCTCGAGGATTTTCATATCGGCCTTGGGATTGACCAGGCGCAGATTCTCTTCGGGGGTGAGATAGTCGATCAGATTATGGTCCTGGAACACCAAGGACACGTGCTCGCGACGGTGCTTTGAATAACCCGTCGTAGCTATATCCTCGCCCTCAAAACGAACCACTCCATCAGAGGGGGCATCCAGACCGGCCAACAGAGACAGCAAAGTGCTCTTTCCCGCTCCCGATGGACCGGTTATCGCATACATCTTTCCGGATTCGAAATCTGCGTTCACGTCCGAAAGAACGCGAATCTTCGCCGCGCCATATGAGTAATTGACATGGTCCAATTGCAGACAGATAGTCATGATTAGTATCTCCTAACGCATAGAGGAAAGAATGGATTTCGGGGATTTGGCCAGCACTGCGGCGCACGACACGGCAAGCGCGATCGCGATGACCGCGCATCCGAGCAGCAGGATGAGCAGCGTCTGTTCTGGCGGCAGAGCCTCCACCTGCAATGATTCAAGAGGCGCGACTCCCGAATCGTGCAGCAGAAGCGAGGACACGTAACCGGACAATAGGGAGCCCGTTCCCAGCGAGCACAGGGCTGCGACCACAGCCATGAGACCGGTTTCGATCGCGAACTGGGCGATAATCTGCATCTTGCCGATGCCGAGAGCCAGAAGGGTGCCTATCTCATGGATGCGTGAACGAATCCAGAAGACAAGCGCCATGCCCAATACCAGCACATCGGCCAGGCAGACGGACAACAGCACCATGCGGACCAGATCGCGTACCGTTTCCACCGACTGCAGCACGCCGGAAAGCCGCGCCGAGTCATCGGTGACGCCATACTCGCTTCCGGCGATTTTCTTTGCTTGGGCCATTGCTGCGGAAAGATCCCGCGGATTATCCGAGAGGCACCGGATCGTGCCGACCGTTCCTCTCCAGTCAGCGCGGAAACCACTTGAGCGCCCGAATAGATGAGATTCTCCGATGCGTCCGATGGCATAGGGCTCTGCGCCTGCACATTGCCAGAGAAGATTCCGGCCACGCGAACGGTGGAATCGCGGCCTTCCTGACTGAGCCGGAAGGTCGATCCCACCGATAGCCCATTCTCACGTGCGAAATCCCGGTGAATCAGCACGCTCCGGCCATTACCTGAAATGTGGTGTCCTTGTTCCAACCGGTACAGGCCGCTTTGGAACTCTTCGGACAACGAGGAATCAGTGGTGCCCAGCACGCTGACCTGCGTGGATAGACCGGAATCTAGTCGAGGACCATGTTCGGGGACAACCGGATGCGCGCCATCCACCTGCGCCAGGGTCTTACGTTCGTAAACGGTTTTCCCTACGCCGGGGATGCGCGAGAACCGGCTCGCTTCCTTTGGACTGACGGGATTCTCGCCGGTGTCGACGGTAAAACCCATTCCCAGGCTTCCGCCGATATCGTCGGACATTTTCTGAAGCGCCGTTGACGCTCCGACCTGAGCCACGAGACTGGTGAAAACCATCAGCATCAACAGTCCGATGATTCCGCTGCGTACCGGTTTACGTACGATTGCCAGCGTGGCACGCTTCCACACGTTCATGCCCGTCATCGGAGCTCCGACAGGCTTCGCGGCGACTTGCGCAGCATCGGTATGCACGATATGGCGACGCATACCAGCATCACCGCCAGCAGGCCGAGCGATACATACAGTACGGCGGTCGTGTCGATCGATACCGTGAGCGAATCCAAGGTACGAACCGACATATTGGACTCAAGATCGCCGCCGACCTGTCCCATGCTGCTCAGTTCCTTCGCCGCGGAGGCGTTCACGGAACGGAGGGCCGAGGTGCCAACCATTGGGCCGCTCCCCGTGCGCACAGCCATCCGAGGACCAGGGACGGCAGGCCGATCAGAATCATCTCGGTTAGATATTGGGCGATCAGGGATGGCTTGCCGATGCCGAGGGACACCAATACGCCCATCTCCTGACGTCGGTCGTTCATCCACAGCAAGAGCATGAGGCTGAGGACTATCACTGCCGAGATGGTCACGCCGATCAAAGCGCCGCGCATCATGGAGCGCACACTTCGGGCGGCATTCAGCATGCTCGACGTATATTGGTCATTGCGCGTGATCTGGTAGTTGTTCCAATCCACCGGAAGCTTCTTCGCCGCTTCCATGGTTTTCTCCACGTCGACACCCCTGTCCAGAACGAAAGTGGCATCCTGGTATATTTCCTTGCCGACCTTGTACTGGTACAGAGTACTTGTAGTGTCCAAATCGGTGTACACAGTGTTGGAGGTGAGTTCCGCGCGGCTGGATACCTTTCTGTCGCTGTCTCCTTTGAATATTCCAACGATGGTGGTTTTGACGGTTGCCGTCGAATGCGACTCATTGTCGGCATCATATGGATTGGCCTTGAGCGTGAGGGTATCGCCGACTTTAAGCCCATTGGTTTTGGCGAGATCCTCATGGACCATCGACATATGCTTATCGGATGCCTTGAGATGACGTCCGTCGACCATGCCGAGCGTGTGCGACGTGAACACATTGAGTTTTGACGAATCGTTTGTGCCTATGGCGTTGGCCGTATTGCCGAACTGCTGTTCTTTCTCCGCATCGTAATCATCGCCGCCGGAGACCTTCACCACGCTGGCTCCCACGAGATCGGCGGTGGCGTTCTGCCTGACCATGTACGAGTCAACACCGGACAGCTTCGAGATTCGTTGCACATCAGCGGGACGAACCATTCCGCCTCCGCGAGGTGTCAGCATGCTGCCTTGCAGGTTACTGGCCAGCACGAATCCGCCGACCGCCTGTTTCTCAATCTGTCCGGCCTCATGTTGCGCTGCCCGAGAAACTGCGGTTGCGGACAGCATACTCGCCGTTATGATGGTCAGCACAATGAACAGCACTGCGGTGCGCACTCGCTTTCTGAGCACATAGCGCGCCGCCCGTGAGATGAATGTCATTAATATCCCTGTGAAGCTGGGACCTTCTCATCCGAAACAATGAAATCTAATTCGATTCTTCGATTGGTCATTCGCCAAAATACATGGTTCACCTCGGAACATGGCAAGATATGCCTTGAGCGAAAAAACGAAACAACATTGGTTGCATTATGCTCCGGGACATCGGTCGTTTTGTTCATTTGACAAACTTTGAACGGCTATAAAACAGTGCATATACCAATGGAGGCCCCAATCGAAATTGGGGCCTCCATCAGAGAGAAAGGAAGGAGTGGCAAGTATTGGTTATTTATTCGGTCAGAATCTTGGCCTTCTCGTTGACGCTTCAACCGTCTCGACCGTCTTGACTTCCTCGTCGGGGATCTCACCGGCCGCGAGCTTGGCTTCGAGCTGCTCGACGATTTCGGCGTGCATCTTCTCGTTGATCTTCACCTTGAAGGCGAACATCAGCGGACTCCACCGTCCGCGGCTGTTGCGTTGCTCATTTTTTCTTCTCCTCTAAGAGAGTTGGAGCCGAAATCACCCATTGATCTTGTATTGCAATACGCCGTTTTATAAACAGAAGTAAAAAACATTAGTAATCAAAGCTTTTGCCGACGTGTTGCAACAATTCCCATGATGCAAAGCCTATCCGTCACCGACTTAAACATGTTTAATGGGAGTACTTGAAAAACAGAGGGAACTGTGGCGGTAAATACGATTTGCTTTTCGGTAAAAAACATTTATCATTACTGGTAAAGGAAGTTTAGCTTCCTCATCATTCACAACGAAGTAATGAAAGAAAGCAGAAAACATGACAAACAGCAATCGTGTTGAGCACGCATCCGAGACATGGCTGACCGACGCGACTGTGTTCGAGGTCAACCGCACGCCGGCCCATTCCAACCACAAGTGTTTCACGCATGATCCGCAGAGCGGTGAGTACTCCGATCTCACGCAAAGCCTTGACGGAGAATGGCGCGTCGAGATCGTACAGGCTTCTGACATCGATTTCAACGAAGAGCCATTCGTTGCCGAAAACTTCGATGATTCCGCTTTCTACCGCACCCAGGTTCCGGACCATCTGCAGATGGCAGGCCTGCTGAAGAACAAGTACGTGAATATCCAGTATCCGTGGGATGGCCACGAGAATCCGCTGGAGCCGAATGTTCCGGAAAACAATCACGTGGCGCTCTACCGCAAGAAGTTCGTCGTGTCCAAGCGTCTTGCGGACACCAAGGAGTCCAGAGGAAGCGTCTCCATCGTCTTCCATGGAATGGCAACCGCAATCTACGTGTGGGTCAACGGCCTGTTCGCAGGTTACGGCGAGGACGGATTCACTCCCAACGAGTTTGACATCACCGATCTGCTGCATGACGGAGAGAACGTTGTGGCGGTCGCTTGCTACGAGTATTCCAGCGCATCCTGCTTGAAGACCAGGACTTCTGGCGTCTGCACGGGCTGTTCCGCTCCGTCGAACTGACGGCACAGCCCCACGTCCATGTCGTGAACATGCAGCTCGAAGCCGATTGGGACGCCGAGTCCGGCACCGCCTCTCTTGACGCCGCATTGTCCGTGCGCAACGCCTCCGATGCCGCCACCATCTCGGCCACGTTGAAGGATTCCGAAGGCAACGTGGTATGGGAGACCTCGACCAACGCCGACGCCAACACCACGTTCGCGAGCGGTTCCTTGCAGGGCCTCGAGCCGTGGAGCGCCGAGAGCCCATCTCTGTACGAACTTGAAGTCAATGTCATCGATCAGGCCGGCGACATGTCGAAGCCGTCGTTCAGAAGGTCGGCTTCCGTCGCTTCCGCATCGAAAACGGCATCATGACCCTTAACGGCAAGCGCGTCGTGTTCAAGGCGCGGACCGTCACGAGTTCGACGCCAAGCGCGGCCGTTCCATCACTGAGCAGGACATGATCGATGATGTGATTTTCTGCAAGCGCCACAACATCAACGCCATCCGCACCTCGCACTATCCGAACCAGGAGCGTTGGTACGATCTGTGCGATGAGTACGGCATCTACCTGATCGATGAGACCAATCTCGAAACCCATGGCAGCTGGTGCCTGCCCGGCGACGTAGTCACCGCCGAGACCGCGGTTCCAGGAAGCAAGGCGCGTTGGGAAGCGCCTGCGTCGACCGCGTCAACAGCATGATGCGCCGCGACTACAACCACCCGAGCGTGGTCATTTGGTCCCTTGGCAACGAATCCTACACCGGCGATGTGTTCCGTGCCATGTACAAGCACGTGCACGACATCGATCCGAACCGCCCCGTGCACTACGAGGGTGTGACAAAGAACCGCGACTATGACGACGTGACCGATATCGAAACCCGCATGTACGAGCATGCCGATGTGGTTGAGGAATACCTCAAGAACGATCCGCAGAAACCGTACATCTCCTGCGAGTACATGCACGCAATGGGCAATTCGGTCGGCAATCTGGACGAATACACGGCACTGGAACGCTACCCGCACTATCAGGGCGGCTTCATCTGGGACTTCATCGATCAGGCGATTTATGCCAGCCAGCCGGACGGCTCCACCGTCTGTGCTATGGCGGAGACTTCGGCGATCGCCCGAGTGATTACGAGTTCTCCGGCAACGGACTGGTCTTCGCTGACCGTACTCCCGCGCCGAAGGCCCAGGAGGTCAAGCAGCTGTACTCCAACGTCCATATCGACGTGACCGATCGTTCGGTGTCCATCAAGAACGACAATCTGTTCATCTCGACCGGCGGATACCAGTTCGTGCTGCGCATCCTCGCTGACGGGGAGCCGGTATGGCAGTCCGAGCGTCGCTTCGACGTGCCCGCCGATTCGGCATGCACGTTCGATGTCGAATGGCCGGTGGATCTCTATCGCGCCAATGCCAATGAGCTGGTGCTTGAAGTGTCCCAGCGCCTCGCCGAGGCGACCGATTGGGCTCCTGCCGGGTACGAACTCGCCTTCGGCCAGACTGTTGTGGCCGGAACGAAGGCAGCCGAAGACGCGGCCCTGCCTGCGGACGGCATCGTCACTGTTGGCCGTTGGAATGCGGGTGTTCAGGGTTCCGGACGAGAGATTCTTCTTTCTCGCACCCAGGGCGGCTTGGTCTCCTACACGTTCGACGGTCACGAATTCGTGCTGCGTCGCCCGGCGATCACCACATTCCGCGCGCTGACGGACAACGACCGTGGCGCCGGCCATGGATTCGAGCGAGCCCAGTGGATGGCGGCCGGCCGTTATGCCCGTTGCGTGGACAATGTCATCGAACAGGTCGATGAAGACACGCTCAAGGCCGTATACACGTATGAGCTGGCCACGCCGCAACGCACCAAGGTCACCGTCGAATACACCGCCGATACCACTGGCCGTCTGAACCTGCATGTGGAATATCCGGGCGAATCCGGCGATCTGCCCACCATTCCTGCGTTTGGCATCGAATGGACTCTGCCGGTCCAGTATTCGAATCTGAGGTTCTTCGGCGCTGGTCCCGAGGAAACGTACCAGGATCGCAAGCACGCCAAGCTGGGCGTGTGGAGCACCGATGCGTTCAAGGATCATGCTCCGTATCTCATGCCGCAGGAGACGGGCAACCACGAGGAAGTCCGTTGGGCGGAGATCACCGATGAAAATGGACACGGCCTGCGAGTCAGCCGCGCGAACGGTGCCGCACCGTTCGCTGTGAGCCTGCAGCCATATTCCAGCTTCATGATCGAAGAAGCTCAGCACCAGGACGAGTTGCCGGCTCCGAAGCACATGTTCCTCCGTGTGCTCGCCGCGCAGATGGGTGTCGGAGGCGACGATTCCTGGATGTCTCCGGTCCACTCCCAGTATCACATCCCCGCCGATCAGCCGATCAGCCTCGATGTCAATCTCGAACTGATCTGACGATCGGATAGCGTGTCCCTCCTCTGCGCCTTCCTGTGGAGGAGGGACGACATCGTCTTGCAAGGTTCCTTCACCTTGGTGTAACAGGTGACGATGCTTCATAACGCAGAAGATGCGGCATAGATTCATGTTTTCCATATGCCGCGTCTTCTGCTCACATCAGCCTCTTTCGTATGGTTTTCATAAAGATGGCACGAAACTGTCCCTGACCACCAATTTTGCGGAAATCCTCACGTGCTGGTTTACGGATCGTCTGGTGGACAGCGCTTCCGACAGCATAAACACCGCGGCCTTAGCTAATTCGTCTTTGTTGATGTCGTACGATGACAACGCGGGCGAGGTATACTCCGCTATCTCTTGGTTGTTGATGCTGACCATGCGTATATCTCTCGGCACTAGGATTCCAACGGACGCAAATGCTTGAAGTACGCCGACTGCAATCGGATCGGCAGCAATGATGACGGCATCCGGAAGGTCGTTACTGTGCATTTGTATGAGTTTTTCACCGAGAGCGCGTCCGTTCTCTATGGTGAACGGTCCTTCTTCCAAGACGAGACCGTTGATGTCAAGTCCGAGACGTACTGACCAATTCCGGAACGCGAACGCACGGGAATCTTCCGGATACTCATGATCGCCCATAATGTTTCCGACTCCGCCGACGAAAGCTATGCGTCGGCTCCCGGAGGCGGTCAGCGTATCCAACGCGTCCAAAACGGTTTGTTCCAAATCTGGTTGCACCGAGTCAAACAAGTCTGGTGCCGGATTAATATCGATGAATACTCCATGCTGAAAAGCATTATGCAATCGTAGGAGCACATCCTTCTCAAACGGTGCCGGACCGATCGAAATAAAACCAGCATGCTTGCCCTTATTCTTGATGAGATCGTTCACATTACGATACTCAGTTATATGCATGCGCTCATCTTCCGCATGCTGGTAGAGGAACGCCTTGAGCTCGTTGGAGTACATGTCTTGCAAACCTTTGTCCGGAACGGCATTGTCCAACAAGGCGATGTCCTGAGGAATGGTGACACGCTGGTATCGCGGCACATTCTCATATCCCAATTCAAGGCTGGCGTTCAGAACTTTTTGACGGGTGGCCTCTTTGACCGACAGCGAGGAATCGTCATTGAGTATCCTCGATACGGTTGCAGGGGAGAATCCAGCCCTTTCTGCAATCTCCCTGATTGTACCATGACAATCTACCTCCTCTTGGTAGACGAAAGCTAAACAAATTTAGTAACAAGTTTATCATGTTTCGCTTTAGAGATTCACTGGAAAATGGCGGGAATCTCTTTTTCCGTCAAAAAGATTGCGGACCGTCCTCCCCTATTAGAAAAGACGGTCCGCAACATTTCGTAACGGATATAACGCAATACGTTAACGCCGGACGGATCCCTTGAATGGCTTATCCGGAGATAGCGCGACACGTCCCATATCAGTCCCCAGAACGTTCAGCGTAATCTCCGTGGGCTTCGAACAGCGCAACGTATATTCCACTGTCTGATCCGTCCATGTCGCATCCACTTGGATTCCACCTCTTGCACGGAGCGCATGGAAGCTTCCCTCATGCCAATCCTCCGGCAGGGCCGGAAGAATGCGAATCCAGCCATCGTGGCTTTGGACAAGCATCTCCGACAAGGCCGCCGGGAATCCAAGGTTCCCGTCGATCTGGAACGGCGGGTGGGCGCATAATCCACTGTCGTACACGCCTCCGCCCAGCAGATTGGTTTCAGCGTTCGCATCCACCGGCCGCAGGAACATGCCTATGATTCGTTTGGCATGTTCCGCATCACGCAGACGCGCCCACATGATCATGCGCCATACGATGCTCCAGCCGGAACCATCATCGCCACGCACTTCGAGGGATTTCCTAGCGGCTTCCTCCAGATGCGGAGTCTTAGACGTGATGCCTGCACCAGGATGCAGTTCGTAAAGGTGGGACAGATGGCGGTGCTGTGGATCGGATTCGATGAATTCGTCGTTCCATTCGAGGATTCTTCCATCAGCTCCCAATCGCGTTTCAGCCAGTTGGGAACGGACAGATTCTGCTTCATGGACCAGATCTCTGTCCTCTTCGTCAAGGTTTTCCAAATCGTGAGAAGCCTGAATTAAATCATCAAGCAGATTACGCACGATGGCCGTGGCATTCTCACTGCTTTGCGCAACGGATACCGGTTCTCCGTTCACCAAGAAACAGTTCTCCGGTGATGTTGCAGGGGACGGGGCCAGTCCATGCTCTGTCTCCGATAGGAAATCCATGCAGAATCGCGCGTTGTCCCGCATGATTGGCCAGATGCGGGACAGGTACGATGCATCCTGGTTGAACAGATATTCATCGAACAGGTTCCGGCACATCCATGCCTGGCCGAACGGCCAGAACGACCACATCGGATCGCCGTTCGCAGGAAGGGCCCTACGCCAGAGATCGACATTATGGAAGACCGCCGATCCTCGGCAGCCAAGAATCCTGTCAGCGGCGTCGTGCCCCGGCACTAGCAGCTCCTCATTCATGGAGACGAGCGGCTCGATGAGTTCTTGGAGGGCGCATGGGCCTGTCATCCAATAGTTCATTTCGACGTTGATGTTCGTCGTGTAGGCGCTGTACCAGTTTGGGAAATCCTTATGGTTCCAAATCCCCTGCAGATTCGCTGGCTGGGTGTGTGGCCTGGACGAGGAAATAAGCAGATACCGGCCGAAATCAAACATCGCTTCCGCTAGCATCTCCAGACGATGCGGTTCTTTTTTCTCATCCGAGCGAAGGATCGCCGAGAACGGTAGTTCCGTATCGTCATCATGGGCTGAACCGAGATGGATGGCCACCCTGTCGAAATATCTGCGGTAGTCCGCGATGTGGCGGTCGAGCATGGTCTGCAGGTCAGTCGACCACTCGTCAATGGTTTTCTCCAGATGGTCGGCGATAACCGTCATGCTTCGTTCCGGCTGCTGGTCGCTTCCCTTGAATCCGCTCATACTGCGGAAGCGGAGCGATAACCCGGTGATGTTCGAACATTGCAGACTGTTGTCGCCCACGTTGATGTCGCCACCTGTTACGGTAAGGGAGAACGCACCGGCGTACGCCATTCCGGTTCCGTCCTGCTCATCTTCCCAAGGATTTTCGGAAGGGTGAGGCAGAAGTCCGATGTTGAGTCCAGGCATCCGACCCATGACGATGAGGGTAGCCCGATGGCCGTCGGATACCGTTTCCAACGAAGCGCGTGATTGCTTGAGGAAAGTGCCGGAGACACTGATATTCACATCAATCGGCGCATCCGATGACATCCTGTAGACCAACAGGTCATCAGGCTCGCTGCACCATGCGTCGACATGAACGTTGGCATCACCCATCTGGAACGTTTCACCGGCGAGCGCCCTTGCAAGATCCAGCTGGCGTTTCATGCTCTCACGGCCGTCTGCAGAGGTCGAGTACTGAATACGGACCGTTCCGAATGGCTCGTAAATCTGCTCGTCTTTTTCCTGCAGTGTGGCTTCCTTGATGATTCGCGTGGCGGTGGCGTAATCGTCATGCAACGACGCCTGGCGCGCCTTGGCCACAATCTCCGGCGTCACCGGCGAGGTTTCCGCGTGTGGATATCCTGACCAAAGGGTGTCGTCGTTGAGATACAGCACGTCGGTTTCCGGTTCGGAGCACAGGACCGCTCCCATGCGTCCATTGCCGAGAGGAATGCCTTCTTCCCAGCACGAAGAGATTCCATCGAATGTAAGTTTCATGCGTAAAGTCTCCTTGGCAGATTTGCTTATTTGAGAATGCTCTGGATATTGCGGTACTGTTCGTCGGTCAGCTGCACGGCGGGTTCATGGATGGACGTGTCGATTGGCAGTCCCTTCGCCTTGACCGCGCCCTTGATGGCGCTGATGAACAGGTCGGCAGTGTCGTACAGGCTCATCAGATAGGAAATGCGTTCAGCCGATTTAATGGCCGTGGCGTAATCACCGGACTGCCATGCATGATGCAGGCTGACGAAAGTCTCCGGCTCTACATTGGTCAATCCGCACAGCACGCCATTGCCGCCGCTGATTCGGTTGACGGTGTAGTACTCGTCGAATCCGGACAGCACGCTGAACGATGGATTCACCTTACGAACGGCAGCGATGACCTTCCTGGTGTGACTGATGGTGTCGACGGTGTCTTTGATGCCGATGATGTTCTGGTTCTCCGCTGCGAGATCCGCCACCAACTCAGGTGTGAGGTCGTTGCCCGTCCTGGCTGGGAAGTTGTACAGAATGACCGGCAGCGTCGTTGCCTTGGCCACCGCAGAGAAGTAGCGCTTCGCGCAATCCGGGGATGGTCCGAAATAGTACGGGGATACTGCAACCAATGCATCGGCTCCGGCTACTTCGCTTTCCGCCGCCAATGTTCTCACATTGTCTAGTTGGTGTCTCCCACTCCGACGAGCACCTTCATGCGTCCGGCGACTTTCGAAACTGCGAAGCGCACTGCTTCTGCCTTCGTCTTGACGTCGATGGCGTAGAATTCTCCGATGCTACCGAACAGCAGCACACCGTCGATGCCCGCATCGATGAGATGATCAAGGTGCTTGCCCCAATTGTCGTAGTCAATGGTCCCATCCGCGTTCGTGATGGTGATGGAGGGGCAGAACACGCCTTCGAACTGGGCGTTGCAAGTCATGATATTTTCCTTTCGACGATATGGTAGGCGTTTCGCGCGTTATTGAGGAAGAGTCGTCATTCCCTGCGAAACGGTTAAGCAGGATTGACAGATGACTGTCGAAATCGGCGTATAGACCGACGACAGGCCAATTCGACGCATACAGCAACCGCTTGTTAGAGAACGCGGCTTGTGCGAGATCGAGCAGGTTGAGACGAATCGTGGGTCATCGGTTGGATACCCCGATACCTTGACGTATACGTTTGGCAGCTCTCCGAGCCTATGCAAGGCATCGGATGAGGATTCGAGATTGTGAAGATCGGATATGTTGCCATATGGTCAACGATGACGATTGCTTCGGGCACCTGCTCACAAGCCTGAGCGAGATCGCCAAGTTCATCCACCCTTACGCATGCGTCGAATGGCATGTTCTTATCGGCCATAAGCTGCAAACCGCGGATGAAGTCATCTTGCAGGCACCGTCCCCGCGGCGATGCCGGCGTATGCAATGGCTCACGAACGCCATGCGCGTACAGCGGCACGCGCATGGCCGGCCCGACGGTGGACCGCATAGATGTTGCCAACAGCAGAGGATCATGGTTTTCGGACAGCAGCCGATCTTCCAATGACGTATCGTCCGTGTCGACTTCCACATACACACCGCCGATGAAATTGACCGCAGCGTCTGGGTGGTGCTCATTGTATGAGGCATAGGCGTGTTTGAGGCAGTCCATGTCGTAACGGCGGGTGATGGACCCATCCGTACCGTCGAGCCATGAAAGCGGTTGGACGGATGGATCCCAGATATGGAAATGCGAATCGATGACCCTCTGCATGTCGCACGTCCTAGTCGAGTGCCCTATCGAGGTGGACGTATCCGCCGTCGGGGAAGACCCATTGTCCGGTGGTGTGCGAAGACCTGTCGGACAGAAGGAAAGCCACGGTGTCCGCGATTTCCGAAGTCTCGGTCATGCGGTGGCCGAGAGGAATCCTGTCGGTGATCTTCGCCAACTGCTCACGCTGCGCCTGCTCGTCGCCGAACGTCTTGATCCATTGCGAGTACAGCGGCGTCCATGCTTCGGCCACGACGACGGCATTGACCCGAACTCGGCCGGGGCGAGGGCGGCGGCCCACTCGCGGGTCAGGCCCAGAATCGCACCTTTCGCTGCGGCGTAGGCGCTAGTCTTGCCTTGACCGGTCAATGCGGTCTTGGAACCGATATTGACCACCGAGCTTGCTGGCCTTGAGTGCTGGCACGCACTGATGAACCAGCTCGTAATAGTGGGTCAGATTGCCGTGAAGAGACTCCTCGAACTGACGCCATGACGTGGTCTCGAGCGCGAGGTTGTCGTTTCTGCCGGCATTGTTGACCACACCATCGATATGGCCGTATTTCTTCATGACCGATTCAACAATGGGGGCGATCTCATCGGTGTTGTTCAGGTCAATCAGATAGGTGTCATACGAATCGGTGATCTGTTCGATATCCTGTCGGAATTCGTCGTCGGCACCATCCGAACGATTCAGCACCACCGGAATGGCACCTTCTTCGGCCAGTCGCAGCGTTATGCCCTTGCCGATGCCTTTGAATCCTCCGGTGACAATAATCACCTTGTTCTTAAGATGCAGGTCCATCTCAGGTCCTTCCGACTAGTCCTTGTGCAGGTACTTCATGCATTCGTCGAGCTTCATCTCCGTGCCGTTGCCCGGAGCGAGCGGCGCGACGTATCGTCCGTTCTTGATGACGGTCGGATGTACGAAATACTCATGCTGGTTGTCCACGTATTCGACGACGCGGTCCTCCATCTCGCCAGAGACGGACACGTAATCGAACATCGCAAGCTGGCTGATGGCTTCGCACAGGCCGACACCACCCGCGTGAGGGCAGACCTTGACGCCGAACTTCTTGGCGAGCAGGTATTCGAGGACGATTTCCTGGGGGCCGGCGACTCGGGTCGCGTCAATCTGCATGACCTTGAAGCTGCCAGCCTGCAGGTACTGCTTGTACATGACTCGGTTCTGCATCTGTTCGCCGGTGGCCACCGGAATCGGATCGATGGCCTTCTGGATTGCGGCATGGCCAAGAACATCATCCGGCAGGTCGGTTCCTCAACCCACGCGAGATCGTAGTCCTTGAATTTGCCGATCCATTCAATGGCCTGCGGCACATCCCAGACCTGGTTGGCGTCTACGGCAATGGCGATGTCCGGACCGACCGCTTCACGGGCAAGCTTGAGCCTGCGCAGGTCGTCTTCGAGGTTTTGACCGACCTTAAGCTTGATCTGCTTAAAGCCCATGACCTCGGTCTCTTGCTTGGCCAAACGGACCATCTTCTCGTCGGAATAGCCGAGCCATCCGGCGGCGGTTGAATATCCCGGGTAGCCGACTTCCTTGAGGTGGGCGATGCGTTCCGCTTTGCCTTCCTGGGCGGCACGCAGAATCTCGAGGGCTTCCTGCGGAGTGAGGGCATCAGTCAGGTAGCGGAAGTCGAGAGTCGCAACGAGCTCCTCGGGCTCCATCTCGGAAAGGAGCAGCCAGAGCGGCTTGCCGGCGCGCTTGGCTTTGAGGTCCCACAGAGCCGAAAGCACGGCACCGATTGCCATATGCTCGACGCCCTTCTCAGGGCCGAGCCAGCGCAGCTGCGAATCGCGCACGAACATATCCCATGCGAGACGCATGTTGTCGAGCAGTTCCTCGACGTTGCGTCCGATGAGGGTTTCGGACATGGAGTCGATGCTCGGACGACGACATCATTGCCGCGGCCGATGGTGAAGACGAATCCGTTGCCGGAATCACCGGCATCCGTGGCGATGACAACATAGGCAGAGGAATAATCCGGATCGGGGTTCATGGCGTCGGAGCCGGAGAAGGTGGCCGATGTCGGGAATCGGAAATCATAGGTGGTGACTTTGGTAATAACGCTCACGATGCGCTTCCTTCTTTGGAAAAATGTTTAATCTCAAAAAGGGAGGGCGGCCATTCGGCCGCCCTCCCTAGCGGTGGCGGGCAACCGGATGTCAGTCGGCGTCAGTGGTGACCTTAAAGCCGTTGTCTTCCGCGTATGCCTTGAGCTTCTGCTGAGCCTTGGCCATGGCGCCTACCAGATCGCCGTTCTCATTCATCTCCGGCACGATGACGTCGTTGAACACGACCTCCACCTGAGACATGAACGGGAGATACTCCCAATCGGTATTGACGTTATCCATGGAATCGAAATAGACCGAGTTAACGTCCGTATTCGCGAAGTATCCATCGGTTTCTTTCTTCTCGCGCACCGTCTTATCGTCCTGATAGACGGAAGCGCCATGAAGTAATTGCCGCTGTTGGTATCCTGCCAAGACTGGATGGCGTCCGGAGCGGAATCGAGCCAGTTGATAAAGGCAAGGGCTGCTGCTTGCTTTTCCTTCGGGCATGCCGCAGCCACGCTCATCATGGAGCCGACGGAGGAGGACTGGAAATGCTGGTTGTTCCAGGATGGCGGAGTTGTGACCACCATCTTTCCCTTGAGGCTCGGGTTCTGGTCCTTATACATGTTGCCCATCCAGTTTTCGCTGATGAAGGTGGCATAACGGCCATCGTTGACCGAACGGTTGAACTCGTCAGTGTAGACGGTACCGCCTTCAAGGACGCCATCCTTCAGGCACTTCTGCAAGAATTCCGTGAATTCCTTTGCTTTTCCGCTGTTCATAGTCAGTTCGACGTCGTTCACGGAATTAACCTTCCACAGACGCGCTCCAACGGAGCGGTAGAGGTTGGTGAAGATGGAGATGTCAGATCCCAGGATTCCCATATACTTGTTGGAATCTTCTTTGTGGAGCTTCACGCCCTCGTTGTAGATATCTTCCCAGCTTTCTGGCACCTGCAGGTTATGTTCGTCCAGGATATCCTTTCGCACATAGTTGGCCAATGGCGTGGCATCCTGTGGCACACCGTAAAGGCCGCCGGCGTAATGCACCTGAGCCCATGCAGTCTTGGTGTACAACTTGCTCCATGCCTTGTCGATGCTGTCGTTGGCAAAATTCAGCAATGCGCCCGAAACCGCAAACTGCTGGAATTTATTAGCGCTCATCTGTACAACGTCGGGGATGTCTTTATTGGCCTGAACGACATTCTGGAACTTGGTGAAATGGTCGGCAGCGGCACCGGTGTTGACAAATTTAATCTTGATATGCGGATACTTCTCCTCGAATGCCTTGACGGTAGGCTCCATCTGCTTGGCGGAATAGGCCCAAACGGTCAGTTCGACGTTCTTCGACGTATCGGTCAGAGCGCTTTCCACTTCCTTCGCGGTCACTTCGCTCTTAGCCTGGCTTCCGTTAGTGTCGGAACCACATGCCGAGATCCCGGCCGTCATTGCCAGCGCCGCGATAGCGGCCACAAGCCTGACACTCTTCTTCTTCATGATTACTCCTTTGTGTGTCATGAATTACTATTTTGTTGTTTTTTCAAAAGGACGGATGCCGCACGGTCACCAAGGCAACGAATGGGTGATCGTAGGGACCGTGCGGCCGAGGGTTCACTGCTTGACAGAACCGGCCGCGAGGCCAGACTGCCAGTACTTCTGCAGGAACATGAATGCGATGATCAACGGAACAACTGCGATAAGCGAGCCCGTGATGATGAGGTTGTTCGGAACCTGACCGTTGGCAGTTCCCTGGGCACCCATCTTCAGCCACATGTTCAGACCGACTGTCAACGGGTAGTCGTTGGTGTCCGAGAGCATGATCAGCGGCAGGAAGTAATTGTTCCAGACGCCAACCAGCGTGAACAGCAGTACAGTGACGAAACCTGGAGACAGCAGCGGGAAACCGACCTTCCAGAAGATGGTCCAAGTGCTTGCACCGTCCAGTTTCGCGGCTTCAATCAGCGAGACCGGAATCGAGGTCTGCGCATAGATGATCATCAAATACAAGCCGAACGGCGTAGCCAGCTGCGGAATAATCACGGCCCATGGAGTGCCGACCAGACCGATCTTCGAGTACATGAGGAACAGCGGCACGGTGATTACCGTAGAAGGAATTGACATGAATGCCAAAGTGACGGCCAGCAGGGCGTTACGTCCGGGGAATCGCATGGTGGCGATGGCATACCCAGCGAAAGTGGCAATGATGGTTGCACCAACACCTGCGACCGCTGCGTACATGATCGTATTAAACAGCCAGCGGGTATAGGCGCCATTCTGGTAGGCGAATGTGTCTTGCACGTTCTGCCAGAACACATTCTTGTCATCGAACCACAGACCAAAAGAGCTGAAGATGCCCTCACTGGTCTTTGTGGAGGAGAAGATGACCCACAGTAGCGGCACGAGGCAGTAGATGACCATCAAAACCATAATGATGTGCAGCAGCCAGTTGAGCACACGCTGCTTGCCGGTCAGCTTCGGAGCCGGCTCACGTTGCTGCATGCGCTTGTAACGCTTGCTTGCCTTAAGCGCCAGTTTGGCGTCTCTGCGCTGCAGCGACTTGGAACGTGGTTTTGCGATTGCTTCACTCATCACTTGTTCTCCCACTTGTTGCCGATAATCTTAACGACGGCGACCAAGGCCATGACGATGATGCCGACGACCAGAGAGACGGCAGCAGCATAGTTGACGTTCTGACCATTGAATGCGAGGTTGTAGGTGTAGATGTTCGGCGTATAGCTGCTGTTGATCACGTCCGGGGCAGAAGTACGCAAGATGTTCGGTTCGTTGAACAGCTGGAGCGTGCCGATTACAGAGAAGAGGACTGTCATCACGATGGTGCTCTTAATCTGAGGAATCTTCACGGACCAAGCGATGCGCAGCTCCGAAGCGCCGTCAATACGGGCAGATTCGTACAGGTCGTTCGGAATGCCGATCAGTGCAGAATAATAAATCAGCATGTTATAGCCAAGGAAGCACCAAGTGCAGATGTTTGCGATGGCGAATAGCATGAGCTGCTTCGACAGCATATTAGGAGCCGTTACGTCAAGCATGCCGGCGATTTGTCCAAAAAGACCATACTTATCGCCGTAAATGTATCCCCACATCAGCGCTGCAATGACGCCTGGGACGGCATAAGGCAGGAACAGCAGAATTCGCGGCACTGCGATATGGCGGATTCTCTGGGAGTCCAAGATAAGCGCCGCTACGAGGGACAGAATCAGATTCATCGGAATCTGAATCGCCGCGTAAATCAGCACATTCTTAAAGCCGCCCCACAAAGCCTCATCCTTGAACGCTCGGATGAAATTGTCGAAGCCCGCGAAGGTGGTGCCACCGAGAAGGGACTGCTTGAAGAAGCTGAGATAAAGCGCGTAGAACATTGGATGATCATGCCGAACAGGAAGACCACCACGTATGGAAGACAATACAATATGCCTATGTACTCGCGCTTCGGCTTGCGCATCCCGGAAGTATCCGGTTTCGCCGTTGCATTTGTCATAGTTTTTCTCTTTCTTCTTAACCCGTCTGAATGAGCCTGCCAACAACATCGTTGCCATTGCCGTTTCATCCATCGGTACGTTCAATATACAAGGTTCTGCAAAAAAGAGCAAATAAAACTTCGTTATGCGTAGCGAAATTTTCTTTATCTTATTTTTTGGCCTTGGAAAGGCTTTATTGCAACGATATATGCACATTACATCCATCAGGCAAGCAGCAGAAGATCAACGTCCACGGCACACATTTCCGCTATATAGACAGCAACACGCCGATAAAATATCTATTTCAAGGTAACGAAAATTTCGCTATCCTGTAGGTAACGCTTTTTTACAGCGTGCATACGAAAAGAGAAGAGTCATGACCACAATCAAAACAACAAGCAGACCGAAGGTCTCCGATATCGCCCAAGCGGCGGGAGTATCCCCCGCCACCGTATCCAAGGTCATCAATGGCCGCAATGGAGTCTCCGACGAGACACGCGATCGGGTGGAACTGCTCCTCGAAGAAGCCGGATTCCGCAAAAAACTTCCCACAACCAAAACCATGCGGTCAATCGAACTGGTCGTCAACGAAATGACCAACAACGGCTCCGTGGAGATGGTCAAGGAGCAACTTCATACGCCAGAGATTTTGGCATCGGCATCACTGTAAGCTGCGCCGGACCGGATTCCGAAGAACACGCGACAAGAAACGAGGCCAGCAGCTGCCTCCGCAGCGCCATCGAACGCAACCCACTGGGCGTCATACTTCTCTTATCAAATATTTCATCGGCCGAGGAATCGCTACTGCAGACGAGGAACATCCCATATGTAATTGTCGATCCGGTCGGGCAGGTCTCCGCTGACGCATTGGGGGTGGGCATTGATAACTGGACCGGAGGAATGCTCGCCACGCAATATCTCATATCATTGGGTCACCGACGGATCGCCGTCATCACCGGCCCCACCAATTCACAATCCTCGCAAGCGCGACTGAGCGGATACATGGCGGCGCTGCAGAAAAACGGCATCAGCGCGGATCCGCATCTCATCAAGGTTGGCGACTACGTATCCGATAAGGCATACAAAGCGGCATGCGATCTCCTGGAAATGAGGGAACAGGACCGACCAACCGCCATCTTCGCGTTCAACGATCTCGGCGCAATCAATGTCTATCGCGCCGCCCGACAGCACGGCATCAGTCTGCCCGAACAGTTATCGATCATCGGTTTCGATGATGTCTATCCTGCGGCAAGCATGTGTCCGTCTCTGACGACCATCAGGCAACCATTCGACCTCATCGCCAGGCAATGCATCGACCTGATTCTCGAAGCGCGGGAAGGGAAGGTGGAACAGAATTACTTCATTCTTCCCACACAACTTGTCGAACGCGAAAGCTGCACATCGCCAGCACTGCCGTAACATGCAACGGCACTGTTGCCATCCTCCGGAAGCAACATCGCATTCGTGAGATCACTTCCGGAGGAGACCGTCTATCATCCGCTTACCCCCGCCGATGTCGTTCCGGTTAGTCCAATCGGGAACGATGCGGAGGCGCTCGCATCGTTCAAGGATGATCCGTGGACCGGCATGGACGGACGTCCCGCGATCGTGTCCAACGCGTACGGCGATGAGCGCAACGTGTACGGCGGAGCACGTCTGGGCCACAATGGCATCACCAAGAGCCTGCCGGCCGACGGGGAGCCGATCGTCATGTCGTCGGTCGAGCGCGATGGAACGATTGCTACCATCAACCTCAATGGCGTGCTGATCATCAAGAACTAAACGCTATCATCCAATCGGCGGCTTCCAGCTTGTTGCGGGAAGCGCCGATTTTTCTTTCCCCATCGAAAAAACACCGCAAAACAGAGCCTTCCTGTGATTAAAAAACGCAGAGTTCCTGAGGACTGGGTTTACCCGGCCTTCCATGTATCGCGCATCAAAGACCATTTGCCAATAAGCTTTTGCCCCCCACATGACGTAACCGTACAGTCCCGCTCGAACAAGCATTTCGATAAAATCTAAAAACTATCGAAATCATCGAAATTATTTGTTGACCAAAATTCGCCCGCCTTAGGATATCGACTACCGGCCAAGACGCCCAGACCTGCACTCCGCGTCGATGCCGCTTAACAGAAAGAAGGAAAACGATGAAGTTTTTTATGAAGAAGAAAATGATTGCGCTTTGTGGCGCAGCGGCGATGATTCTCCATTGGCAGCATGCGGAACGACTCAGGCGGGGACCACCGATGAACAGGGTAAGACAGTTGTCAACGTTTGGGCTTGGGACAACAACCTCAAAGCCAACGCCAAAGTATTCATGAAGAAAAATCCTAACATCGTCATCAAATTCACGAACGCCGGCAGCGGTAAAGATGAATATCAGGCGCTGAATAATGCTTTGGAAGCCGGCAGTGGAGTGCCGGACATAGCTATGATTGAATACTATGCAATTCCTGAATACGCAATTAAGGGATCACTCAAAAATCTGAATGATTACGGGACTGCCAAATATAAGGATTTCTACACTCCTGGCACTTGGAACGCAGTGAACTTTAATGGCGGCATGTACGGCATGCCAGTCGATTCAGGCCCAATGGCTTTTTATTATAACAAGGAAGTGTTTGACAAAGCCGGCATATCCGAAGCTCCAAAAACTTGGGACGAATTCTACCAAGATGCAAAAAAGATCAAACAAACTGGCTCATATATCACCAACGACCCAGGAAATGCCGGATTCTTCAACGCGATGGTTTGGCAGGCCGGCGGCCATCCATATTCCACGTCTAAGGATGGTACCAAAGTCACCATCAAGCTCACTACCGATAAAGGGGTACAGAAATTCTGCGATTTCTGGCAGAAGATGATTGACGAAGGACTCATCGAAACGAAAACTAAAGATAGTTCCGACGACCAGTACCGCTCCATCGGTTCTGGAGAATTCGCGAGCGTGATTTCCGCAGCATGGGCTCCGGGAATGTTCCTGAACAATGCTCCGGAAGGCGCCGGAAAGTGGAGAATCGCTCAAATGCCAACATGGAATGCCGGGGAGAACGTTAGCTCCGAATACGGCGGCTCCTCACTCGCATTGATGTCATCTTCGAAGAACGCCGATGCCGCGTACAAGTTCATGGAATTCGCCAGCACTAATTCTGATGCCATCATGTCCCGAGTGAATCAGGGTGGTTTCCCTGCTGATTTAAAGACCATGTCTAACGATGAATTCCTCAATCAGACCACTATGGTGAATTCCGATGGAGACACAGTGGACTACTTCGGTGGAGAAAAATTCAACGCTGAATTTGCCGAAGCGGCGAAGCATGTCACTTCCAAGTTCGAGTTCCTCCCCTACGACGTTTACGCACGAAGCGTTTTCACCGATACTGTAGGAGCCGCTTACATGGGGCAAACAACAATGAAGGAAGGCGTGAAGGCTTGGCAGGACAAGCTTGTCGAGCAAGGTAAGAGCCAAGCTTCACGGTGAACGAATAAAGGATGGTAATGGTTGGAATCAAGGACGTGGCAGCCCTCGCAGGAGTTTCCATCAGCACAGTCTCCTATGTGATGACAGGAAAACGTCCAATAGGAGCAAAAACTCGTCAACGGGTATTACAGGCCGCACGTGATCTTGGATACCTAGCGAAAAACGGCAGTCCAGCTCCATTGAATGGAGAGACTCATTTCGTTGCGTTGAGCTCGCCCGTCCATGATTCCACCAGCTACACCAATTATTGCGCATATTTTCTCAATTTCCTCAAAGCAGCGAGACAACTTGGCTATGAAACATTGCTGCTAACCGAAGAAACAGGGGATGAGCAGCTGCGTTCCATCATTGACACCGGAATGGTAGATGGCGTCGCACTTATGGATGTGACCATGAATGATCCCCGGATAGAGTTAGCTCAGTTTTCGACCATCCCTTTCATTTCCATCGGACATCCCATGGATGAAATAAACGTACCTTGCATTGATACCGATTTCATCGAAATGGGCGAAATGATTATGCAGACGCTTCACCGCAATGGACATGACAGAATACTGTTTATAGGAGGGAAAAAGATTGATTATGAAGCGCTGGAGGCGCGAATTACCTTATTCGACTGAGAACATCAATGCATGCCGCAGCCGCGCGTTACGGAATCCATATAGATGAAGAATTTACCGACAATGATGATTTCGATGCTGCAGAGAACCTACTTGAACGGTTCATTTCAGATAAAAAAATACAGCGATCGTAACACAAGGCGGGCCGTTGTTCTTGAATAACCTTGTTGCGGCAACGAGACAGCGTGGAATAAGAATTCCTCAGGATCTTTCGTTGGTCTCAGCAGGAACATACACGGATTCTATGGGTAAACGTCTGCGAATAGATGAATTCCCACTTATGCCAGCCGAATTGTGCCAACTAGGCATGAATATGCTGGTTCATCTCATGGACGGGACCATAAAGCGAAAGGAAAACGCTACACTAATCCATCCCATATATAAGCAACGCGGATCTATAACATCGCTTTGATGAAGAACTTGATTTACTAAGGAAACAAAATATGACTGATTTCAATCGTTCCACCCTTCCCGACACCGTACGTTCCAACGGCGCGACCCCGAACCCGTGGTGGGCCAACGCGGTGGTCTACCAGATCTACCCGCGTTCCTTCCAGGATTCCAACGGCGACGGCGTCGGCGACCTGAAGGGCATCACCAGCCGTCTCGACTACCTCGCCGACCTCGGCGTGGACGTGGTGTGGCTCTCCCCGGTCTACAAGTCGCCCCAGGACGACAACGGCTACGACATTTCCGACTATCAGGACATCGATCCGCTGTTCGGCACGCTCGAGGACATGGACGAGCTGCTCGCCGAGGCGCACAGGCGCGGCCTGAAGGTCGTGATGGACCTCGTCGTCAATCACACGTCCGACGAGCACGCCTGGTTCCAGGCTTCCCGCGACAAGGACGATCCGCACGCCGACTGGTATTGGTGGCGTCCAGCCAGGCCGGGCCACGAGCCGGGCACTCCGGGCGCCGAGCCGAACCGGTGGGGTTCCTATTTCGGCGGTTCCGCCTGGCAGTACGATCCGAAGCGCGGCGAATACTACCTCCACCAGTTCTCTAGGAAGCAGCCGGATTTGAATTGGGAGAATCCGGAAGTGCGCAAGGCCGTCTACAAGATGATGAACTGGTGGATGGACCGCGGCATTGACGGCTTCCGCATGGACGTCATCACCCTGATCTCAAAACGTCTCGATGGCCACGGACGGCTGCCCGGAGAAATCGACTCGGAACTATCCGAGGGCGAGATGGGTGAAGAGGGATACACGGACGCAAGCCCGTTCTGCTCCGATGGTCCGCGGCTCGACGAGTTCCTTGCCGAAATGCGCCGCGAAGTGTTCGAAGGCCGCGAAGGCTACATGAACGTCGGCGAAGCGCCGGGCATCACTCCGGCACGCAACGAGTTCATCACCGATCCGGCCCACAAGGAGCTCGACATGCTGTTCCTGTTCGACCATGTGGGCATCGACCAGAAGGGCTCCAAGTGGAACACCGTGCCGTTCGAGGTCGGGAACCTTCGCGCGAGTCTTGCCGCGCAGCAGGAGGCCGTGAGGGACGCCGGCTGGGCCAGCCTGTTCTTCTGCAACCATGATCAGCCGCGCGTCGTCTCCCGTTGGGGCGACGACGCTGATCGCGAGTCGCGCGAGCTGAGCGCCAAGGCGTTCGGCATGCTGCTGCACATGCACCGCGGCACCCCTTACATTTACGAGGGCGAAGAGCTGGGCATGACCAACGCACACTTCACCACGCTCGAGCAGTATCGCGACCTGGAATCCATCAACGCCTACCGCCAGCGCGTGGAAGAAGCAAAATGCCAGTCCGCGGAATCGATGATGGCGGCGCTCGCGCTCATCGGCCGCGACAACGCACGCACGCCGATGCAGTGGGACGCCTCCAGGTACGCCGGCTTCACCGCGCCGGACGCGGCGACGGAACCGTGGATCGGCGTCAATCCGAATCATGTCGAGATCAACGCAGCCGAGGAATTCGACGATCCCGAATCCGTGTACAGCTTCTACAAGAAGCTCATCGCCATGCGCCACAACATGCCGATAATCGCTGTCGGCGATTTTTCTCCAATGGATGCGGGAAACGATGATGTCATTGCTTTTCAACGGCATCTGGAAGATACAACCATCATGGTGATCTGCAATTTGTCTTCAAAAAAGGCAACCATATCGGAATCACTCAGAATTAATGACAACAAACAACAAGTACTGCTTTCCAATTACTCGACAGCTCACGCTTTCAAATCTATGCATGATGGCGTACTTGATCCGTGGGAGGCGATAACAGTCCAGTTGTGAAACACAACTTTTACGACACGCATACCAAGAAAATACTTAATGCCGGACCGATGATGTCCGGAATGATTCGCACGTAACTATATGCAACTACTCGGATTGAGATATCGATAACAAAGGAAGAAGATTGATGATAAAGCAGCGAAGCGTGAATCAGATTACGGGAATAAAAAGTTCGTCGGTGCGTGTGAACAGGCATCGGGCGGATTGGCGTGGTTGGAAGTTCATGTGGCCGTTCGCGTTGGTGTTCACTTTTGTGTTCATCATTCCGATTCTGTACGCGATCTACATCAGCTTCTTCCAGAAGCAGATGGTCGGGGGTACCCAGTTCGTGGGAATCAACAATTACATTCGCCTATTTCACGACCAGCAGTTCTGGAGCTCGGTCGGCAGGGTCGCGCTGTTCACCGCTGTCCAGGTGCCAATCATGCTGTTCCTGTCGGCGGCGATAGCCCTGGCGTTGGATTCCATGAAGCTGCACGGCGCGAAGTTCTTCCGCATCTCCACGTTCCTGCCGTACGCGGTGCCGGCCGTGGTATCGACTTGGTGTGGGGCTTCATGTACGGCGCGAAGTACGGTCTGGTCG